>Ga0208128_1000746_pt1 | contig 12829 bp, 12 predicted proteins | sample ETNtaG_35_FD_185758 | JGI IMG/M metagenome (GOLD analysis project Ga0208128, IMG submission 185758) | Marine microbial and viral communities from oxygen minimum zone, Eastern Pacific Ocean - ETNP201306PF51B (SPAdes) (version 2) | ecosystem: Environmental > Aquatic > Marine > Oceanic ... | reverse complement strand
ATTAAACGACAAATCTACTCAGGCCATTGTTCTTTTGGTCTCTGAGCTCCATAAGGGAGACTGGCATGTTCCTACTGTAATTGCAGTAGAAGAAATCGCCAAACACTTTGAATCCGAATGGAACAGGTTAACGAGAGGACAAAGTGAGTACGGCATGCGTCAGCGAATATATGAACTCCGTGTCATGGAACACCACGACTATCCTAGTGGCAGTTTCAGGCAGGCAACAATGGATGATTTGAACTGCGCGGCAACGTGGGAAAACTCCTTTCATGTCGGATGCTTCGGCAGTTCAATCGCCGAGGAACCCTCAGAGGTGGCGCGGTCCATGATTGAGAATGGGTATCTCTACTTCTGGGAAGATCCTTTGCCCGTATCCATGGTAGGATTCACTCGGCCAACAAAAAGAGGTGTATCAATAAGCTACGTCTACACACCACCTGAGTTTAGGAAGAAAGGCTATGCCTCAGCCGTAGTTGCATCTCTCCAAACTGGCCTTGGAGAACGGGAAGGCGTTCTGCACGCTATACACAGATTTGAGTAACCTCATTTCAAATAACATCTATCAGAGGATTGGCTATGGTGTAGTTGCGGATGTAATGGATGTGAATTTCACGAATACGGAATTTTAACGGAATGTAAACGTCCGTTTCGAGATGGGAATAATATAATCCAATAAATCAACAGTGAAAATCCACATATGTATATCGTTTCTCCAACTATCGAAAACCAATAGATCGGTTTTCGCCAGATGTCAGGTAAGCATTATCATGTACTCGAATACCTCAAACCTGCTATCGCTCAGACCACTGACAATTTTTAGTATGGCTGGGACTTCAAATGTTCATAGGCCGGCATATCCAGAATACAGGAATTACAGAATATCAGGAATAGTTTCGGTAAAACGCGGGTCTTCAAACCAATACTTCATGCGTTATAACCTCCTTTGATTGCCATTGTCATACTTTCAAACAACATCATCTGTTCAAATGATATAGCAACTGGGTAGGAGTTCTTGTTCGACGCCAGTTCAGTTAGAATCTACCTGTTAGCTAGAATATTTCGGTGCTAAGTTTGTGGGGATGCGAAACTTACTTTTTTCATCAACCATCCTTTTTTCACACTTTGTATTCAGCCTTAATCCGCGAACCAAAAACAGATAAACATCCCAACAAATAAATAGATGGAAGGATATAATAGAAGCGAGGGGCAAAAGGCCAGAATGTAGTCGCTTGGCCTAAATGAACCAACTTAGCGATATAAAAAGCATCGTCATACCAATTTGAAACTGGAAATGGAAAGCGGCGCTGATGAAAACCGAGGGCAATAAAAAAGGCTAAATCTTCCAGTACAGGGAACAGCCACATTGACCAAAGGGTTAAAATCCAGTTTTGGCAACAGGCAAAAGTAATCCCAATTGCCGTCAAGAGCATGAATGTCCAGTAAAAATACATGTTGGGGAAGTACTTGGAGATTTTTAATAGACCATCATAGTTAGGACTATGAAAGGCCGCATACTCTAACACGCCGTAGAGTGTTGAGTAGGCAACTATACCAGCCAGTGCTGAAGCCCAAGCGAAATATAGTTTAATTGAATACGCCCAATGCCAAAAGTGTTTTTTAGAATTTGTGCACGATCATCCTGTAGATGATGAATCGGCAGTGGTAAAATTGATCAGTACGTTTAAGACCATGAATAAAGCCATTACGACTTTAATTTTTACGGAGAACTCCTTCAATTTAGATAGAGACGCTCAACATAGTGTTAGGACGAAATAGTCGTCCTTTAGGTTAAACTTCGTAACGCACGATCTCTTGCCTCTCGTTCCCTTCTGGCGAAATCCCGGTCACTGAGTCGCGAATGGCCTATTAAATGCGGAGTTGCGTTCAAGGGGTCGCCTTTTCGCTTAAATAGTCGAAAGTATTCAAAACGGGTTAAGGTGGGTGGAATATTACCCGGACATAAAGTATGCAGGCCAACTTCGACTGGATCGCCCATGCCGACATTGGTCTGTCCACAACTTAACCACCTGACACCGTCTGGACTGGCATATCCAGAAAACTGATTACCCTTCCGTTCCAGTCTGAGGTAGAGTTCAGTGAATCTGATCGACATGGGTCCCAGTTGCGACATACGCTTATCAACACCTGTGCCTCGCCCAACCAGAGAAAAGACGCTATCCACATGGCGTTCGAACCGAATATCCCCTCTAAAGGCGTGAGGACCAGAGGTTTTTTCTAAACGGACGAAAGCTTGGGGACCTTTCCAGACAACCAGTCCACCGTGTTCTTTCATATCTGGCGAAAGCCGTATTCGACATTCCGCTGAAAAGTCGCCCTCAGTTTTCAGTAATAGGCGTGGCGCATCTAGGTTTCCACTCTTTCCATGCCACAAATCTTGGCCTGGCTCAGCCCGCATCTCCAAATAACCTTGCTGCTCAGACCATTGGCCACCCCCATTTGGATCTTCCCATCTCCACTCGGGACGCATCTGGTTGCCGATAAATTCATCTTCGAACACCATTTCAGTGAACTCGGCGGAGGTTGACCAGCCCTCAATTTTAATCGACGAGACCACATCGTTAAAGTACTGGGGGAGATGGCTAAAATTAGTGATCTCCTTTTTATAGTCGGCGGGCCCCATCTGGATTGCCAGTTTAGCCCCCTCAAAATCGACATGTTCAAAGAAGGTGACCTCAGCCCCCTCTGGTGGGAAATCTGGACCTTTGAAAATCCGAACCGAGGAGATACTATCGTGCAAACCGAGTGCTGCTGTATGTGGAACATCGCGTAGAACCGTGATATTCCGACCGCGGAATTCAGCGTGTTCATAACATTCTAAAATTAGCGGTACCGTTCCCCACTCTGGGCCAGAAGTCTGTGAGATAGAGGCCAAACTGATGGAAGAGATGTTGTCCTTAAAATTGTAGATCATGTCGTGAAGGTTAGGATAAAATCCCGGCCCTAAGACCAATTTTTTGCCCTGAAAGTGCCAATGTTCGTGGAGTACGGCTTTGTGATTGGGGCTAGACCCAAAGCTAGGCCCTTTATAGACTTTGACGGAAGATATATTATCTTGAAATCCGATTTCCGCGGTGAAAGGAACAGGCTTAATAATATAGCCACGCCGTCCACCAAAGTTCAAGTGTTCGAAAACTTCAACGATCAGCCGAGGTTTAGAGATAGGCATAACATCTCTCCATAATTTCCATCCGGTAATGGTTTAGAGTAGTTAGGTGGTAGAAAGGTGTTTCTCTTCAATTGACCTGATGATGTCAATTAAGTCGATCGGTCTTTTGATCGTGTACTGTGGCACTTCCAGTTCGTTGGCTGGAATTTTAGAACGACGAGGTGACCAATCCAACCAAACGGAGGTTAATCCGAGTTGATTTGCTCCTTTAATATCCCGCTCCAGGTTATTACCTAGCATCAGGACGGATGCGTAATCTGGCTGATCGATTTTTAGCTGATTTAACGCAGCTAAAAACATTCTGGCGTCAGGTTTATCTACACCAACTTCGGCCGAAATGGCGAAGGCGTCAAAGTAGCAATAAAGGTGGTGTTGGTGTAATACGTTGTCAAAGGTTGCCGTTGGGCCATCAGCAACTAGGGCGAGTGGATAACCTAGATGCTTGATCTGATGAACCAGTTCAGTTGCTGTTGGAATTAGTTCGGCTTCCAAAGTTGCCCCATAGGAGTTTTTAATTTCAGTCCCCTCATCAACAAGGGTATCACCACAATCCAGGAAAATGGCTTTAATTTTGTGTATTTTCTCAACTGAACTAGAGAGTATCATTTTCATCCTCGCTGTTTTGTAGGTAAGTCAGTCTGATTTGCTATGTTCAGATTCTACTGATTGTGACCCTATATTCAATAGGTCGCACAGCAAGTAGGTTGAATCAGGTTAAAAAACAGAACCAAAAAGTTAAGCTGCTTTCGGCCCGGGACGATTGTAACTTGAGGCCGGAAGGGTTACAATCGCACTTTGAACTGGAGCACACGGGTTGCGATGACAAGACGGATAGCATCCGGGGAATATTACCATCGCCATCTCGGCAGAACAGTCGACGACCTGGACAATGTACACTGTGCTGAAAGATAGTCCCTCCAATGCAAATAGTTAGTCCGAAACGCCCTAAAAGGTGTATTGCCGCCTAACGGGCAGGTTAATGGACTGGAAACGCAACTGAATCTGTTTTGATCGGGTCTTGGCCCAAGGAGGTTGTGAGGCCAACCATTGCCGTTTTCCGTCGACCTGTCCTGGAGCCCACATCATAACCAGTATGGAGAAGAGTATACCGTTCGTCAGGCTCGAACCACGAGTGACCGTGCCCACTTTCACTGCGATGTAACTTCGCTTACCTTCGAGCATAATCACCGCAACCTTTGCTGAGGGCAACAGGTGCGTGGAGTAATGCCAAATAGCCCTAGCATCATTCCTCTTCGCCCCTGGTCTTTGTATGATGATGGGAAATGATCAAACAACAGTTTTGACTGATTATACCAATTAATAAAGATCATGAACAGGTTCTTGGTGGAAAAAGCCCTTTTTATCCATAATAGATGCCGAAAACTTCTTTCGGTTCGCTCTTTTAAGCTTTTATGTTACAATAATTAATTAGGACTCCATTGATCAATCTCCATCGATTGATCAAAACTACTAAAGCAGTTGAGGAGATAAACAGAAAATGAAATTTGCAAACGGTTTTCTGGTGTACTGTCTAATTTTGTTGATTTCGACAATGGCGACTGCCGCCGACAAGCCTGCCAAGCATCCTAAAACCGGAGAACCATTAGTAATAGACGTTCTCAGAGGTACCCCTAAGATTGATGGGAAGCTAGACGATTGGATGCTCGATCTTCTAACCCCGGCCGTACTTGATACCAAGGAACAGATATTTAACGGTGCAGGATCCTGGAAGAATCCTACCGATAGCAGCGGTAAGTTTTATGTTCTTTGGGACGATGATAATATCTATATGGCTTCGGTAATGAAAGACGATAAGCTATCAATGCAAAAAGATGGATCCGGCATCTGGAATGCGGATTGTATAGAAATTTTTTTATCGACTACCAAAGCAACACCCCCACATGCAGAACACTACCAGTGGGGGTTTAACCCGGATAACAAAATCTGGAATTGGTGCAACATGGACGGAAATGGTAGCAGGGAACCTGATTACCTGAAGATAGAATCCACCAAAACTGGCGATGGATATATCTGCGAAGTTGCCCTTGAGTACGATAACGTCAAATCCCTACGTAAGGATTTCAAAGCAGGAAAAGCTATGGGTTTTCACCCCGTTTTTGATGATGCTGACGATGGCGCAGATAGAGATTTACAGATGACCTGGACTGGTCGCGAAGCTCATGATCAAAGTCAAGGATTCGGACAAATCATTTTTTCGGATGAAGCGATGGCTGTCAGTGCTAAGCAGAAACTGTCAGTCTTTTGGAGTTTAATTAAAACTCAACAGTAATCAGAGTAATCTTTGTGAACCGATATTACAACGGAGATACGGACGATTTTGCTATCTTCAACCGGGGTCTTTCTCAGGACGAAATTAAAAAAGTTCAAGCCGGAATGAAGGAGATTATGTCTATTGACCCACAGGCCAAACTTCAGACGGTCTGGGGCAGGTTGAAAGCGAAATATCTACAATCAGAAACTCGATTGAATCTTGAGCGGTAATAGGTTAGGTTTTATCAATTCAGTAATCCCTTTGTTTAATTAGACCTCTTGTGAATGTGATTGTCGCTATTGTAAAAGCAAAGTTATGCTCACTTGGTCGTGTAATGGCAGAGACAACCGCGTTGCTATCAATCCGTATGCCGTGTCTCTATGGGTGCTGACTCTCCAAACAAGAAAAGCCGCAAAGACCTATACAAAAGGTTTATTACCTTGGATTTTCCTCATTTTAAAACAGACTAGAAAAACATCTAGATAACATCAGAAATTAATATGGTTGGCCATTAGTCACCTGACAGTTAGTGCTAAAAGTAAGGTGACATGTTGATGACGAGGGGCGAAGACCTCGGCTTAAAACCGTGTCCCTTGAAATCAGCAAACATTTATCTCCTCAAACCATATCCGACGACGATAGATCGTCAGTATCGAACCTTTGGCTTGTCCCCTCTGCTCTTCCAGTGGGTCAAGATGTTACTTCCATACTTGGTACTGATCGGTAGCCAGATTACCCCCCGACCGGTTTCCCCTCTTTACCAGGATACTACTTCTGAGATGAAGAACAGATCCCTATTCCCACTTCCCAAGTTTGGCTATGATGTTCTCGAACTCAGAGTCTCCTACTAACCTAACCTTGGTACTTTGTGGGATCGGACTACTGGCGTAGCCTGGCCACTATATCGAGGTCTATTTTTGTGAGCCGAGGAGTCCGTGGCAAGATGGTTCTAGTGAAATACGATTCTTCGACTCGTTCAAAATTCACCCAACCTGTCGTCACTCAAGCCAAGCCTTTGGTTCCGGTGGACGATTCAAAAGAGCCAGTGCGATACCGGTCAGCGGCACTTATGTTTCTCGCCAGTCTTGCTATCATTACCCTGTTTTGTTACTTGGCGGGAATGTCTACCTGGGCTGTTGCCGTTTTCTACGCCCTTTAAGGTTTTCTTGCCATAGCCATCACAAGGGTGCGGGGAGACCTTGGACCACCGTATCATGAGATAATTGGCATCAACCCAAGAGGGATGATGGTGCAGATGTTCGGTTCAAGAAAACTCCATGCGGAAAACTTGACTATCCTTACGTTCCTCTACGCTTTCAACAGGTGTAACAGGGCGCACCCGATGCCGTTCTAGATAGAATCGTTGATGGCAGAGCGGGCAGGTATGAACAACCGCAGATTAATGCTGGCAATAGCCCTCGCTACAGGTGTTGGGGCTGTGGCTACCTTTTGGTCCTATCTACAGATATCATATAGTCGCGGGGTACTGGGAGAACTCAATGGATGGATAAGTCATGCTGGATGGGAAAGCTTTAACCCTCTTCAAAGGTGGCTTCAATATCCTCAAGGAACAGATGTCAAATCAGTGACGTTTATGGGGGGAGGGTTTCTGTTTGTGTTTTTTCTCTATGCAATGCGTGCGAGATTTCTATGGTGGCCGCTTTATCCTTCTGGCTACGTCCTTTCTGGAGCGCCTTGGGGAGGGGTGATATATTTCTGGTTTCCTGTGATGGTAAGCTAGCTGATAAAGTCACTCATTCTCAGTTACGGAGGATTGAAAGCACATCGAAAAGCTATCCTCTTCTTTTTCGGTCTAATTTTAGGGGATTTCATTTTTCGGAGCATCTGGAGCATAGTCAGCCTGGTTCTCAACATCTACATGCCTTCATCGGGTGTCGGCTGGAATTAACTTTCTCACTCAAGCGTACCAGATGATGCAATCGTTGAAGAGCCACACCCCGGCCGTTTACCTGTTCGAACACAACACGGCCGCTACTTCGCGTACTTCGCAGGCGAAGTCCCCGCGCCGCGTAATTTTTGGAAATTGGCCGCCTCCTGCAAAGGATAGTGGTTACGAGAACAAAGACATTGTGGACCGAGGAAACCGGAGTTTACGGTGTAACGCCTTTTAGTTTCGCTCACCTTGTCGCCAATTTGGCGTTGAGATCGATCACCATAAATTTCCCCGCCAGTCCATTCATAATACTTTGAATCTCCTTTTCATCTAAAGCGGTATCGTAGACGGCAACCTCGTCGATCAAGCCCTTGAGGGGACCGCCGCCGTTCGGAGGTTGGGCGCCTATCATAAATGACGCCTCGTTAGTCGCCGGTTTTACTGCGGCACCGCGTGTTCTGAGTTTCACATCATCGACGTAGGACGTGAGCGCCTTTCGGTCGTAGGTACCCACGACAAAATGCCATTTGTCATCCGTTACCTCTTTGCTGCCCACTTGAATATCCTGGGCCGTGCCAGGTGTTGTAAAACCAAACGTCATTGCGCTAGGCCGAATCCACATCGAGTAATTTCGGTTTGGCCACGCTTCTTTACCGGCTATCATTTGGTAGGGATCTATGATCTTCGGAACTTTTATCCATGCCATAATCGTAAACTGAACTAGATCCATACTGTCCTGATGCGGAATTTTGACGTGTCCACCATCAAACTCCAGGGCGGATCCAAATTTTCCTTTACTCCATTTTACTTTGCCTATAATCTCACCATCATGTCCATTGCTAGAAACGTCCTTGACGACCTTTCCATTGTCCTCCTCAAAAAGCCAAACGCCGATGATTCCAGCGTAGTTAAGGCATGGTATCGCAAAGACCAAGGCTAGAATCAAAATCGTAGTAAATTTCATGGTTTATGCCTCCTCATATTGTTGTCGGTTGGGAACGCATTTTAGACTGCTAACTTTCAAGCCTCAATATATCACCCTATAGTTCACATATCAAAGAATTACCTTGTCAAATGGTTCCGGATTTTCCCCGTTAATCGTTTGTTGCTTTAATCTGTTCAATGCTACTCCTACCTGTTTTTCGTCCTTAATCGCTTCAAATATTACCCAAACACCTTGAAGAAAGTTCCAGAGTAAATCAATTTTACGATAAGACTGAATGATCTCATTTAGCTTTTCTTTTTCACTCTTCTTCTTTTTGGACTTGAAAAGCAAATATCTGTTCTTTCACAAACTCTGGGCCAAATTCTCTAATTCTGAGTTTACTAATCTTCTAGAGAATAACCAAATCAAAATAAGTATGGCTGGTAGAGGCTGGGCTCGGGATAATGTATTTGTGGAAAGACTTTGGCGAAGGGCAAATATGAAGATATTTATCTGTAGAAGCTATTTCAAAACTAAAGACAATTTAAACTTGCCCATCTAAAGGCGTTAGGTCTAAAAAGGAACTTTTGATGGCCAATGTCACCGATCAACAATGGATCAGGCTTGAACCCTGGCGGCCAAAACCTCAGCCTTCACCAAAAGGTGGACCCAGGCCCAGAGGCAACAGGCAAGTGCTAGCTGATCGATATCCATCAGCTAGCACTTGCCGGCCAAGATTACAGCCATGGGAGAACCAAGGTTTTGGCTCCAAATATGGCCTAAGTTCCTGCCCTAACTGGACCTACAAGGCCAGTTAGATTGGGAAGAAACCTTAGCCGATGGCAGTTTGGCCTGGGCTAAAAAGGGGGCCCGGCCTTGGAAAGAGCAAAGGCGGCAAGGGTGGATGGTGGTGGTCGATGGCCAGGCAGTGCCTATCGGTGCTGATCTGGATTCCGCCTCGGCGAGTGAAATAAAACGGCTGGAACCCACGATTGAGAAGATTACAGTGCCCAGAAAAGGTGGTGGTCGACCGCGGCAAAATCCTGTCCACATCATAGCGGATATGAGGTGCGACAGTGATCCGCTTGGCCAAAGGCGGTTGAAAGGCGGCATTGAATTGATCTGTCTGGGGGGTAAAAACAACCAGACCAAGAAAGATAAGGATGGCCGCAAATTGCGGCCTGACAGGCGTCGATGGAAGGTAGAGCCAAGTTTGGCATGGCGGCCAAACTTGCGGACAACTGGTTGTTGGTTGGGAAAGAGAAATTCAGATCTAGCAAGCTTTCTTTCACCTTGCTTGCATCCTGATTACATTGAGGCCGTTTTGAAATGGCTTCTAAGATTTTCCGACCTATTCAATGTTAGTTATTGCATATGCAGAATTAAATATAGGATAGACAGCAATTTCAGAATCACCATCTTTCTAGTTTCTGTATAATCTCCTGCTTAGCTAGCAAAACGATAGGTTGTGGAAAAACTTTAGCTTGGTGGGAGATTTTAGAAGGTTGTCCAAAGATGTCGAAATCCCGACCGTAATGGGAGAGAACATGATCCGTATTACCTGGTTAAAATTGCCCCGGCACAATGCGCACAATCTTTTGCCAGACAACTTCTCAGGATGTTAGCGAAAATAGTTGTGTATGTTCAGATGGATAGGTGCGTCGCCACCGCCCAAAAAGTTATTACCCTCTAAATCGGTAAGCAGCCCGTTAAACAGCGGGGATGCCTGCCATGTTAGGGTAGAGGGCATAAATCGCCAGCGACTGATAATGGTCTTATCCCTAGGCCAGGTGTCTGGCTTTTCCGCCCGCCCAGGCATTGCCAAAATTCTTCTCGCCACGGGCGACAGCAGGTCTAGCTCAACCGCATTTTCAAGTATCAGAAAATCGTTCTCTTTAAAAAAGGGGATTTGTTGGTTGGTTAGCATAAACCCCCTCTATGAATTTTCGATATCCATGACACAACGAAAACCGTTCCGGCTATTGAGAGGTGCGGAACGCCACTTGATCACTCTTTGGGATTTGAGTTTGTAGTTACTGTAGGTCGAGTTCATTTTCGTACAGGGTAATCAGATTGCAATTCCCGCTCTGTTGATAAAAATCGGGGTCATAAACGTTCAGGTACCACTCCCAGAAATTGCCCACCATATCGTTGAGACCATAACCGTTGGATGGATGCAGTTACCGACACTCGTTGTTCATTTCTCTAACCGTAAGGCTACTCCACAGACTTCGACTTGTGGATCAAAATTTTAGATCGCGGAAAATCTGCCTGTTCCAGCTCACCACGCACGGCTTACTCCCACTTGGCTCCGGTCGGTAGGCACCTGCCTTTCCACTGGGGGTAAGCTCTGGCATCGTGCCAATTGATGTAGATGATTGGATAATCATTGGTTGGAACGTTGATCTTGAGATGAAGCCAACTAGATGCTGGGTGTTGACGGGCTTTAATAAAGGCTTGGTACTGACCAACTGTAACAGAATTGACGTCCATCCAAAAAGCCTAAATTTCGACAGAGCGAACCAGTTATTCGTGTGGATTTCGATCTTCACTCATCTGAAAACTTTCACTGGAACCCAGAATCATATCGATTGGCTTGGCTGTCGATGAAGGCGAACGGAGCTAGGATTACAGCGAAGCCATCAGGATTTACTCTTATCCATCTCAATTTTTTGGTGATGCCCGACTGCTACCGGAAACTGTCGATCTAACCAGGACTCGGATATGGGGTCAAAACGACCGATAAAATGTTTATCTCCGAGTTGAAACTCAATCTCACGATGCCCGCCGAAGACGGCCATTTCCCACTCATCCCTTAACTTCGACTGAATCATATCTGACATCAACTGATTAACCGCATCTTGGGTAGGTGTATAGCGAAGTTCGGTCCCAATACAACCTCCATATCGCCGAAAAACAGATTCTAGCAGTTCGGTTGGCTGTGAGTAGTCGACCAGCTTTAGTCCAACTAATAGGTGGTTGTTGCAGCGTTCAACGATCAACTGGGGGTCAGTATGAGAGACATCTGTGACCATAAACCGTAGCCCAAGTGAGGCCAGTCCACTGCGGATAACCACAGCCAGATTGGCCTCACCAGCATAATTTTCAACGCTCTCTCCGTTGACCAGAACTTGATCAACCGTGTCCAAGCGAGGCACGACAATGAACATCTCTAACTGTTGTACGGTCCATCGCTCTTGACGTTTAGGTTGATAGACAATTATCGCCGTGGAACCGGATTGGATAGCCGAAGGGCGTCCATCATCGCCCCATAGTTTGACCGAGGTTCCAATTGGCTGGCCGTGATGATGATTCAGATAGTAATTCGGCTGTCCCGGGCGCCGCTGGTTTTGCACAAAACGAGCAAATGCTTGGCCCAAGTCAGACAACGCCTCTACAGGTTGACCAGTACGTGTCCACTGAGCGATGTAGTTACCGTTTTGCATACCGTGAACATGAGTCTTGGTGGCAGTTGCCACAGATAGATTTTCATCCATCCAAGTCGTTAGTTCCGAAACGCCACCTGGTATCCAAGTGATTGGATCTTCGCCACCCAACTTGACCAGCGACTGCTCAGCTGAAGCGGTTACGGTTACAGGTAATGGCTTATATAGTGCGACCTGGCTGACATCGACCGGGTGCTGATGAGCCAGAAGCACCAACAGACTAGCGTAAGCGTGATCGTGAGCATGGAGGAATTGATAGGCGACCGATTCATCGTAGAATCCACCCCAGAGCAGATCGGCTAACATCGGCACGAGGCCGGAGCCTCCGTAAAGGCTGTCGTGGTATGCCCGGCCCCACGGACCACAGAGTTGGCGAATTTTGGGGTGCCAGCGCCAGGCTAACTCTAGCCATAGGTGCTTTTCCAGTTGGCTGGCTAGCTGGGTCGAACGAGGTTCACCTAATTGACAAATAATACGGAGAAGAAGGAACGTAACAGGGTGATAAGTTGGGCTATTGAACTCTGGAATGGTACCGTGGGGCCGAATCAAGCGGGTTAGTTTCTCTAAGGCACATATGCTGCTATCGACCAACTGTGGATCATCAAACATCAGACCAGCAACCAATCGTCCTGTCCAGTTACCGAGGGGAATGTTATTATTGCGGCCAGCGATAATATCCTCGCCACCACCGTTCAAAAAGCCTTTTACGGCTTGGTGAAAATTTTCTTGTTGGGCTGGACTTAATACTGGTGATAAATGATATAGGGCCAGTAATCCAGCCATTATATTAAAGTGTCCGCCTTGTACTCCTAGCTGGTCTAACCACTTCCGACCTTGCTCAATCCGTGCGGGCTTCTCACTCATCAAAAAACCGACAGCACAATAAAGGGTGGCACGGGTATCCGTCCCTTCGTATTCATCTCCATCGACCAGACCGGTTTCTGGATTGGTAAAGTGGTCAGCGTACCGTTCGGCTACAGACAAAGCCCGCTTGGCCGCTGGCTCTAGCAGTTCAACCGTCCCATCAGCTGCAATAGAGAACATATTTTTGCCTTGACTCATCGTCCTATCTCCCTGTTATCGATGCCGTATTATAGATGGG
>Ga0208128_1000745_pt1 | contig 12835 bp, 11 predicted proteins | sample ETNtaG_35_FD_185758 | JGI IMG/M metagenome (GOLD analysis project Ga0208128, IMG submission 185758) | Marine microbial and viral communities from oxygen minimum zone, Eastern Pacific Ocean - ETNP201306PF51B (SPAdes) (version 2) | ecosystem: Environmental > Aquatic > Marine > Oceanic ... | reverse complement strand
GGTCGCAATCCTCGGTAGCTCAGCGGTAGAGCGGTCGACTGTTAATCGATTGGTCGCAGGTTCGAATCCCGCCCGGGGAGCTTCATCAAACCCACAGCCGACGGCTGTGGGTTTTTTCTTGCCCATCAGAAAAATCCGCAACAGTGCGTAGAGAGAATTGGAAAACTTTCTAAAAAAGGTAGATACTGACGTATTCTCTACGCCGGCAAAAGGTCAGTCTTAATGGGAGTTTTAGCCGTTGAGCTCAATACTCGCGCAAAGAGCACAAGCAATGCACCTACACTCAAATCTTGAGAGAATCTGACAAAAGCTGATTTGACAGCATCCCCGTTGATTTCACATTCTTCCTGGACTCCGATCTAAATGAAGCCTTGCATTCTGCTTATCGAAGACGACCAGGACATGCTCGAGCTAGTGAGCAACCATCTAGAACACAACGGTTTTGACGTACAAAAGGCTGATGACGGTATCAAGGGCCAGGCCCTCGCACTTCAATACACACCAGATCTGGTTTTACTCGACCTAATGCTTCCCAAAGTTGATGGTCTAACCCTCTGCCAGCGATTACGTCGAGATGAACGTACAGCAGGGATCCCGATTCTGATGATCACAGCCCTTGGAGGAACAAAAGATAAGGTCAGCGGATTCAATTCGGGAGCAGATGATTACCTCACAAAACCATTTGATCTTGAAGAATTGCAGGTAAGAGTGAAAGCTCTGCTACGTCGCACCGATCGAGCGCCATTAGGTACCAACGGACATCACGAGATCCTCAGCTACGGGCCCCTCACCCTCGTCCCTGAACGATTTGAAGCAATCTGGTTTGAACGTCCCGTAAGGCTCACCCACCTGGAATTTGAGCTGCTGCACTGCTTGCTTCAGCGTCATGGCCAGACAGTGGCACCATCTCTGATCCTCAAAGAGGTATGGGGCTATGAACCTGATGACGACATAGAGACCATCCGAGTACATGTTCGCCACCTGCGTACCAAACTTGAACCGGATCCGCGTAAACCTCGTTTTATTAAGACTGTTTATGGTGCTGGTTACTGCCTGGAGTTGCCCACCGGTGGACAACTTGAAGGGCTACAAGATGTCCTAGCTCAAGCCCGCCAAGAGAGGGAAGAAAGAGAAGCACAAAATGATCAAGGCGAGCGTGCCAGCGCTTAAGCAGACGGAATCAGCTCCAGCAAAGCCACTTCCCAGGCCAACCTTGGTTGCACAAACCCCAGCAGATGTGATCGCAACCTCTCCAAACGATTTAATGGATTTGGATCAGACTGTTGAATCCAGAGGTGTTGCTGCCACCAATTAATCAACCAAAGCTGCTGCTCCCCATTAAGAGCCTCGGTGATATCCCTTGCCAAAGCTAAGGCGTCCATCGGCTTTTGAGGTCGATCCTCAAGACGGTGCCATAGCTCCTCTGGTACCAGCTGCCATGCCCTTAGATGACTCAAAAGCGCCCCAGGAGAGCCTCCAGCCATAGCAAGTAATTCCGGTTTATCCAATCCCAACAGAGACGACTCAATTTCAGCACCTTGCACACGAGCCAATACAACCTCCATGGCATCTCCATCCAGACGAGAAAAAAGAATCTGTTGACAGCGGGAACGAATTGTCGATAGCAAACGCTCAGGAGCAGCAGAAAGCAAAATCAACAAACCATGACCCGGTTCTTCCAACGTCTTAAGCAAGGCATTGGCAGCTGCTTCAGGCATAGCTTCAGCCGCTTCAATTACCACCATGCCTCGCAGGGCCTCGACAGGCTGCCGTCCCAGAAACCTTGTCACCCCTCTGATCTGCTCTAGGCGCAGCAATGGAGGAGAACGACGACTAACACCTTCAGCCTCACCTTGAGACTGGGGCACCAAACGGCCTTGATGCTGATAGGTCGGCTCGAGCCAAAGCAGATCAGGATGATTTAACGCCTCTAGACGGCGGCGCTCACGCATCAGCGACTTGCCACCAGTGAGAACCCCCTCGAGAAAACGCAATGCTGCGAGGCTGCGACCTACCCCATCTGGACCAGAAAAAAGATATGCCGGTGCATGTCGGCCCTTACTCAGCGATGCTTCCAACAATGAAACTGCCAGCGGCTGCGCAATCAGATCTTCAAAGAGATGATGAGAGTCAACCTCAAAGTTCACCGCACCCTCTCTGGCAAGGAGCCGAAATAATCAAGCAACTTGTTCTCTAAAGCAACACTGACTGCCTGCGCTTGTTGATGCGCGTTTAACGAGACCCAGCCCCGCTGCCTAGCCAATACAGCAAATCCCTTCGCAACCCTGGTTAAAAAGTCGGCCCCTTCCGCCTCTATTCGATCATCAGATCTGGCATGACGCCGAGCCAGACTTTCTTCTACAGACAACTCCAACCAAAAGGTAAGGTCCGGAACAAGACCGGCCGTAGCAATTTGCTCAAGTTGCTCAATCAAATCAATATCCAGCTCCCGCCCATAGCCTTGATAAGCAAGCGTAGAACCGCTGAAGCGATCACTTAGAACCCAGTCGCCGACCTCAAGCGCCGGGCGAATCAACTGAGCTACATGCTGGGCCCGATCAGCCGCATAAAGCAACAGTTCAGCAACGGGTTCCGGATCGGCATCACCAAGGGGGTGAAGCAACAACTGACGCACAGCAGAACCGAAAGCCGTCCCACCGGGCTCGCGGGTGAGATGCAACTTTGCACCTTCAGGCATCAAACCACTAATAGGGAGCCAATTTGCAAGGTGATCAAGCTGAGTTGTCTTGCCACAGCCGTCAATGCCCTCAAGGACTAAGAGGCGCCCCCTCATGCCGTACGCAAAGCCAAAGCGTTGACTACCACAGTGATCGAACTAAGTGCCATTAACAAAGCTGCAATAGGCGGGGAGAGCAGCAAGCCAAAGCCCGGCAGCAACAATCCTGCAGCAATCGGTAAAGCGATGAGGTTATAGCCAAAGGCCCAAATCAAATTCTGACGAACTTTTGCCATCGTGCGACGAGCCAACAACAAGGCTTCCGGCAAGCCTTCCAGGCGATCCCCAAGTAACACCAGATCAGCCGAGTCCTGGGCGATCTGTGTTCCTGTACCAACAGCGATGCCAACATCTGCTGCCGCCAAAGCTGGAGCGTCATTGATCCCATCACCCACCATTGCTACAAGTCCAGACTTGCGAAGAAGTTCAAGTCGATCCAACTTCTGGTCAGGCAATAGCTGCCAGCCAAGCTGCTGAGGTTGAAAACCCAACTGCTCTCCCAAACGTTCCACCGACTGACGTCTATCACCGCTAAGCATGGCCAGAGTCATGCCCTGCTCCCTTAAACGATCTAACGCAATTGCTGCATCAGAGCGAAGCCGATCATCAATAGCCAGCAGCCCCAAGGGGGCTTCCCCCTGAGCCACAGCTACAACCGATTGCCCTAAAAGAGACGCCTGATCAACATCAGCCTGAAGCTCAGCCGGCCAATGGACCCCCTCATCCTGAAGCCATTCCGGAGTACCAACGCGCACCATTCCCTCTACACCTTCAATCTCACCTGCTAGACCAGCACCTGGATAAGTACGGGTTGATAAGGCAGGCAATAACATCACCCGATGCCGCTGCGCTTCTTGCAGAACAGCATGGGCTAAGGGATGGCGACTATTTTGCTCAAGACTTGCAGCTAGCTGCAAAAGCCGATCAGGCTTCTCAGTGCCAATAACCGCTGCAACTAAAGGGCGGCCGATGGTTAGGGTGCCAGTTTTATCGAAGACAACCTGCCGCAAAGAGGCAGCCATTTCAATCACATCACCACCGCGGAATAACCAACCTCGCCTGGCGGCCTTACCTGAGGCAACAGTGATCACCGTGGGCGTCGCCAGCCCCAATGCACAAGGGCAGGCCACCACGAGAACAGCGATAGCAAGCTGCAAGGCAAGTCCTAAAGAAGTTTCAGCGCCGCCGCCAAGCGGTGCATGCAGACCATGTCCATAACCATGCACTAACCCCTGACCTGATGCATGCACCACCTGAGGCCAAAGACGAGTACCCAACTGCCACCAAAACAGGAAGGTTGCTAAAGCCAAGCTGACAACTCCGTAGCAAAAGCGTCCTGCTACCTGATCAGCCAAGCCTTGAATCGGCGCCTTACGCGCCTGGGCCTGCTCCACCAAAGCGATAATTCGTGCCAGAGCTGTCTCAGCTCCCACGCGTCGCACCTCAAGCACCAAAGTAGCTTCCAGATTGAGGCTGCCTGAAGTCAACTCCTTACCTGGAGCAGCCTCCAAAGGCAACGGCTCACCAGTGAGGCTAGAGACGTCCACAGCAGAATGTCCCTCCACCACCATGCCATCGACAGGGATACGATCTCCTGCCAATAGCTGCACTCTCTCCCCAGGCCTAAGGGCGCCGACTCTCACCTCACGAATAACCCCTTCAGCTTCAATCAAGCGGGCCGTATCGGGCTGCAACTGAGCCAATTGCTGGAGAGCTCTACCAGTACGAAAACGGGCACGCTCCTCAAGGAACCGTCCCAACAAAACAAACCCAAGCAGCATCACAGGCTCATTGAAGAAACAAGGCCAACCCACTTCGGGCCAAATCAGTGCCACCAAACTCGCCAAGTAGGCGCTACCAACTCCCAAACCCACAAGGGTGTCCATGGTGGGAGTCAAAGCAACAGCCGCCCGAACTCCACCAACCAAAATTGGTCGACCAGGGCCCAACAATGCAACCGTGGCCAGTGCCGCATGGAATGGCAACTCCCCCAGAATGGGCAGTTGAAGATGCCCACCCTCATCGAGGTGACCTAAAACCGAAAGCAGCAACAACACCAAGGCGACCATTAACTGTCGCCACTGATGCCACCACAACCCAAGAGCATCACGCCTTGAAGCAGTCGGTTGTTCTAAAGGGGTCGTATGTCGTGGTCGAGCAGAAAAACCGCGAGCTTTCAGAGCCGCCAAAATCGACTCAATAGATTGATCCGAATCCTTCAGATCCAGCCAAGCAGTACGAGTTACCAAGTTCACACTGGCATGAGCCACACTTGGCTGCTCCAGCAAAATCTGCTCCACCGATCGAACGCAGCCACCACATTTCATCCCCTCCACATCAAGCGAGACGGATTGATGATCAGATGGAAGATCGCTGCGGCTCACGGATCAACAAAAGCCACCGCACGCTAATGAAGATCACGAAATAAAGCCCATGCCATGACATCAGTTCAAAGATGAAAACAGGGACTCAAAACAATCTTGTCAGAATACGGCGAGGATAATGTTGTTATTGCTTTAGTCCCGCCGTGCCCCGCACCCAGAACAAAGACAATTTCATAGACAAGACCTTCACGGTGATGGCAGATCTCATCGTGAAGATGATGCCAATCAACGACAAGGCCAAAAGAGCCTATGTTTATTACCGTGATGGACTCTCCGCCCAGAACGCCGGAGACTATGCAGAGGCTCTGGAAAATTACGAGGAGAGCTTAAAGCTTGAGGAAAGCCCCTTCGATAGAAGTGAAACCCTCAAGAACATAGCGATCATTTACATGAGCAACGGAGATGAAGACCTCGCTCTTGAGACATATCAGAAGTCACTTGACCAAAATTCCAATCAGCCCTCTTGTCTAAAAAACATGGGCTTGATTTACGAAAAGCGCGGCCGCACAGCACAAGAAGAAGGTCTGCAAGATGAAGCTGATCGCTTATTCGACCAAGCGGCTGAGGTTTGGACTCAAGCAGTAAGGCTCTATCCCGGAGGTTATCTAGATATTGAAAACTGGCTTAAAACAACTGGTCGCAGCAACATCGACGTCTACTTCTGAACCATTGGGGTTCAAGCTATAACAAGCTTCTTGACGACAACAACGGTTTCAATGGTTGTGGTATTCCCATATCAGAGAAAACTCAACACCCATCATCAGCTAGATCAACACCCAAGGCCATAACCAAAGCCTCCGTAACACTTGCAGCTTCAAGTAACTCCAACTCCAATTCCTTCCCGAGAGGACCCATACCACTACCCCGTGGAACTACAGCACGATTGAAACCCAATCGCACTGCTTCCTTGAGGCGTTGGGCAATCTGTCCCACTGGACGAAGCTGCCCACCTAGACCCAACTCGCCAAGCAAAACCGTGCCTTTTGGCAACGTGAGATCCCGAAAACTAGATACCACTGCAGCAGCGACTCCTAAATCAGCCGCAGGCTCCTCAACCGCCAGACCGCCAGCGACAGCCAGATAACAGTCGTAGCGGGACAACGGCAAACCCATGTGCTTCTCCAATACAGCCAAAATCTGGTGCAACCGGTTGGTACCAATACCTGTTGCGGTTCGACGTGGACTTGCATAGCTCGTCACACTTACCAAGGCCTGCAGATCCACAACCAAAGAACGAGTTCCTTCGCAAGCAACGATGGTGGCCACACCAGAGGCAACCTCACCATTAAGGAAGAGCTCACTGGGGTTACCTACTTCAACCAATCCCTTCCCCTGCATTTCGAACACACCTAACTCGTGGGTGGCACCGAAACGGTTTTTTACAGCCCGTAGAAGTCGATGGCTGGCAAATTGATCCCCCTCAAAAGTAAGTACAGCATCAACAAGATGCTCGAGCACTTTGGGGCCAGCCAGCATCCCCTCCTTAGTGACATGGCCCACCAGCACTAACGCAGTGTCTTGTCGCTTGGCTAGACGCTGCAAAGCTGCCGCACACTCGCGCACCTGAGCGACTGAACCAGGAGCACTGGAAAGCTCCCCATCATGCAAAGCCTGGATACTGTCGATAATCACTACAGCAGGCCTGAGAGCCTCTAGTTCCTTGAGGACTAAGTCCAGGTCAGTTTCCGCCAATAACTGCAACTCCGACTCAGCACCCTCAAGACGCTGCCAACGCAACTTCACCTGCTGGGCAGACTCTTCTGCACTCACGTAGAGCACAGAGTGCTTAATTGCCATAGCCGCTGCGCTCTGCAACAGCAATGTGCTCTTACCAATTCCAGGATCACCCCCTACCAGCACTAAAGATCCAGGAACAAGGCCACCTCCGAGCACCCGATCAAATTCTTCATATCCACTAGCCAGTCGCTGCAGAGGTTGATCCCCGAGCAAAGCCATCGTCGTTGAACGAATAGCAACTGGTTCTGCCAGCGGATCTATTGCGGAACGACTGCGGCGAACATCTGCTGAACGAGTGACCTGTTCAATCAGTGAATTCCAGTTACCGCAACTGGCGCAACGGCCAAAAAACTGCCTGGTCTGAGCACCACAGCTCTGGCAGACATAGACAGAAGCATTACGCACTACGAAGATCCGTAAAGAAAATTGGCTTTAGATGAACAAAAAGGTTTGCGAACCTTAATGGCTCTTATCTAAGATTCATTCATTGCAGCCGCCAAAGCCAACATGACGGCAACCAGCCCATCAAAAGAAACGATCCTCGTGGTCGACGATGAGGCAAGCATTCGCAGGATCCTTGAAACCCGACTCTCGATGATCGGCTATCAAGTGGTGACAGCATGTGACGGTAACGAAGCCCTCGATAGCTTCCGTAACTGCGAGCCTGATCTTGTTGTGCTCGATGTGATGATGCCAAAGCTTGATGGCTATGGCGTATGTCAAGAGCTGCGCAAGGAATCGGATGTACCGATCGTGATGCTTACAGCTCTAGGCGATGTCGCTGACAGGATTACTGGTCTTGAGCTAGGTGCAGACGACTACGTCGTCAAACCGTTCAGCCCCAAGGAGCTCGAAGCACGCATCCGCTGCGTGCTTCGACGGGTTGAGAAAGAGCACGTTGCAGGCATCCCCAACTCAGGGGTAATTCAAGTTGCCGAGCTAAGAATCGATACCAATAAACGTCAGGTTTTCCATGGGGCTGAGCGGATTCGACTAACAGGTATGGAGTTCAGCCTGCTTGAGCTACTGGTAAGTCGTTCAGGAGAACCATTCAGCCGCGGTGAAATACTCAAAGAAGTCTGGGGCTATACACCTGAGCGTCATGTAGATACTCGAGTAGTAGATGTTCATATTTCACGTCTTCGATCCAAACTTGAAGACGATCCGGCCAACCCAGAGCTGATCCTTACAGCTCGTGGCACGGGCTACTTGTTCCAGCGCATCATCGACTCCATTGCCTCCGAAGGACTCTGATCCCTCCGCAGCCTCAGGGCCCCGGAGCAAGACCAACCGCCCCAGAGCCATTCGGCGTCTGGTGATTTGGTATCGCCGCAATTCAGCAGTAACTAGCCTCGTAGGGAGTGCAACCAACTCAGCTTCCGCCGCTGGGAACGTGGCAGGGAACGTAGCCGGCAACGTTGTTTCCAGTGCTGGATCTGTGATGTCAAATGCCGGGTCGATGGCCGGCAGCGTTCTTCAGCCACTGGTCTTTGATCCCCTAAGGCAACTACAAGGCAACGAAAACAACACAACAGCAGAGGCAATCAATGACAGCGATCGCCTTTGGGTGGCCGTTGATGGCATGGGCGGTGACCAAGCTCCTGGCGCCATTCTTGATGGCTGCTTAAAAGCCATTGAAAGACTTCCCATACGCATCAAATTCGTCGGGGAAACCAAGAAAGTACTAGCTGCTGCTGAAGACATTGGCCTGTCTGAGCTCTTCAACCAGGCCACGGCCTGCGGCCTCCTGGAGCTTGTCGCAAGCGGTCCCTCAGTTGGCATGAATGAAGAGGCCACTGTGGTTCGCCGCAAGCGAGACGCGAGCATCAATCTGGCCATGGACCTAGTTAAAAAGGGCGAAGCTCTAGCGATGTATTCGGCCGGGAATTCCGGAGCCATGATGGCCTCGGCCATCTTCCGGCTCGGACGCCTTGCCGGAATCGATCGTCCAGCTATAGGAGCCCTCTTCCCAACTAAGGATCCTGGAAAACCTGTACTAGTGCTTGATGTGGGCGCCAATATGGATTGCAAGCCCATCTACCTGCACCAATTCGCCTTACTTGGCAATATTTATTCCCGCGATGCTCTCCAAGTAACTCAACCACGAATCGGGCTGCTGAATATTGGAGAAGAAGAGTGCAAAGGCAACGATCTAGCCCTCCGTACTCATGAGTTATTAAGTCAAGAGAATCGCCTTGATTTCGCGGGCAACTGCGAGGGTAGAGACGTTCTTTCAGGTGCTTTCGATGTGGTCGTATGCGATGGCTTCACCGGCAATGTGCTCCTGAAATTCCTCGAATCTGTTGGCAGTGTGCTGCTTGATGTTTTACGTGCTGAACTACCCCGTGGCAGACGCGGCAAAGTTGGCTCTGCCTTCCTACGCAGCAACCTAAAGCGGATCAAGAAACGCCTCGACCACGCAGAACACGGCGGAGCACTATTGCTAGGCGTAAACGGCATCTGTGTGATCGGCCATGGCAGCAGCAAGGCACTATCAGTAGTTAGCGCCTTGCGATTGGCCCACTCTGCAGCCAGTCATAACGTCATGAGCGATCTAGCCGAACTACAAAAGCCCGCTGCTGTAAGTGCCTAAAGGCGCTCTCCAGAGAAACGCTGTGATTGACTTACGCCACCTAGGACCACTTGTCCCTTGGCTGAAACGTCCATAACTCTTGGTGGAGTAGCTCTGGTGGGCTGCGGCAGCGCCACACCAGCACAACGAATTAGCAACGATCAACTCGGCCAAAGGGTTGATACAAACGATTCATGGATCCGCAGCCGAACAGGCATCAGTGCGCGCCACGTCATTGGACCAGATGAAACTCTCACGGGCCTAAGTCATAAAGCTGCAGCAAATGCCCTGAGAATGGCTGGCTGGGAATCAGAAAGTATTGACCTGATCCTGCTAGCAACATCTACTCCTGATGATCTGTTCGGTTCGGCACCTCAACTACAAGCAATTTTAAGAGCGCAGAAAGCGGTGGCTTTTGATCTCACAGCCGCTTGCAGTGGTTTTCTATTCGCCCTGGTCACTGCCGCCCAGTTTCTACGTACCGGTGCGATGCGTCGAGCACTCGTGATCGGTGCGGACCAACTAAGTCGCTGGGTGGATTGGGATGATCGTCGCAGTTGTGTGCTATTTGGCGATGGAGCAGGAGCTGTTGCTCTGGAAGCCACAAGCCCAGATCAGAACGGACTTCTAGGCTTCCAGCTCAAATCAGACGGCAGCCGGGGTGACTGCCTAAACCTGCCACAAGTTCAGAATTATTTGTCATTAGTAGCAGGCAACAGCCATCAACAAGGAGGCTTTAAGCCGATCCAGATGAATGGACAAGAGGTGTACAAATTCGCTGTACGAGAAGTACCCACAATCCTTCAAAGCCTGCTTAAAGCAACCAATACGAAACCAGAATCACTGGACTGGCTACTACTTCATCAAGCAAACCAACGCATCCTCGATGCTGTGGCCGATCGATTCGCTATTCCACAAGCCAAAGTGCTCAGCAACCTGGCTGAATACGGCAACACATCGGCGGCCACTATCCCGCTAATGCTTGATGAAGCTGTGCAAGACGAAAGGATTAAACCCGGCCAACTGATCGCAAGCAGCGGTTTTGGTGCTGGCCTGAGTTGGGGAGCAGCATTAATCCGCTGGCAAGGGCCCGCGTAGGCTCCGGCTAATTCGCTGCAGCATTCAGATGTCGATCGCCTGGGTGTTCCCTGGTCAGGGCTCACAAAAACTGGGCATGGCCGAACCAATTCTCAGCCTTCCCGGTGCAGAAGAGCGCTTTGCCCTTGCCTCTCAACTCATGCAGCGTGACTTATTAGCCATCTGTCGTGGCAGCTGCCAGGCCGGCACTGAGCCAGACGACCTAAATGACACCAGAAATACACAACCCGCACTATTTGTTGTGGAGTCATTACTAGTAGATGAACTACGAAAACAAGGAAGGCAAGCTTCTTTGATTGCAGGTCACAGCCTGGGTGAACTTGTAGCCCTCTACGCAGCTGACATTTTTGATGCGAGCACCGCGCTGAAACTTCTTCTCCGCCGCTCTGAACTAATGGCCGCTGCCGGTGGTGGCGCCATGACAGCCGTATTGGGTTTCGATCGCAGCCAACTAGATGACCTTGTAGCAGCCACAGAGGGGGTGGTAATCGCCAATGACAACAGTGCTGCCCAGGTCGTTTTATCAGGCTCTCCTGAGGCTGTTGCTCAGGTCAGCAGCCAACTAACTTGCAAGCGAGCGATTCCGCTACCGGTCTCCGGAGCTTTCCATTCGCCGTTCATGAGCGAAGCCGCCACAGCATTTGCCACTGAGCTGGATCAAGTGACCTTCAAAGACGCCAGTGTTCCCGTTCTCAGCAATGTCGATCCAACTCCAAGCTGCGATGCAAACCTACTCAAGCAACGGCTCAAACAGCAGATGACCAAAGGCGTGCGCTGGCGCGAGACCATGAACACCATGACCAGCCAAGGAATTAAAACAGTGGTCGAGATTGGTCCGGGCAATGTGCTCAGTGGTCTAGTGAAGCGCTCTCTAGAAGGAGTAGCCACCAACCAACTTGCCAGTGCCGCAGACCTGGGGCATTGAACTTTGGCCCAAATAAGCCCCACCTCAAGCTCAAACATGCAGGTGCTAAAAACACCGCGGCCAAGTATCACCTACCGAATCGTAAGTTACCTACTGGTATTTCCCCTCTTTAGGGGTCTACTAAGAGGATGCACCTCTGGTAACGAAAATGTCCCTAGTCAGGGCGCTGTTGTCGTTGTAGCTAACCACGGCTCCCACCTCGATCCTCCACTACTAGGCCATGCCTTAGGCCGCCCCGTGGCCTTTATGGCCAAGGCAGAACTTTTCCGCATACCCCTATTAGGCGCAATCATCCGCGCCTGTGGTGCTTATCCTGTAAAACGTGGCGCCAGCGATAGAGAAGCCATCCGCATGGCCACAGCTCGCTTAGCAGAAGGCTGGGCAATAGGAGTGTTCCTTGATGGCACACGACAGTCCAACGGCCGGGTCAATACGCCCATGCCTGGAGCCGCCCTACTGGCAGCTCGCAGCAATGCTCCCCTACTTCCAGTAGCAATCATCAATACCCACCGTGTCCTTGGTACGGGTAAACGCTGGCCACGAATCGTGCCAATACAACTGCGCATCGGAGAACCGATCCCAGCTCCGTCGAGCCGGCGCAAGCCCGACTTGGAAGCCGCCACAATGGAACTACAAAGGCAAATCAATAACTTGCTGGATCAAGGGCTGGTGAACTCGGCAAAAGAGCGTCTACCCCCACACTCTCATCGCTGAGGTCCTCAGGCCAGTGCCGCTGCGCCCAATCCTTAAGATCCCGACCAGTAACTACCCAGGCACAAGCCCTAATCCAATCGCCGATCCGCTTACGCAACCCCTCCTGCTTACAATTATTGGCACAGGAAACAGGGATACCAGTAAGGCGAATACCCCTGCTCCCAGCAATAACCTGACCCACGGCCATTGAACGTGGCAAATGATCCTCACTGGTCACTAGTAAAACGTGCTTGATGCCCTGCAAGCGCAAATCATCGACAAGAGATGTGAAGTTACCAAGAGTGTCCTTAGCGCGGTAATCGAGCTGAACCTGACTCAAAGGGATACCCGCCTCACTTACAAGCCACTGGGCATACTCCTGATTACTGCCACCGCTAACGACCAGAGGCAAGCTCAAATCTCTAGCCAGACGAACCCCTATTTGCTCACGATCAACATCACCACCCAGCACCAAAATCAACTGAGGAGGTGTCCTGTTCATTAGAGCCTGCCGATAAGGACGAAGTGGTCCAGCAGCAATAAACCAAAGCAAGAGTCCTCCTACGGCAATAACACCAGTCCGAGACCAACTCATCCGATCCGATCCAGCGGAGATGTGGGGTATAGAGGTAACACCTTGGTCCAGGAAACCTCCTGGCCCAAGCGATGAGCAGCGGCGCAGTACTCCA
>Ga0208128_1000743_pt1 | contig 12840 bp, 4 predicted proteins | sample ETNtaG_35_FD_185758 | JGI IMG/M metagenome (GOLD analysis project Ga0208128, IMG submission 185758) | Marine microbial and viral communities from oxygen minimum zone, Eastern Pacific Ocean - ETNP201306PF51B (SPAdes) (version 2) | ecosystem: Environmental > Aquatic > Marine > Oceanic ... | reverse complement strand
CTAAAATTTTCAAAGTGTTTATAAAATATTTCATTCTATAAAACCCATTAGTAGATAAAGAAAAACAAATTTTCATGATTTAACTTTTTTTATTATAACTTCAATCTGATATTCTGGGTGAGGATGTACATCTGGACTTGAATCTGGAACTCTCTTAATTCCACTATCACAAACTTCAAAGCTTATAATATCAAATTTCTTATCACTTAAAGCAGCCTTTAAAAAATGTTCAAGATTAATAGTATAAGGAAGTTCTTCCTTGTCAGGCAATACGAAAAATTTATGTGAAATATTCCAATTAGAAGGAAGTTTTTTCTTTTTTTCATACAAATCACGATGTGGAACACATAATATCAAATGGCCAATTGGCTTTAATATTCTCCACCAATTTCTTAGCGTCAAATATGCACACATTGAATCCTCTAACATATGAGAACTATAAACCACATCAAAAGATTCATCCTTGATATCAGAGCAAAAATTACCATCATATTCTGGATTAAGAGCAGAATCATATTTTAATGCATCATCTGTAATAGGATCATCTCCAGATCCAATGTCTATAATACTTTTTCCTTTTAAATATTTCTTAAAAAAATCATTTTTATTTCTTCTTTCAGCTGCATTACTAGTTTCTCCATGACTTTTGATCCATTTTCCAGTTTCATGATTATATGGCATTATCTATATACCTTCTTATACTTCCCAAATTTAATGATGTTTTAATTTTTGGATCTACTAAAATACTATCTATATATTTTTTTATACTTCCAAAATTTAATGATTTTTTAGTATCTGTAATATAACTAAATTTTCTTCTGAACATACAATTTGGAACTTCAGTTGAAGTTTCTTGTAAAACTCTTAAAAACAAACCTTGCGCAATTGCATGTGGAAAACTCTGATTGCCTATAAACAATTTAGAACCATTCAGTACATCAACCAAATCTTCAAGAGTTTCTGTTTTAACATATTGTACCCAACCAAAATCTAATACAAATTTTTCATATTCATCCGCCAATCCAACAAAAATAATATTGTTTCTATAATTTTCTACAATTAATTGCCATGGAAAATTGGGGTTTAAATAACGTAATGTCCTATTTACAACTATTGATTTATTATAAAATATTTTTTTAATTGACCATTCTAACCATGGCTGGTTATCAAAATTATTAGGTAAATCAACCAAAACATTATTTTTATATAGAGTTGTTAATCTTTCAACTTTAAGTTTTTTTTCTTCTCTTGGAGTTAATTTACCATCACCCCAATCAACAAAAGAATCCCTGAAATCATTAAGATTGTAATCTATATCAATTGGCCTATCACAAAGTACAACATCATGTATATAAGATTGACTTTTAATAAAACCTTTCAAAAACTTATAAGTTGTCATACTCATCTTCTGCCGAAGTTCTTGTTTCTTTTGATAATCTGAACTTAATATAAGAATACCACCACCACTATTTTTTATAGCACACAATGCATAGATAATATCTCCTAAATCACCAGAATGATAAAATTTAGTTGGAATTATATCTTTATATTTCTCTGTGGGAAATTGCGTATGGAAACCATGAAAACCAAACTGATCTTCATGAACTCCACGTTCAACAGAAAATTTATTTTTTATTTCTGTGGGGGCAAAATCAATTCCAAAGTTATTTTCTAAAAATTGAGAATTATCCTCAATAATTTTATCTTCTGGAGTAAAAACTTTTAATTCTAATTCAGAAGTCGCAATAAGAAATTTTTTGCTTCTAAGAGAAAATCCACCATTACCAGCTCTAGTATTTTCTAAAAAATCCCATTCTGCTCCAATAAAATCATATTTTAAAAAATCCACTAACCATGCATCAAGATTCAAAATAAACCCATCCCATTGGCTTAGTATTATAAAATCTGTATCAATATACTTATGTAATTCAGTTAAAACAAATTTATTATATTCTTCACTATTGAACAATGGTCTAATCTTGACCCATTCATCAATACCAACATCTTTTGAAGAAAGAAACTTAATATTAGGAATTTCCATTTTCTTATATCGACTGATTATATCCAAAGTATTATCGATATCCGCATCACCAATAAAAACAAAAGTTACCAACTTTGACCACAAATAATTATTTGAATTCAATTTACTTTGAATATTTTTATATTTTTCAATAACATCATCAACACTTATTTTTTTCATACACCACTTTTCATGTAATGTACCTACGCAATCTTCTACCTGCGCATCCCAACAACAATTAAGATGACAATAAGGATCTTTATTATAAAGTTTTTTATCAAAAGAGGATTTTGGAACATCAAAAGTAAGAGGAACGATATTTGAATTGTTGGATAGACGATAATCAGGTTCAGTGACATTACCAAATAAAGCTATTGTAGGTATTTTTAATTTATCTAACAAATGCATTATTCCGCTATCTGGCACAATACCAAAAGAAGCATATTTACAAACAGTTGCGCATTCTATAATATCAAGTTTTCCTGATAAATTAACTACATTATCAATATCATCAAATTCAAATATTTTAGAATTATGTAATACCACGAAAGTCAAATGATCCATTTTTTTAATTAAATCCAACTCTAAATGAAAATCTTTTCCTTTATTATCTCTATATCCCCACATTCTATAATAAGATTTACTTTTTGGAGCAAGAACAACATATTCTGTCACATCATTCAATAATGATAATATAGATTTATTTTCTTTAAAATAGAATTTATAATTGAAATCAGGCTGGAATTTATAATTGAAATTTTCTATTTCTTCTTTAACATAATCTTCATAATAATAAGTTCTATGTTTGTTTTCACGGCCATCTTTTATTGCGATAAAATCCCCAATCTTTCTTAAATCAACCTTCAATCCTAATAAATTAACATCTAAACGAGTAACAAAATCAAGAAAGGGAATATCTGATAAAAGTGGAACAATCCATTCATCAGTTTGTAAAGCTATTTTTAAATAAGGATATTTTTTCTTCAATCCCGATATGACAGGCAATAACATTAAAGTATCACCCAGAGCTTCACGTTTAAATACTATATCAAATAATATTTCAGAGGAATATAATAAATCAGTTTTATTTAATTCTTTATAAATTTCAAATTCATCAGTCACATGCGTATAATATACGTCATATTCTAATGTACTTTTTACTCTCTGTCCTTCAACAATACTAATAATTTTTTTAGTATTTTTATCAATAAGAACTGATACCATTCACCCACTCCCATAAATTATTTACCAAATAGTATAACTACCGCCCTAAAATTACTACTAGTAACACTACTAACAAATCTAACTGTACACCCTGTATTATTTATAGTGTTAGATGGTGTAATACTACCATCTGAACTTCTTAGAAGTGAAACTGTTCCATTAGCACTATAGCTACCGCCACCATCATAATCAACGAAAAATACATTACCTTGTTGAACAGTAAAATCAGTAGGTATCACATGATTAACTCCACCAGTACCAACACTAGTCCTAGTAACTGTAACAGTCAATGCCTGTAAAGGTTTCAGTACATCAGATTTTCTATTAGCAATGGCTATCAAATTGCTAATTCTTGGAACTTTAGCTCCATTAGAACTTTTCATAGCCAACTTAATCTGAAAAGTAGTAAATGTAGACAACGAATCTTTTAAGAATTCTATCGTTACTGGCTTCTTTGTTTCAGCCGTATTCAAATTGGTCAACTGTGATACAGCCGTCCAAGCTGCACTATCAGAAAATGCTTCACCAGTACTATCCAAAGGTACATCATTGTTAGTTCTAACATAAACATTAACACTAGCTTCCTTTGGTATAATAGCATCTAGTATAACTTTCACTGAATTAGCAGATTTAGTTAAATTAACTTTTCTTGAAATGTAATTGCTAATTTCATTTGTACCATCTATCCTATTAGCTATGATAAATGTTTTCAACAATGACTTATCAATTACAGGAGAAACCCTATCATATTCTGATGAAAAATCATTCTGAAGTTGTTCTTCAACAGAAATCAAAGCAGAAGAATCTAAGTGTATATTGGCACCTGTAATAATTTCTGCATTATTTCTTTCCCATGTCAAACTAGTTGATTCTGGTTCAAGATATGCACTGGTATAATAAAGAACATCTGCCTTTCTATATGGGCCAACAGGGTCAACTGAAGCTCCATCATTACTAATAATAACAGAATCTTCACCTTCAGCCACACCAAAATGTTGCGCCACAACCTGTGTGGTATTAGTAGTTCCAGAAGGTTGGTCAACATTACCTGTACCACTTCTTTCAACTGTCACAGTATCATGTGTGATAGACGTAACTTTATACTTGTTTTCCCTAACACCAGAAACATATATTGTAGCTAAGCTTCCAGCTGTTCCGCCTAAAATGGTAATTAATTCATTATCAGCATATCCATAGCCAGGACTAACGATTCTGACTCCGCCGTCGCCGTTACCGTCTAAATCATCTATAGCTCCAGTACTAACACTATCGACCAAAACAGTCAATCCTTTACCAGAACCATTACTACTAGTAAAATAAATGGTATCAGCCGTATACCCTGCGCCACGGGTATATGGATTTTTATCGTTATTTGCACCATCATTCAATGAAGTAACTGCCTTATTGTTAATATAATCAACGTCAATTCCATTGACCATTCTTTTATATTTGTTTACACTCTGATACCCAGTATTGGTGCCAGTATTTAAAGTTATTGTTCCTATACCATCTTGATTTCTAATAAGAGTCTGGCTATTAGTAAATCCATCCGTAGATAACATATGAGCTTTGAATCTTGGCGTACTATCAGTTTTGATATCAACTAATCTAGCATGTGGATAATTATAATAAGTCGCATCTGCTTCATCTGTATGTTGGTAAATGATATTACCTCTATGGCTATTTGTTATACTTGGTGTACCAGATAAATCAGCCTCTATTCCATTTGTGCCCTCCACGCCTTTAAAAGTTAGTATATCATCCGTACTATACCCATGACTATCCAATTTGATTATAATTTCATTCCCATCACCGGCATCTGTTGATAATGCATTGGTTTTATCAATAGTAAAATCACCTAATGCACTAGTTTCCCATATTACTCTATTCTCTACACCACTTAAACCTGTATTGAATACACATCGCCACAATGTAAATTTTAATATTTGATTTCTAATCTCATCACGGCCTTGATATGTACTATCTACCCCTGTCATCTTACTACCATCTAGTCTATTAGTATCTAATGCTTTAAGTTGATAATTCCTAGAACCTGTAATTAATGTGATACAATATCTACCTTTAGGTAAATAAACATATTCATCAAAAATGAACGGAGTAGATGTTCCATCGGTAGGAATACTGACACTAATTCCAGATTCACTAGTTGTATATGTTCGGGAAGTACCATTATTTACTGCTTCATTTCCTACAAATTGACCTCTTATTGTCCTTATTGTAGCTGTATCCGCATACGGTATATCAATAATAACACCTTTAGCTCCAGATGTCAATCCAGTTAATACTTCATTGACACTAAAATAAGTAATATCTTCAGCAAACTCCAAAGTATCTGTTGGATACTTAATAACAGTAGAAAATGGCAACACATCATTTGAAGGATGATCACCATCCATTTTTCTCAATTGTAAAACCAATGGTCTAATACTGCCCCATGAATCTTTTTGAGTAAAATAAAGATCAACCTTTGAAACAAAACAATCCTGATTGATATCGACAGATTGATGATAAGCATCTCTGGTTTGTTTATCCCATGACTGTTCTAAATTTCTAGTAGAAATTTTATTATCTACATAACCAACTGCATTAAAGGTACTTTCTGCATAAGAATCCACACCATTTGATGTACTATCTAATATAACTTTCTTTTTACCTGTAGTGAATTTCTCACTTCCAACACCTTCATCCACATTAGGTATAGTATATGATCCAACAAATGTACCAAAATCATCAGTTTTTAATACTGTACCTCCGCCAGATATTGATTGTTTATATGTAGATGCAGTGGCCGTGTTATTAATCACAGATGTAGTTATATCTTTCCCATCAAATCTAATTCTTAAATTACCTACATTTGGCTTCAATCCATAAGCACTGATTATAATAATTTGACTCTTGATATACGGAGTATAATCTTGTAAAACTCTTTTTGAACTATCTATTTCTAATGACCCAGCTTCTATGTCATAAGATTTTTTCAACGATTTAATCAATCCATCGTATGACAATCCACTATCATCTTTTTCAAATTCTGTTTTACTATGGCCAGTCCAATGAGTCTGCCAATCATTCCAAACAGAACGATGGGTTTCATATGCATCTTGATGATGCTTAATAGCATCAAATTCACCATTCTTATTTGTATTTAAATGTGGCCTAGATTTTACAGATTTCCAACAATCATAATCTGGAGTAAGCTTCATATATCCATGATATTCAAATTCATGCGTAGTTCTTGGTCGAACTTCAATATTACTTTCTATATTTTGAACTTCTATTTTTTCTCCACTAGAACCACCAAGTACTGGCAAGGTAACTAAATTTTTACCAGCAGTAACCCCTTGTAATGCTCCAGGCACATCAGGTGAGGAATCCCACGTCAAAGATTCTATTTTAAACTCTGGCCGTAATTCATTATTTTCTCTATCCACAGATGCATTGTAATAAGTATCAGATGTATCTGCATTGTTATGCCCATCAAAAGAATCTGTAAAATACCCAATCTTTTCTCGGCCTGAACCAATATCATGAGCGCGTGCCCTATCATCCACTGGATTTTTAGAAACATGCTTCTGTAATTCTTCTACCACTTTTTCTATTTTTGATATATCAGTTTCTTTTCTATGCGAAGTAGCAGCTAATTTAACATCTACATCAGATGTATTAAAAGTATATCCTGGCACTTTGACTTCAGCGATTACCACTCCATTTTCAGGATCATCTGGAACAGCTGGTTGGTAATCATATGGTGCACCTTTTAATACTCTAACATTACCTTCTGCTTTAGTAACCAATCCTGTTCCAGTAGCAGCACCAGTTGCTCTAAAAATAACACCTTGAGTATTTGAAGCTGCTCCAACATCGTCAAAATCAGTAGTATTACCAACATCAATAATTTTATAAATTTCCCCGACTTCTAATTTATTTGCAGCCACTTGCTCATCATCCACTGACCCTTGTGTAATATATATTTTATCAACTCTAGGCTTAAAATACTTCAAAGTTCCTATATCAACAGTAGTATGGAATGGAGTTCTTGATCCTTTAATTAAAGTATCATTCAATCCTTTAACTGGCCTGAAATCTATACAATCAGACAATCTAAGTTTTTCGCCTGTTGAAGTGGTATATGTTGGTATATCTTCATATAAAAATTCTCCCCATCCAGTTACCGTAACACCGATTGGATAAGAATCAACCGAAACATAATCACCAACTCTATATTTTGCCTGATCGTCATCTCCGCCATGCTGTAAGTAAAAATACTCAATCAACAAAGATCCAGTTGGTATTGGCTCATTATCCTTCAGTTCAATAGATGCAATATCATAATAATTATCTCTCTGTCCTGTATCTAATTTATACCTATGGCTAATATCTGTATCACCAGTTGTAGCTTGTCCATTAAAACCATTTCCATTTTCATAAATTTTCCAATTTTTATCTAACACATCAGCATGCTGTAATAAAACCCTAGTTTCTATAGCTGTAGCATAAGTTGTAACATGTTGCGTATTAGATTTTCCCACTTTAGTTATTTCTATAGCTGATGTTGTTTTAATGGGAGCAATTACTATATAAGATTTACCACTTTGAATTCCCGTAGCTTCAATTTTCATACTAGTAGTACTAGTATAAGAAATTGCCAATTCACTTGATTTCCATACCTTTGCATGTGTTCCATCATATGCACCATATAAAATAACATCTCTATTGGTATCAGTATCCGTATTTAAATTAGTACTATCCCAAACTTCATCACCACTAGAAACAGTCAAATCAGTATTATTAGTAGCCGCTACAGTAAACGTAGTTCTGATACTATTAATAGTAACATTATCAACACTACCACTGATATTCCCTACCGCATCTTTAGCAATTGGAAAAACATTTATATCTTTAAATGAATCTGAAATATTTGCAAAAGTAGTATCTATTCCAAATTGATCATCCTCCAAAGCCTCAGCTGCTATATTAGGATGGGTCACATCGAATTCTGTATTGAGATCACATATTTTAACGCCATTTTGCCCAGAAATATATGTACGAAGTTCCTCTACATCTTCAAGTTTAGATCCTGCCTCAGTAAAGTCTATATTAAATAGATATATCCTATATTCATCATCATCAGCCGTTCTTTCAATATCTCTTATTCTAGCAGTTCCTAAAGGGGTTTCAACGCTATTGATATTTTTATGTAAACTAATTTTTGTAAAAATATCATCATCCGCATCACTGCTTGGTGAAAAATTCAACCAATCTCTAGTTGCATCATCTCCATCACCATCCGCATCACTTGGCCCCATATCTATTCCATTATCCGTTACTACAAATGAACCTAGATCAGCTGAAACAGAAACAGAACTTCCAGCAGTAGATGGTGTTCCTCTTTGCTTATCAATATTGGCAAATTGCTTAACTGGAACAGAAATTTCTTCACCTTTTAAAACCACACTACCAGAATCTACACCTATGACTAATTTATCAGAATCACCCGATCCATAATACCCAGCAATACCATTAGAATCTGTTTGACTACTATTATGTTCTCTTACTTCAATATTAAAAGGCTTGCTAACATAATCACCAAAAATTTCTGTATGGTTCAATTTATAATCATCTTCTGTGAACAATTGGTCTAAATATCTATCTTTTCTAGCTACATGCCCATCAGTCACTCTCATCAATTCAATAAAAGCTTCATTAGCTTCTGTTGTAACTGATTTTTTAGCTAAAGTCAAACTATATCTCAATCTATCAGCCCCTGGCGCACCAGAATTAGGAGTATCAATAGAATTATCTAGCAAACTAGGATCATCCATAGATGTTACTATATTTTCTTCTACCGCCAGTCCAATTCTATAAGTCGGAGTAGTACCAAATTTTTCTAAGATCAGAGTTTGTCCTGAAATTGGTATAGCCGTTCCATTTATATAATAAATACCAGCTTTAATTTGAGCTAAAGAACCTTGACCAACTTCACTAGAACTATCAGGATAAGTTTTACTAGAAGGTTTTCCAACAACACCAATTTGATCACCCCGTGTTCCATCTTCTCTTAATTCATAAAGATCGTCACCTGACGTAAATGTAATATTTTGAGTATTCTGATCTCCATCAGAATAAGTATATGCTAAATATAAAACAGCAGATTCTGATCTTGAATAATTAGATGCAGCACCAGTTATGATATAAGCTTTTATTCTAGTATTTCCATCTGTAATATATTTCCCAATTAAATAACCACTAGCATTTCTTCCAGTTGGATTAAAATGATAATTATTCCAAGGCGAGGCAGTAGCTAATGTCACATAGTCTGCTTTATCACTATAAATCAATTGACCTGGCTTCAATATATCGCCATTGTCTAAAATAACATTTGAAATGTTTTTGGTATTTTCTCTTAAAATACTTTGAAATTGATTTAACTCACGTGCCTGTACAGCAACTGCCGGTTTAAAAAGAATCTTTTGAAATCTTTTACTCGGCACGTAGTCATCATAATAAGGCGGTTCATTAAAATTTATCTTAGCCATAATTTTCCTCTATTAAAATTCTATAATAATTCTAACTGTTTCTGTTTTACCTTCATCTCTGGTAATTTTTGCTCTGTTATCTAAGTATATAATATCGCCAGAAAATGGCAAAATGTCGTTTGGTTTAACTGCATCAACTGTAAAACTATTACTCGTATCAAGTGTTCCATTTGTATTATGCACATAAACAGGAGCTGATGTATCTGCTTCAAATTGTGTATGTATAGTTGTTCCAGCATAAGGAATTACATAAAAATAATCACCTACTGGATCATGATCGACTACTCTACCTATAGCCTGAAAAGTTCCATTACTACCAACTTGCATCACTTCTTTTCCTATCCATTCGGCATCTGCAAGATTGGTCGTAAATGTACCAGTATAATGTAATCTAGCTACATTAGTAGCATCTGGCTCAAGCTGACGATCACCTGTCATTACTACCTCACCCTTAGTAGCTCCATTAACAATATCATCATAGCCATCTCGACTTTTAATAGGATCGACTAATAGCCCAACTGTCCTATAATCAGTATCAACGTCATCTGCATATTTATGCTGATAGCCAGTTCCTTGTTCACCAAAATCTGTATTACCTGGCAATGTAGTATAAATCATCATTCTATGACCACCTAATTCTTCTACTGCATCCCAACCATGGCCACCAATAGGAGCCAATATAGCACTTAAACTGGTATCAGCGTCAAAATCAGATGGAAAAGAACTACTCCCACCCGAATTTTGCTGTACCATTACTCTCCTGACATAAGTATAGTCCTGGCCTGGATCAGTAATATTTACATAGTAGTGCGTATTTCCACCAATAACTATAGTTGATATATCAGCTTCAAACCCTGTGCCATCACCATCCAATCTTACCAATTTTCCTTCATCAGTACTAGTATAAGTAGTAGCCAATCCTCTTGCTGTTCCATCACCGCTACCCAATCCTGTTGCTGTAAAAATTTCACCCACTGCTGGATTAGAATCAGCACCAATAAGAGTAAAATCTGTAGTACCTATCGAAACAATTGTATACGTTTTACCAACCACAAATGAACCTGCAGTAATAATACTAGTTGTTGGCTTAACAAGATGAACTCCACCATGCACAGCTTGACGTTGAACATCCCATTGTGAAGTTGTGCTATTATTATCAACAGCTGATGGTGCAGCAAATAAAGTTTTAATCGGCATCCACTTATTACCATTAATCTCAACTTCACTTCCACCAAATTTTAAATATTGTGCATTACTAATACTATACATATATTTCCAAACAAATCCATCATTACTACTTTTAATATGCTTATCGCTTAAATTTGATGAAATAGTTGGCTCTACAGTTGAAGATTCCCCATTAACATTCATCAAACATTTCCAAACACTCCAATCACCACTAGATTCCTGTGTTACAACATAAAAAGGCTGCGTTGGATCACCATCCCTATCAAAAATAGTAGAATCATTATGCTCCCATGTAGTATAACCAGTTCCTGAAACCCATTTATACTGGGGTACTATAATTGAAACATCACTAGCTGACAATTTTTTAAGAACAATTATATCATTGTATACATCCATTTCATCTTGTAATGAAACCAAAGTATTAGGATCTTCTGGTGTGTCACCATTGCCCCATGCCCTATTTCTAGCTATGAATAGATAGACATGATGCTTTAAATTACCTTTGTCATCTACATCATGGAACAGTCTCCTGACTGATGTTGCATTTTTATATTTAAACTTATGTGTTAAAATTGTTGGCATTTCTTATCCTCTATTCTGGATCATCTACATCTGTATATGATATACTTGATGCACTAGTTGTATTATTTATATAATAAGTTGGGAATATCTTTGTACCTACTGGATGTGCAATCTTGGAAATTGGGCCTACCCATTCCTCATATTGCATATCTGAACCCACTACATATGACCACGGCGTATATAATCTCCCATCCTGTACAACTGAATCTCCACTTAAAAATCCTCTGCTATCTAAATATTTTCCATCAAAATCTACTACAATATCTGTTCTTGCTATCCCTTTAGCTGTTGTCCATGGCGTTGTTTTCTCTTGACTAGAAACTGTTGAATTTTTTCCATAATTAACACCTGGCGTTACTGCAATTGCTTTCAGGATTCCACCTATCTTTGATCCGAATGGAGTAAAATTGGCACCTAATCCACTATCTGAAGTTATTTGCACAAATGGTGATTCTTCAAATCCAGATCCACCATAATGTATCTCAACTTCAGTAATTTCATTATTATTATCAGTATCCACTGCAACAACTTCACCTGATCCTATAGTAGAATCTTCACTGACTATCCATCTACATCTACCGAAAGTTGTTCTTGGAATTGCAGCTCCTGTGTTATCAAACAATTCAGCTGTGCCTGTTGCAGTAATTGTAGATACCCTAATCGTAGCATTATCACCACCAGTGGTAATAGTAATTACATCATCTACAGAATAACCAGAACCAGCTTGATTTATTGTTACACTATCTACTGTACCACCTGTAGCTACAATATTAACTGTTAATCCAGAACCGACTGCGGGGGAAACTGTAGTAGCTACATTAGTTCCTGAAATATACCCTGTGCCCTCATTAATTATTGCACTTATACTATTTACACCGCCTTTAGTTTGATAACCCGTAGCTGTAAATATTGTATCCACATCACTATTATCTGCACCTAATAAAGTAAAATCTGTATTTCCCGTAGCAGTGATTGTATATTTATTACCAATTACAAAATTACCAGCTGAGTATTCAATAGAATCACCTGTACCAGTAGCTGTAAAAACTGTACCCACATCACTATTATCTGCACCTAATTGAGTAAAATCTGTACCATAATTATATCCATAATATTCGTTGGCGCCACCTCTTGAAATGTAATAAGATGTACCAATATCAAATGAACCTGAACTAACTTCTGTTTTGGTTCCATCTGCATTTTTAAATTTTATTATATTTTCACCTTCATACTCACCCAGCCTATTTTTATCAGTATCAAAATTTCCTC
>Ga0208128_1000742_pt1 | contig 12841 bp, 8 predicted proteins | sample ETNtaG_35_FD_185758 | JGI IMG/M metagenome (GOLD analysis project Ga0208128, IMG submission 185758) | Marine microbial and viral communities from oxygen minimum zone, Eastern Pacific Ocean - ETNP201306PF51B (SPAdes) (version 2) | ecosystem: Environmental > Aquatic > Marine > Oceanic ... | reverse complement strand
TTCCCGGTAACAAAGAAGATCATATTGCAACCGGAGGCCACCTGTCCGGCAATACTTTCCAGATCGTTACCGGGGCTATCCATGAAATAGTAGCCAGCTTCGGTCATCGGTTCAGCGTAGTCGATGGCTGCATCCAGTCGAACATCGGGATGTCGTTTCATGGCGGCCCCAATGGATTTGATGGCGATATTGTACAGTCCACGGTAGAGGTTTCCACCGGATGGATTACCTGCTGCCGAGTGTCCGTGCCAACTGGCGCGCTGCTGAAATCGATCCTGGATGGCCATAAATTTCTGCGCAACCTGCGGGGATTTCACCTTTTGCAGCGCGTAGGATTCAGCACCGATCAGTTCGTCGGTTTCAGCTAGGTTAGCACTACCACCATAGCGGATCACCTCTTTGGCTACATATCCCGCCAGTGGGTTGCCGGAGATCCCGGAAAAGGCATCAGAGCCACCACACTGCAGGGCAATTTTTAAATGGTCTAAGGGTTGCAACGTTCTTCCGGCCTGATTGACTTCAGGCAACCACCCTTGGATAATTCGGGTAGCTTGGTCTAGGTGATTTTCAAACCCACCTTGAATAGAGAGAAATTGGTGTGGCATCTCCTGAATTGGATAGGATGAAACGCCATTTTGGTTTTGATGGAGAAAATCTTTCAAAATCCGGTTGTTAATCGGCTCAGTCGAATAGTCGACCATTAGAAATGCCCCAATGTTGGGATGAGTGGCAAAACCGGCAATGGTGCGCAGCATCATGTCGAAGTTGTTTGGTGGTAGCTCTTCACCGCCTTCGGTGTGGGTAACCGCTACGACGCCATCGATATTGGTATATTTATCTGTATTGAAACGCTCTGCCAATGCCTGAGCAAAACTAGCGGTTCGGGAGGTAGTTCCGATAGCGGCAATGTAGTTACGGGTTCCAACACCGCGGTCATCAGTTCTCAGGAAGCCGCTAAAATAATGATCTGTGGTAGATCTAGGAATCTGTTGGTCGGGTTGAAAATCGAGCCGATTGAAAGGCGGAATATCGTCGTTAAAATTGGGAACGGTCGGCAACTCAAAGTCGAGATTACGCCCCTGCAAAGCTGCTAACATTTTAGGATTACAGACATAATCCCCAACTGAAATGTCGGCTGTTGCTGTTCCAAAGGGTAATCCCCAGGACAATAGGTGGTCACCAGCAGAAATGGCTTCCACGGCAAAGCGATGGCCTTCCAGTACGGTATGTGAAATCCGCAACGATGTTTCTTGATACTGAATTATAGACCCGGCTTCAATAATCTGGATGGCAATCGCCATATTATCCTGATCAGCAGGCAATAAGGCCACCTGCTGGAAAGTGTAACAGCTCATAAAAGATCCTTTATCTTCTGTTATTTATCGGTATGGAGATGGCGAAAAGGGTTAGGCATCTCAAAAAAAGCTCCACCAGTTTCGATTGCCAGTTGGGCTTGAAAATTGTTACTTTTCGTTGAAACCCCGATCACAAAGGTTCGAACCCCCAGATCCCGACAGACCTGAGTCGCTCGTTCTGCTGGATAGGTACCGGCGGTCGGCTCATCGGTCATAATCAGGGCATAGCGAGCCGAGTTGGGACGAAACTTGAATTTGGATAGTCCGTCAACCAGTGCATCAATCAGATGTTCATCACCTCCAAACGGTTCATTCATCGCGGCTTCAATATCGGCTTCACTCAATGGACCGTGTGCACCTGAATCCAGGGTTAAAATCTGGGCTCCATGTACAATGCGGATAGCATCAGAAGCCACGGCAAATCGGATCAACCCAATTTGGTAATCGATAGGTAGAATATCCATCTCTTGATAAAATTCGGTAATCCCGTGTGAAAGGGCCTGCGATTTCCCGCCCATGCTACGACTGTAGTCCATCATCAGCACAATATCAGCCTGCCCTTCACTAGAGGTCCGTTCAGGTGAAGACTTAAAAACATTCAATACTTTGTTATGCCTCTCGATGGTATAGGTTCGATCCATAGTTCGGCGATAGTCTCCATCAGTGCTACCGCGCAGCGACATTCCAATATAAGAGTCCGCTACTTTCCATCGATTTTGGTTCACTCTGGTAAAAAAGGCACTACCTGACAGGGAAACGCCACGCGCAGAAAAGGCGTGCGTCACACTGGTAATAACTCGATGGTCCAAGTCCGATTCAGTTAAGTTTATCGTCTCGGGAATATCAAAATCGAGTTGAAAGATCAGCCTTCCGGTTCGACGAATCTCGGCTGAAATGTGGCGAAAGACATTAACCAAACTTTCGTTCGATTTTCGATGCGCAGGTAAACTGCCAAGCGCAAAGGTCCCACCCGGAATTTCTTGCCACAGTCCACCTGTTTTCTCAGCTAACTGCCTCTGAAACGGCTCATCAAAACCGAGGACATTGACCGAGACATCAGCTAGCCCGTAAGCCATTTCAACTTTCTCACGCATAGTTTGGATGGATTTAGCGTTAACGCCCGTTCTTGCGGGTTCGTCGGTTACCAATATCAGGTGTTTTTCCGCATCTCCATGAAACTCAATTGTATCTAGAGAATACAGTAGGGCATCCAGTGCATACTCGTCACCACTGAGTTCAATTCGTTGCATCCGATTTTGCAACAAACCAACATCTGCCAGAAGTGGCTCCATCCTAATAAACTTTTCGCCGTGCCGAACGCTGAACTCGACCATACCTAGAAAATACTCTAAAGCGTGCGTGTCGTAAGTGTCAGCCATGGCATATAGGTGGGCGGCCACTTGCTGGATATTATCTCGCATACTGGCACTGGTATCAAGCAAAAAAACGACGTTTACTTTATCCGTCTCTCTCGTCTCAACGATGTTCTGAGCAATCTTTTGTAAAGCTTTCGCGAACGGGTTGTCACCAACAATGGTTTCGCCAACTCCTATCCCTACTTTAGGCGGTAAATGTCCGATAACACCGATGTCGGACGTACCGGTGGATTCGAGAGTACGGAGACCGCCTTTCCTTTGACTGCGTACCCGTTGACGTGAACTTTCAATGCCGGATCCAGAGGTGGTCGGTAATGGCGAGATGGGCTGTGCCAGTAGCGAGTTCGCTCTACTAACGGTTCGAGTTAACTCAGGTAGATCTGATTTTGGATCGATCGGAGCCAAGGTGGCATCGTGCATCAGTGGATTGGGTGAGACAGAGACCGTTTCGCTAGTTGGATGGCTGGTGGCGTCCATCCGAATAGTTTGTGGCCGGAACCTGGTTTGGCTGGTCGTCTGTCTGGGGGTAATCAATCGTCTATTGGGAAGTGGAGCTTTGGGCTGTTTTCGTCGCCGCTGAAGGGAATCCGGCGTCTTGATCATCGCCACCTCAACTATATCTTTGCTTTGCTGCGGTGAGCCCGTTTTTAGCAAAAAAACGGCAAGATTGGTCAGAAACAGGTGAATGATCAAAGACATCAGCAAAAAATTACTGAGGCGTAAAACACCGCTTGTTCTTGGTCCCTCCATTAGTGTGGAAGTGCTAAGGGTAGAGTAGCCTCAAATGGCAACAGAACAACTCTAGCTGTTTGTCGGTCCTTTAGTTGGCCTGTGTCGGTTTCAACTTCAACGGTGGTACCTTGATCAGTGTAAGCAGTGCGGATATATCCCATAGCGAGGGTTTTTCCGAAAGTGATGGATTTAGCACTACTGGTGATTCGACCGATCTCTTTTTGCTGGTCGAAAATCCTGTCACCGTATTTGAGAGGCAAGTCGGACTCAACCTCAAAGCCCCTTAGAAGTCGGTTTGGATGACCACGATACTTCATGCGTGTCACGATCTCCTGACCGATATAGCAACCCTTTTCAAAGCTGATGCCGTGATCCAGTTCTGCTTCTAAAGGGATGATTGATTCGTCGAGTTCAACTCCAAGTTTAGGGATTCCGGCCTCGATACGAAGGATCTCCAGTGCTGACAAACCGACAGGTTGGATTTGATATTTTTTCCCTTTGTCTAATAAGATCTGCCACAATTGAGGTAGAACATCAACTTTCTCTACAAATAGGTTATAACCGACCTGGCCTGTTTCGTTAACCCGGACACACATTACCCATTCTTGGGCAATGGAGGGTGAAATCTGGATCTGACGAACGATATTATGGTATTCTCGTAAGTTAGCAACAGGGCAAGCTAGAATCGATTCAACTACCGGGGTTGCCTGCGGTCCATTAACTGAAATTATGCCGGTAGTACGGGTAATATCAGTAATAGTGACATCGTCAGCAATCAGGTATTTATCCAATTGGTGGTGGAGTAGATCTTTTGCCTCTGGGCTGGTAGTTGACAGATCTATTTCATCCTCAGAAACGGTTAGTTTCATGTCAGCGATGATTTTGCCACGATTGGTTAGAATCAGGTTGTAATTACCGTCTCCAGTACTGAGTCCTTCAACCTCATTGGACAAGATCCGGTGCAGGTAAGATGCGCGATCTGATCCTGTAATACGTAACCGTCCTCGATGAGAAAGATCGGTAATGCCGACTGTAGATCTAATAGCGGAAAGTTCGTCAATAGCAGTCGTGTAATACGGTACTGGTTGCGATCCGTTCGTTGGTATGATGTTCATTGCATTAGGGATTACATAATCTATTTAGCTAGGATGATCCGTGCTGATTATATCTGGGTACCGAAGACCAAGTCAAATTATCTTGACGTTGATTTTTCGTATTTGCTATTATTTCCCCGGTTATTTCACCAGATTAATATTTCAATCTAAAAACCCCTAAATTCCTAAATATATCCAACTAAAAAGAGAGAACTATAGAAGGATGATAGAAGTCAGCAATTTGACCAAACGCTATGGGGCAACTATAGCGGTTGATAATGTTTCGTTTTCTACTAACAGTGGTGAGATTGTTGGGTTTATTGGACCTAACGGTGCAGGAAAGAGTACGACTATGCGTATTATCACCTGTTATCTGCCAGCAGACGGAGGAACAGCGACCGTAGACGGTTTCGATGTATTTGAAGAGTCGATCGAGGTGCGAAAGCGTATCGGTTATCTACCGGAGAGTACAGCCCTCTATACTGACATGGGTGTGATCGACTATCTCAAGTTTGTAGCACAGGTGCGCGGCCTTAGCGGTCAAGACTTGCGCCACCGAGTGACAGAGATGATCGATATCTGTGGCTTGGAGAAAATGGTTCATAAAGATGTCGGTGAACTGTCAAAAGGTTATCGGCAACGTGTCGGTTTAGCCCAGGCTTTAATTCACGACCCACCTGTACTGATTCTTGACGAGCCGACTTCTGGGCTAGATCCTTATCAAATTATCGAAATTCGGAATCTGATCAAAGAGTTTGGCAAAGAAAAAACTATTATCTTTAGTACCCATATCCTCTCTCAAGTAGCCATCACCTGCGACCGGGTGTTGATTATCAGCAATGGTAAGTTGGTAGCTAATGGAACCCCAGATGAGTTGCAGCAGAGAACACAAGACCGGCAATACCTCGAGGTCGCCTTTCAAGGCGATCATACCGAGATTGAAACTAAGCTGGACCAACTCAGTTTTATTCAAGACTTCAAACAAATTCAGAGTTTAGACCAAACGGCTGCAGCATACGAAGTTGTCTCTGAAAAGGGCCATCAAACCTGTGAGGAACTATCGAGAATGGCTTATGAAAACCAGTGGCCTTTGGTCTCTTTGCAACCTAAAGCGGTAGACTTGGAAGATATTTTTTTACAACTCACGCAAAGTGAGACTCAATTGGAAGGAGTTAGCAGTTGAGAAATACTTTTGTCATCTTTAAGAAAGAGGCTGGTAGCTATTTTAATTCAGCTGTGGCCTACTTCAACATCATCGCCTATTTGGCAGTTTCGGCCTGGCTGTTTTTTTGGCTCGGTTTTTTCTTCGAGCGTAAACAGACCGAAATGACCTATTTTTTCAGCCTGATGCCGTGGCTGTTCTTATTCTTTATTCCTGCTATGACCATGAGACTGTGGGCTGAAGAAAAGAAAATGGGAACGGTGGAAATATTAATGACCCTGCCGATTCGCAGTCACGAGGTGGTGTTAGGAAAGTTCTTAGCATCTTTCCTGGTTTTGGTCTTAATGATCATTCTCTCATTTCCACTCCCACTAGCTCTGAATTCCCTTGGAAATCCTGACAATGGACAGATCTTTACTAGCTATTTAGGGTTAATACTGGTCGGTGCGGCCTACATCGCCATTGGGTTGTGTGCTTCGACCTTCACTTCAGACCAGGTTATTGCCTTTGTCGTCGGTATTATTGCCAGTTTTGCTATGTTGGTAATAGGTTTTGTTCCTTGGCTCCGCGACTTTGGGTTATCCTATCATTTTAACAGTATCACCCGTGGGGTTGTCGATTCCAGAGACCTGATCTACTATTTTTCGGTCATCGGTTTTTTCCTTTATCTCAGCGTTTTATCGGTTGAAAGTAAGCGGTGGAGGTAAGTTAGATGTCAATAAAAAGAAGTCTTCTCTACAGTTCAAATACGTTGGCTTTGGCTGTTATTGTGTTTGTGATCCTGGTTTTTGCCAACTATTTTTCCAAACGCTCATTTGTCCGCTTCGATTTGACAGAGAGTAAACGATATACCATTTCTAAATCGACCAAGAAGTTGCTTGGCCAACTCGATGACATTATTAGAATTGAAGCCTATTTCTCGGATGCTCCCGATCAAATCAAATTGATCAAAGATGAAGTTCAAGATATGCTTGACGAATACGATGCCTTTGCCGATGGCGATCTGCAGATCGAGTTTATCAACCCTAGCGATGATGAAGACCTGAAACAGAGATTGCGGATGAAAGGCATCCCTGAAATTCAGGTGCAAGTTCGTGAGAAAGACAAAATTGAGGTCAGGAACGCTTATATGGGCTTGGCTGTTGTCTACGGAGATAAGCAAGAGGTGATTCCAGTGATTCGAGAGACGACTACACTGGAATACGATCTGACATCAGCCATCCTGAAAACAACGCGTAAAGAGGCCAAAACAGTTGGTTTTTTGGAAGGCCACGACGAAGTTGACGTTTATGGTCAAGGGTTCGAGGTACTAAAGCGTGAGCTAGACAAGCAATATAGTGTTCGCAAAGTTGATGTCAGCGATGGTAGTGCAATCGATTCTGATGTTTCGACCCTGGTTATTGCTGGTCCGCAAACGCCACTGCAAGCTCGAGAGAAATATGAAATCGACCAATACTTGATGAATGGTGGCAAAGCAGTATTTTTAGTCGATGCCGTTAAAATGCCCCAAGGCTCAATTCAAGCCACGCCACTCTCAACCGGATTATCAGACCTGCTGGCGCACTATGGAATTCAACTAGATAACAACCTGGTTCAGGATATATCTCACGATAGTCTAACCTACTCTCAAGGTGGCTTTATGACCATTACGCGCCCATACCCGTATTTTATTAAAATCTTAAAAAGCTATCAGTATTCAGCAGGGGAGGCCAGTGAAGGCTTCCCGGCTGAGAGTGTGATTACGGGCCGGATGGACAGTCTAGTACTGCCATGGACTAGTAGTCTGTCTGTGGTGGCTAAAGAGGGCGTCGAGGTGACAAACTTGGCTAGGACTAGCACGCAAGCCTGGACAGCGCAAGCCCCGTACAGTTTGGATCCAACCCGGATGTTCACCCCACCCTCGTCGGTCAAAAATGCTTATCCGGTAGCCGTTCTGCTATCTGGTGAATTTGCCAGCTTTTACGAAGGTCAGGAGATTCCCGAAATTACCTCTGATGAGGACGAGACATCCGATGACAAGGACAAAGACCGAAAAACCGTTAATAAAAGTCAACCGACGCAAATCGTAGTGGTTGGCACCTCTCAGTTTCTCCGACAACAACGCTTGGACGGGATCACCTTCCTGCAAAACAGTATCGATTATATTACGTTGGGTAGTGAGCTAATCGGGATTCGGTCTAAACGCATTAGTGACCGAACTTTCAAGGAAGATCCAAACGCCTTTACCCGCCTAGCAATTAAAATTCTCTGTATCGGAGTAATTCCATTGATGGTAGCGTTATTTGGCCTGTTTCGGTATTTCTTCCGAATGCGTGCTAAAAGAATGGTCGAAACTTACGGCCGAGTCTAATAACAACCCATATTATAAGGAGGAATTATCCATATGAAATTGAAGCAGCAATTGATCGGTTTTGTTTTCATTTTGTTTATTATGTTAGCGATTGCGTTCTTTGTTGATCGGAGCGAAAAACAACAGCGGTATGAAAAAAAGTCTGAGCAAGCGAATAAAATGTTTCCGGATATCACTGCTGAAACTGCGGGTGATCAAGTGGCACAAATAGAGATCATAGCTAATGCTGAAACGACCGTGCTACGTAAGTCGGGAACACAGTGGTTAGTCGCGTCGATGGACGATTATCTAGCTGATCAAGAGGGGATTAAGACACTATTGGAGAAGGTTGATCAACAAAAGGTACTGGATCTGGTCTCTAAAAATCCAGAGAAACAGGCTGACTTTGAAGTAGATGCGTCCGGGGTAGAAGCCAAGTTTCAAGATGAGAACCAGAAGCTGTTAGCCCACTTTTTTGTCGGCAAGAACACGCCAGATTTCTTTAACACTTACATTCGGCGAGATGGATCACAAAAAGTCTATATCGGCAAAGATCTCAGTCAATCCAACTTCGATAAAGGCACCCGCTCTTGGCGAAACCGCAAGGTCTTCGATTTTAATAAAGGTGATATTACACATTTGTTGATTGAGTTGGCATCAGAAGTTGTTGAACTAAAAATGGGCGACGATAGCAAGTGGCAAATGCTGCAACCGGAAACTTCAGCCGTTAAACAGACGACGCTCGACACTATCCTTAACAATATCAGCTCTTATGAAACTGACGACTTCGTGGAGGCTGATGCGGAAAATCCATTTGAAGGTAAAGAGAAGATTACGGTTATCTTGAATGACGGTTCTACACGCGTTTTGATGGCCGCAGAAGAGAAAGATGGGAAGCATCAGGTCAAACCTCTGGACCAAGACCAGATATTCTCGGTCTACAAGTACAAATACAATCAGCTTTTCAAACCTTCTGCCGATCTGAAAGATGACACGCCACCGCCCTCAGGGGATGAAAATAGTAACGAAAGTGAAAATACGGACGGAGATGGAGACGGTCAGATGGATAAATCTGTTAATCCATGATTGTCCGCGCTAAATACATCGTGTCTGATAGCCGCACCGTGAACGAAAACGGTGCGGTTTTTTTGTGCCAATCGAAAGTGATTGCCGTTGGTACCTGGCCAGAGATTTCCGCCACATTCCCGGTAGATAACGTGCTAGATATGGGATCAGCCGTTATCATGCCGGGTTGGGTTAACACCCATACCCATCTAGAGTTAACCAATCTGCACGACCTGACCGAGCAGAAAAACCGGTTCATCGACTGGATCTGGCAGATTGCAACCGTTGAACAAAGACGGGAACCAGACTGGATTCAACAATCGATTGCTGGCGGTATCCAGATGAGTCTGATGGCAGGAACAACTACTATCGGTAATATCCATCAATCCCTAGATGGATTGGCGATGCTAAAATCTTCTCCTTTGAGGATGGTTGTTTTTTATGAGACTCTCGGCTTCAACCCGGTGCTGGAAAGTGAATACGCAGAGCGGATCGAGCAATTGATTCAGCGATCACTTCCTGCTACCGATCGCTATCGATCTGCCATCACGCCACATGCTCCCTATTCGACCCGATTAGAACGATATCAGCACAGCTTGGAGTTAGCTCAAGCATACAGTCTGCATCTCTCGACGCACATTTCAGAAACCGAAGCCGAGATCCAGTTTCTGAAATGTGGAACCGGCGATTTTATTGAATTGCTGGATCGGTTCAGTATTCCTCACCACGACTGGATACCACCACAGATTAGCCCAATCGCCTACCTGGACCAACTCGGGGTTTTACAGGCACAACCACAACTAGTGCATTGCAACTATCTATCTGAGGCCGATATCCGTCTGATTGCTGATTCTCGATCAAGCGTCGTTTTCTGTCCCCGTAGCCATCAATACTTCCATCACCAGCATCACCCGGTTCAGCGGTTGATTGCAGCCGGAGTCAATCTTGCCATTGGTACGGATAGCCTAGCCAGCAATTGGTCGCTAGATATGAAAGACGAACTGAAAGTGTTGTTCGACTTGGATCTGCCAAGGCCACAAATCCTCGACATGCTAACGGTCAACGGGGCTAAATCGCTCGGTTGGTCAAAGGTCGGTAGATTGGAGGAAGGTTGGCAGGCCGACCTGATTGCCGTTAGCCTGCCAGCACAGACAATTGGTACGATAGAGTCAATTTTGGAACAAATTTGCCAACCAGAAGCCCACAACCTACTAACAATGGTAGGGGGAGAGATTGTCTATCGAATAGATACCGTAAGCGTCAAGAATAGAGTGCCTGGATAGGAATCGATCATTAGGCAGTTTTGGACGGTAGCTAGTAGTGGAAGAGCAGCCGCACCAAAAAACCACCACTGATTAAGCCCTCAGAACGGGTTTTGCTGGGTATTGGGGCACTTTGGTCAATTCTAGGACCCAGAATCGTTTGATGGGGGCCAAAGTGAGGATTGTTTTTAGCCATCAAGCTATCGGTAGTAGGAACTAATCGGCCTCAGTTATTAAACAAATAATATGTGGGTACCTTGCAATCAGTACAGGTCTTCAGCCAACAGTTATTTACCCTGGCTCGAAGTATGAGCATCGATAATCAAGATCAACTGGTGATTCTGTCCGATGGAGCTAGGTGGATTAACAAGTTAGCTCCGACTCAAGATCCAAAAGCGACCTTAATTCTATTGGTGGCATCTGAAACGACCAGCCTAGCCAATAGTTAGAGGGCTGCTGGCAGAATGAATTAAGCGACCAAGAGAAGCCAGTCTGGGATCAGCAGTGGATTGATCAGCTATGGCGCGGACAATCGGGCTAGACATTGCAATCAATCATGATTTTGGCACTACAATCAGGAGGCCGGCCATCCGAAAAGTCAGCTCAACTGGAGGAGAGAAGTTTGCCGGCCTTGCATGAGTTGATCAGCAATAACCGGGCGGCCATGATTAATTATCACCGGTTTCAGCAAGTGGGCTATTATATCGGTTCAGCCCTGGTAGAAAAGACGGTCGATCTGTTAGTTTGCCGCCGGCAGAAATTGAGAGGGCAAAACTGGAGTCGAACTGGAGCGGACCGCCTTCTCTGCTGGCAACAACTGATTCTCAACGACCAATGGGACGATTGCTGACAACTGCCCAAAGCTGCCTGAGGTTCTATTCCCATCCAGGCACTCTATTTTTGACGCTTACTCTAAATCACGGCAGTTATTGATAAAAGCCTATTGGTGCAGTTTGTCGACATTTACTGTATCGTTTTGTTCGCCACTTTCCGCCACATACTGCTGAAGAATAGCTCTGGCTTCATTGCATTTGGAGGAGAACAACAAGGTGGATACCTTCTCTAGATCTTTCATCGCCACAGAGTTCTTCATATGCTTCTTTTTGAGTTTATACAGTATTACAGGAAGCCGTAGATCGTCCCGTCTAAACAGGGAAGCGGCTTTGGTGTACGTTTTAGTGTATTCTTGAATCGCCTCTAGATACTGGTATTTGAATGCCCTAGTTGGCTCAATGACTGTCCCTTCACCATAGTCATTCCACGTTGCGATCTGGATCAATTGTGAGTTGCTCTCCCATGCAAGCTCAAAAGTCTCAATGAAGGTCTTTCCTTCCTGATTGTCAATATATCCAATGCTGTCGTGCAAACCAGCATCCTTGTAGATGTCACGGAACCCTGGGAAGGCCACAGCAATGACCGCTTCTTCAGTTGATCCTCCAGCATATAGTTGGCGAAGATATTTCTGCCAAATGGCCGGGGTAACTTCACGACCACCAGACACTGGAGGCCAGCCAAATGTGCCGTCCGCCCCTGTCTTCTGTGAAAGGTGCGGTAATCCATAAAGCAGCGGACGCTTTGACAGTCCCAACATCATGTAACGCCAATGTTCTCTCCTGAAATGTTGAGGGCCAAAGACGAGCAGGACGGGCCGTTCGTTGACTTTTATATAGGCCTCATCGCCAAACCAGTTGTTGTCGAGCCACTTTAGTACCTTCTTCCCATGTACACTACCCTTCTGCTTCTGAAGATACTTCCCTTCAACCATGTGTTTGACTGTTTGGTCTTCATAACAAATCGCAAACTGAAGTCCTGCCTTCTTTATGTATTTGATCAGGTGCTGTGTATTGCGATGAATCGCAGCGTAGTCGCGGAAATCCTCTATGCCGTACCAGTCGACGACCACACCTCCGATGCCCGCAAACTTCATTAACAGCACATGGCATTCCAAGGCGTGAGGATCGTTGGAGTCGTAGAGACCAATGAGAGGGTAGTCGTGTGAAGCCACCTCTCGCCGGCCATTATGACCAACTCTGTCAGGATTAAAGTAATTCATCGTCCAATGCCACCCCCAATGTCCGCTCACAGGTTTTGAGGAGTACCATGGCATATAATGAACCAGTACGGTCTTATCCCCATCTCCGCCGTGTAGAGATGGGGATAAGCTAAGTAACAGCAGTAGATGGCACGATAATGCGATGACGCAACAATGTTTCATGAAGACTCCGGTATAAACTCTATCCGACTCGGAATAAGTTGGTAAACTTCATTAGTTTAGAACCCGTTGGAAAGAAACTAGAGATGATACATTTAGGTAAGGTGCTGTTCGGTAAGGTGCTGTTCTAGTTTTGCCTACAAAAATTGTTATGTGTATTGCTATAATATAAAATATGAAGCAAGAGAAACGCTATCCAATTAAATATGTCTCTCGGAGAACCGGTTTGTCACAGCATGTCATGCGGGCTTGGG
>Ga0208128_1000740_pt1 | contig 12859 bp, 12 predicted proteins | sample ETNtaG_35_FD_185758 | JGI IMG/M metagenome (GOLD analysis project Ga0208128, IMG submission 185758) | Marine microbial and viral communities from oxygen minimum zone, Eastern Pacific Ocean - ETNP201306PF51B (SPAdes) (version 2) | ecosystem: Environmental > Aquatic > Marine > Oceanic ... | reverse complement strand
TTTGTATTTGCATTTTTTTTACCTGAATTATAAGCAAAGGTTTGAGTAAAAAAAATGCAAATACAAACTGACCAAAACCGAAGTACAGAATAAGGTGGCTAAACGCAAAGACAACTTTCGTTTAGATCCTGTTATCAAGACGGGTTCTTCCATCTTGGTTGGTTGTAAGGGATCAGTTTATGATCGTGGTTACCTCACACCGGCTGGTAGTATAGCTTGGTCAAAGAAAGCTGTGTCAGAGAGTTTCTTCCTGACCAATATACCCCTGGGGTACCAGCACTCAACCGTAGAATGTGGTACATATTAGAGGAACAGATCCGTAAATGGGCACTGAAAGATCAAGAACTATTAATTGCCGCGCCCATCATTCGACCTGACTACAGGACTATCGGCTCCAACAAAGTTGGCCGGGTGATTGTCGGACATCAAGCGGTGACATTCGGCGGGATCAGAGCAGAAGTTTCTAATCAAATCAACGAGTGATATTTCAGCTGTCAGCACACATCTGTTGTCCGTCTTTGGAGTGGTAAAGGTACTATCTTTTTTTGTGCCTGAATCCATACACATCAGCATCGAACGTCTGACACGGTTTGCGTTCTATAGCTTTAGTGTCATACATTTGAGTCTTTTTACCCTAAGATGATTAGTCGTTACGAACGAGTTTCGGCTCCTCCGACCAAAAGAGGTAAATAGGGTACTTGATTGTTTCGAGGACGAAACTGGAAATTCCAACATCGGAAGTCCACCAATTTGTAGCATCGAAAATCTCGTTGTTTGCATATCCAACCTGAACCTCAATTCCACTTTTGTCGAACACCTTTTCGAATGCGTATAAAGCACGGCGCGTGTGAAAGTGGTCCGTTACGATTATTATACGCCGCCAACCCCTATCCTTAGCTAATCGCAACGTGTCTATGGCTTCATCAAAAGTAGATGTTGCACCTCCACTGATGGAAAGGATAACAGCCCAAGGAACATTATTAATATTAGACTGTGCCGCAACTCGTCGAGCAAATTCGAGATCAGAAACTTTCAGATGTTGGTAATTGGAATTTCTGGATTTCTCCTCAGTAATAAAAATTAGAGGTGCAAATCCTTTCTGCCATAAATCAAGCCCCTTAGGAATGCGTGTCATTTTGCCTCCTGATAGAATGATAATAGCATCAGCCCCTTTTGATGTATTGTCTGTAATAAACCAATTAGCATAACATGTGAGAAAAAATGTTCTGAATAATCCAATCAACAAAAGAGCAATTATCAGAACAGAAAGTATATAGTAGGAAGGCTTAATATTTAGTATCCAACTAATTGATTTCATCATCTTCATTACATTTTCGTCGACTGGAAATTAGGTGCATCTATCGATTCTGATTCATACAGCCAATTCTTGTGCTATTACTCGGTATTCCCCGCGGCCTTGATGTAACCGTTTGTCATCGCTGGAAAACCGGAGGTCCTTTAGGTTTAGGTTCTCTTTACAGATCGGCAGGGCTTACGATCTCTGGCTCTCAATTCACGGCGAAGGTGCTGAGCAAGCACTATATCCTTTACGCGAATAGGAGATGAATACATCCGACATATCAGTAACCCTTTGAACCCTAAGTTACTAGAATTGATTCGCCATTCTATCACAATTATCGTATTAAGGTAAAGAGGCCGGAATAATTGAAGGTAATAAACCTGCAGATACACAATGGTACTGGATAAGTTGGCTAATGACCACCCCGCCTACCTCAGGCGGCAATACTTTTCTGCATGGGGGATAGAGTGCTATACTACGCTGTTTGAAATTCAGTCATTTTAACTATAGACGCCGACTTGATTCTATCAGGCCTTCCATTTGATCAAGCATTTTGGTTGACATGCCAATCTCTGGTAACTATGCTATTGGAACCTGGATTCTAAGGAGTAAGTTTATGAAAGCACAGGGCGTAGCATATCGAAATTTAGGTCGAACTGGCCTTAAGGTGTCACAAATTTGCCTGGGCACTGCGTTCCGCGGTCAAGCAGATGAAAACACCTGTATTCGGGTCATCGATCGGGCCATTGACCTTGGTTGTAACTTCATCGATACAGCCCTTTATGGTGGAGGACAATCCGAAACCTTCGTGGGTAAAGCATTGAAAGATAAGCGAGATGACATTGTGCTCTGTACCAAAGTCTTCGGTTCCATTGGTAATAGCCCAAACCACGTCGGCTTGTCTCGATTGAACCTATTACGGGCGCTGGAAGATAGTTTAAGGCGACTTCAAACCGATTACATCGACCTCTACCTGATGCATGCCTTTGATGCCAATACCCCTTTGGAAGAAACCCTGCGCGCCTTGGATGATATGGTTCGCCAGGGAAAGGTCCGCTATATCGGCTGTAGCCGCTTTCCAGCCTGGAAGGTAATGGAGTCTCTCTGGATCTCTGATGTACATAATTGGGAGAAATTCGTTTGCATTCAGAATCAGTATAACCTACTCAATCGGGGCGAAATCGAAGCTGAATTGATACCGTTATGTGAACAGTTTGGCCTGGGTGTTATGACCTTTAGTCCATTGGCTATTGGCTTACTAACCGGTAAATTTCGTCGTGGACAGACTCCTCCACCAGGAACACCATGGAGCGAAGAAAAACTCGAAGGGCTAAGTCCTGGTAAATACAACTTTAAGGAAGCGATGACCGAGCGAGTAGATCGAATTATACAAACGTTGATTGAGGTCAGCGCTAAACACGGCCAAACGCCAGCCCAGATTGCCATAGCCTGGATTTTGGCCCGGGATCAAATCTCAGCTCCAATTCTGGGCGCCGATTTGCCGGAACATGTGGATGAGATCTTTGCCGGTCTAAATTACCATCTAGATAGTGAAGATCTAGCCAGCCTGGATCAAGTCTCACGGGTAGAACCGGTACAAAGATATGCCTGATATTCAATAGGCCACACAAATAGCTAGAGGCAATTATCACATCCAGTTTTGCCGCTGGATGTAACGTTGAGTGGCGACACCATTTTCTGATTGATCGTGGAGTTCTAGCCTCGAGTTTTGTCAGACCTCACCCGTCCACTGGCCTTAACCTCAAATCGAATACTTAGAATAGGACACTTGATTTTTCTAGATACTAATACAATCTATTGTGGCTCAATTTAATATGAATTCGCCTAAATTCGCTAGCTGAAAAATTCTTTGGTCTTTTTTGTCAAAGGAAAATGGACGGTTATCAGGCCTGTCGGTAAATACGACGACTGGAGCAGGAGCAGGGGATAGAGGAACGGATACCGAGCCGTCGATCGAGGCGCTAGTCCTATTCCAGTCGCAGCAGATGATGGAGTTGGGTGGGTTAGCGTTGGTACAGGAGATCGGCACCCCGGCCGGTACCACTATTGGACAGAATATGGAGGATTTGGCCTAGGCCGAAGATTGGTCACAGGTCAGAAGGCTGAGATGGAAGATCAAGCGGAGGGCCAGACGTCGAGTAGAGTAAAAGAGATCTATCCGCAACTAGTAGTAGGTCCGGTAACAGACATAGGCAACTATACAGGACTGGCGGTCAGAGATATCGGTCTGATTTGACCTTCCACCTTTTATTCACCAATCACTATTCTAAATTTATCCTTCCCACCTCAAACTTCACCCCTCCTTGTCCCTCTTTCGCTTGGTTGTTGCAATTTTGTAGCAACTATTATATGATATGGCTAGTGTGAGCTTCGTTGCCAGGTAGATCATCTGACTATTCAACAAAATTTTCTATTAGCATATGGTTATCTACATCCGGAGTGTGGAATAAATGAAACCTATTACTCTTTAGTTGGAACCTTAAAAGAGGCGAACAAAGCAGAGATTCTAGACTTGAGTGGTCAAAAATCCATTTCCCAGCCCAATATCAGCGTCTACCTTCACCTCTGTCTAGGAGAACCACCGCCTCACAATCCCCCTTGCGAACCTTATTTCCCTTTCGTAAATATGGCAAGCTATTTTTTGATTCATAGAAAGGAGTTTTATGGAACTACTGGAAGCCAACCCCAATCCCTTTGGCGGCATTGTTATCAACCCTGAACCTATTCCCGACGATCCCAAAACTTTTCAAGCGCAGCTTACCCATTCGCTCGATACCTGGTGCGATGAAAATTACAAGGTTGTCTGGCTGGAAATCCCGATTGAAAAATCCGCTTTGATTCCCATTGCCACTGCCGCCGGCTTTACATTTCACCACAGTATGGAAAACTACCTCCTGCTCATCCGCCGCCTGGTCGAAGGGGCGTTCGTTCCCCCCTTTGCAACCCACTATACCGGTGCTGGTGGCGTCGTAATCAATGAAAAAAACGAACTCCTGGTTGTTAGCGAACGGTACCGGCGTCGCAACAACCCATCGTATAAGCTTCCGGGTGGGGCCCTTCACCCGGGAGAACACATCGCCGAGTGTGTCACAAGAGAGGTCATGGAAGAAACCGGTGTTCAAACTGAGTTTCAGGCCCTGGTGTGCTTCCGCCACTGGCACGGCTATCGATACAACAAATCCGACATTTATTTTGTCTGTCGATTATCACCGCTTTCTCAGGATGTGGTCAAACAAGACGAAGAAATTGAAGAATGCCTCTGGATGCCTGTTCAGGATTATCTGGACGACGAATTCGTCAGTGTCTTCAATAAGCACATTGTCAAAGCTGCCCTGGAAAGCCCCGGGGCCACCCCCATGGAAATCCAGGGCTATTCCGACCCGGAAAAGCACGAAATCTTTATGCCCGCTGGAATGGAACACCTCTAAAGAAGTTCGCCTTATGAGCGGCCTGTCACAAACCGACCCGGACCTGTTGCCATGAAATCTGGCGTTAGCAGCTACTGCTTTAATCCTCTATTCACCGAAAACCAGATCTCTATGATGGAGGCCATCACCTTTGTCGGTACTAAAACCGAAGCCGACTGTTTTGAGCCCCTCAGCCGGTTCTGGGATTCTGACCGGGATGAAAATCAACAAGCCAAAGAAGCCCGAGATCTCATGGCCGAACACCATCTCGAAACCTCTTGCTACACCCTCGACAGCAACTTTGCCGTCTATGATGAGGTCGAATACCGTGCCTGTATTGAACGCTGTATCGAACGCCTTGACACAGCCCGGTTGCTCAATACAGACACCATCCGTCTCGACCCAAGATCTTCGATTCCCGGTCCCCCCGAAGAGACCGATCTGGACGACGTTCTCAAGCGCATTGCAACCGGTATGACCGAAATCACCGAGGCAGCGGCCGATAAAGGCATCAAAGTCGGTGTTGAAAACCACGGTCGTCTGCTCGGACGCACCGCTCAGACTCTCAAAATCGTCCAGCTAGTCAACAAACCCAATTTCGGGGTCAACATCGACTTCACCAATTTTCAGCAGGTCTTTGGCGAAGGCCACGTTGAAGCCACTCGCCAACTTGCCGATTGCGTGGTTCATGTCCACGCGAAAGACTTCTACCTGAGCAAAGAGCCCCGGGAAGGCGACGAATGGCGGCAAATTCCGACTGGCGAGTATGCCCGGCGTGCCATTAGCGGCGAGGGCGATATGCAGTGGTCCACCCTGTTCATCATTCTTAAGCAGGCGGGTTACACCGGTACAATCTCGCTAGAAATCACCGATCCTAACGACTCAAGGGTAGCATTGCCAAAGGCGTCGCCAATATGCCAATATCAAGCGTATTCTGGCTGAAGTAGAGGCTGCAGGTTAATAACCTTCATAATTCAATTACGTTGATAGGCTATTAACCTGTCGATTAGGAAGTACACGAAATGAAAAAGTTCGCATTAGCCTCATCGGAGTTGGCAATATCGCCGGGCTGCACGCTTTGAGCTATGCGAACGCTCCAAACGCAGAGCTTTACACGGTCGGTGATATCAACGAGGAACGCGTGCGGGGGCGGGCAGCAGAGTGGGAAGCAACAAAGGCGCATACCGACTATCGGAAACTGCTCGATGACCCGGAGATCGACGTGGTCGAGATCATTACGCCACACCATTTGCACGCCTCGATCTGATAACCTCGCTGCTCGCAACAGCAACTTTCCCCTGAGCCGCACATAGTACAGCTTTACTACGTTTGGTACTTAGAACAGGCCATTACCACTGGCCGAAGTAACGAGGTTCAAGCTATGAATGAAATCGATCTGTTTGTTGTCAAGGGATCTAATTATCGTTATAGATGCTCTACATTAAGGCTGATCTCTCAGCAGGTTGAATCCGTTACCGCGGTTGTATTCGGATTACTGTATTCGGACCTCTGCATTCGGCTAACCAGGTAGGTCGGCACCTGCAAAGTCAACATCAGGTGAATGGTTTGATAGTCTCCGATAATAATATCCGGTGATGAAAGTGGAAAAACCAGTATCGACTCGGCACTGCTATCGACCTTGCTGCATCTGGTATTAGCACAGATCGGGAGTGGTTATACAGATCTGCCTGCCCTCCATCTCAAAGTTGTGGTTTATCGTTGGGTAATATGAAAAAAGATCAAAGGAGAATAATGAGCAATGGCTGAACTGAAATTTGGCGTAGCGCAGCGCGATATCACACCGGGGCACCCGGTTTGGGCACACGGTTATGCGAGTCGGACCCACCCTTCAAGTGGTGTGCGTGAGGCTCTGTCGCTAGTATGTCTGGCGGCCAGCGATGGCGAAAACCGGATACTATTTTTTGCTTTGGACATGATTGGGGTGCAATTCGACGTTTGTCAAGAGCTATATGCCCTACTGGAACAGGAGACGGGCGTGGGTTATCCAAATATCCTGATATCAGGATCTCATACCCACTTCGCACCTGCTTTACACGGGACAACTTCCAGTGAACCGGAAGTTGCTTTCGTCGACCCGGACTCGAACTATGTGAGCGAGTTTAAGCGAAAGATGATCGACACGGCAAAGGAAGCGCTGGGCAACCTGTGCTCCATGCGCGTCGAAACGGCGCGGGTACGAGTACCTCAGGTCTTGTTTAACCGAAGAACGGTCAGAAAATCTGACGGTATAGTCGAAATGAACCTGCTGTACCCGGACGATCCGACACCGTACACCTTCAGCCCGGTGGACGATGAACTGACCGTTCATCGTTTAGTCGGAGAAGACGGTCATCAGGCTGCACTGCTGAATTTCAGTTGCCATCCGGTTACCGGATGCTCACCGGAAGAGGACTATTATCGATTTTCAGCCGATTATATCTACTACGCGCGGCAGACGATTTCGCGAACCTGGCAGTGCCCGGTATTGTTTACTCTCGGTGCGGCCGGAGATGCTGCCCCTATCAACCGCAGAGGGGATTGCCGTCAGCGGATTGGAGACATCTTGGGACAGTCGACGATTCTGGCCGAGCGACTGTTTCAGAACGATGCCTCGACTTCGCTATCGGCCGATTCAGTTGTGTTAGAGGTCGAGACAATTATCAAAACCGATCCCGCAACAGCAGAGGCGGAATACGAGGAAGCCAGGCAGGACGTTCTGGCGCAGAAAGAGGCAAAGGGAGGGGCCTATGGCCAACTGCTGAACACATTTCGACATAAAATGATGGTGTATAGTCGGGCCAGACAATACCCTGAAAACAGAACACAGATCAATATCCAGTTTGTGCAGATTGGTGATACCGTGTTTGTAGGTTTGCCGTTTGAGGTGTTAGCGGAGATTGGACTCAAAATGAAGCAGCGATTTCCCAACAGCGTGCTTGTTTCGTGTTGTGGTGGATACCAGGGGTATTTGCCGCTGGCCTATGAATATGACCGGGGTGGTTATGAGGCAACATCGTCTTCGACCCACTTTATGCCCGGCACCGCAGACCGTATTTTAGAGCTAATCCTAAAACGGTTGGGGGGCGATGACCTTCAGTCGGTGGGGTCATCTGCAGACGCATCACACTAAGGATAACAACCATGTCATCATCTTTACACACCACAGGCGAAGAGATCGACGTTTCAAAGTTACCTCGAAATACCAAAGAGACCGGCTGGCTGAAGGTAACTCAGCGAGTAGATGGTGGTTACTGGCAGTTACCTTTTCTCCATGTAACCGGACCCATTGTCGGTCCAACACTACTGGTTCTAGCGGCTATACACGGTGACGAATATGAAGGGGTTGAAGCGATCCCTCGGATCTTTTGTAGCCTGGCACCCAGCGACCTGTGTGGGACGTTGCTGATGGTGCCGATATGTAATGTCCCCGCTTACGGGACAGCTACGCGTAGCAGCACCATCGATGGCCAAAATTTAGCCCGGGTTTTTCCAGGTGATAAGCACGGCACGATCACCGAGCAAATCGCCTACTTTTTGACCGAAAAGTTGCTGAAACCATCTGATTTCCTCATCGACCTGCATAGTGGTGGTATCACCGCCCGTATTCCGACGCTCATCGGTTATGTACGCAGCGATGACGAACGGGGCCAACGTGCGCTGGCTGGAGCGAAAGCATTCGGCGTATCTGTAATGTGGGGGCATCCACTACCAATCCCTCCTGGACGAAGCCTGACCGCTGCCACCGACTTGGGAATTCCCGCCCTATACACAGAGGCTGCAGGTGGTGGATATGCGCGTCCGGAAGACGTGAGATGCTTCACTACTGGTGTCCTCAACGTGATGAAGCACCTCGATATGCTCGAAGGCGAACCGCAGTTACAACCCGTGACCCACCACCTGATTGGGGACGGTAACTTGGACGAAGTAATTACGACTCCCGTTGCTGGTTATTTCCGGTCGGAGGTGGATTTGTTGGAGAGTGTCAGTATTGGCCAACAACTGGGTACTGTCTGCGACGCCTTTGGTGATATTTTGGCGAGAATCACCAGCCAACAGAGCGGCATTGTCATCATGCTCCGCCGCATTCACCGTGTTCATCCAGGCAACGGCTTAGCCCATGTGACGCAAAGGTTAGAATAAAGCAGATCCAAGCTTTATCTCCACGACCCTTCTGTCACTGACCACGCGGATTTGGAATCCGTCTCTATAACCCAATAATATATGAGCCACGAATAACGAATAAGGTGAAGTGCGGTAAATGGAGGTGACATTTCAGCTCAGGATGGAGTGAAAACCTGCCGAAGCAGTGGACACGATCCAATACAGAGAACAAGTTCAACCAGATACAATTCGATAAAATTCAGGCAATCGACGAGTTGGACGTATCCAATCAATCTAACCCAAAATCTACCTGCCATTGGACTTGGATTCTTTTGCCCTGCCAAATTTAGCCACCAAGTTATTGTACTCCTCTCGGCTAATTGTGATCATACAGCCATGCCTTACCTTTTCTGGCATACTATATTTATCCCAATCAGCAAAAAAAGTATAGCCTGATATTTGGTGCCACGGGCCGGTTAGACTACTGGCTACTGATAATCCGTATGATATGCCTGGATACTGCTCATAGTATAAATACCACGCCTCTCCGTCCGGAGATGGGATCAACATCGGTGCTTCTCTAAAATTGGGGCTAATCGGATCAGATAAATTACTGTATGGACCCAACAAGCGACTGGCACTGGCTAAGCGTATCGTTTTACCCGTTACCCAATCTAGTGTGGGATATGTCTCATCTTTGATAATGGCCCAATATTTTTCTTCTGCCTGTCGAATAATCACGTCAATGGTGCCCATATCCCAAGGTAGCAATTTGGTAGGCCGATCGGAAAAAGAAATCAGGTCGTTGGAGGTGACATACAGTGTGCGTTGGCTGGCCCAATATCTTTCGGGGTCCTCTTTGCTCCCTTCCTAGTGCGGCGTATGCCATGACATTACATACTGAGATGAAATTTGATCAAAGAATAACTTGGGAGCTCCTATCCGCGGAAGTGCACTTTGGTAGTCAGGTGTCTGTTTAAGATCGGGCGCATAAGTACTATGTCGCGTCCAATTAATCAGATCGCCAGACACCCAAATATTGATATCGGTTGAGGCGTCATTTTGATTGCCGACCAGGTAATATCGCTTATCATGCCCCAGGCAAATATCGGGGTGGCCTCTGTAGTCTTCAAGAACCCGATTCCCTCCATTTAATTGAAACCAGTGTAACCCATCAAGACTGACCGAATAATAAAGCCGACCATAATCGCTGTGTATCATGTGAGCAAACAGATAAGCTTCATTTACAGCCTGACCTTCTTTTACTCGCCCGGGTGGATCCGGCTGCTGCCCAAACACTGTCAGAGCTGCTAGTTGTGCAATGAGAGGAAACATAGTTGATATCTGCTTGGGTCAGAAACTCCTCTCAGATGTAGATTTAGATAAGGCCCAATAGACCAAATTTAATCCTCCAACAAATAACCATAGCTTAGCTCTGAAGCCGATGAGACACTACTGGCCCCCACCAGATCGTTGAGCCAGAGGGCCACTCTCGGGTCATTTGCGGAAAGGCGCGTTTCAGAACGGGTGGTTCAAGTGTGACTCAAGTGTAACTGTGTACTACTCGGATCGGTTTTCACGCCAGGATTCAGTCACTTGGCTAATCTCTCTTGCTGTCGACAACCTGCAACAGATATCTGGATCAATTAACATCTTAAGCTGTCAGAGACTATTGACTACTCTCCTCGCAAACGGATTTTCATCTGCTTCTAACATATACCCCATACATGGTGGAATTGGAGCATCGGGATCATTGGAGAAAAGGTGCCACCGTCGATGAAATTCTCGCACAATCTTCTGATTAAAAATGGATGGTGAAATAAAACCGCCCCCACCCTCTCTGATTAGGTTGAAGTGTATGTGTGTTTTTTGAGCAAGCTCTTGATTTTTGGGTATATACATCCTGGCTATCACATCACCTTTCTTAACCCACTGCCCCAATTTTACCAAAACAAACTGATCGTAAAAATCATTCGTCCCCGGATTAATGAATGGTTCTATACTGTAGTGGAATGTGATTCCAGTATCACCTTCGCGAGCAAAAGTTAGTCCAATGCCATAACGCCTGTTAGCTACTAGCTTACCCAAAGCCGGTTCAAACATTTCGCGAAGCCGAAAAGAATAGTCAATCCGCGTAATCACACCGTCAGCAACAGCGTATATTGCCGGGATTTTCTGGATTGCTTTTGCTAAATCCGAAATATCTTGCACGTCAAAATAGACATGTCCACCAGTATGTGGGCGTTCCGCTCGCCGGCCTTTATAAGGATGGCCACGATGTACCACCTCTAGATCTACCAGAAACCTATCTGATGGACGTTTATGGAAGTCACTGATCAAGGGTAGGAAACTAATAATCTGCTGCCGTTGTTTACCAGGCAGTGAAACCGAACGGTTGGTAGTGACGGCTTCTACCTCTCCGCTATCTTCAGCATGGATTGAGCCCACGGAAACAGCTAATACCAATAGTACCAAACTAACCTTACGCATCGATACCTCCTCCAACAGGTTTCTAAGCTTAATTAGAACCGAATAGGTTTCTAGGTGTAGACCTCTGGGATTTCTGAATATTTTCAGCCTTGTCATCTCGGACATGCCCTCTCTCCCTAGTTGTCGTTGACATCATTGGCGTAGGCGGTTTCACAGTGGAATCGCCCACACCAATGATGCTAAACCGCTTTAACGATCACAAACAAAAATGGTGTGATATAATATTTTTATGCATCTAGCAAGTATATATCCACAGTCATTTGGACGGATGAAATAGATCTATGACTACCTTAGATGAACAACAAATTCTGGACTTCAAACAAAACGGATATCTGATTTTACGCGATTTTATCGATTCCAAAATTATCGATCAGTGGCGGTGTCAGTTCTGGCAACAAGTAGGCGGTAGTCTTGAAGACCCAACTAGCTGGTCTCAAGCTAAACAAGCCGGATCACCGAAACTCAAGCCCCAATTGGGCGGCTTACCAGATATCCAATCGATCGTCTTCCAACTTGGGAGCAGTGATTTTAGCGGTGGCGGTTGCGGGATTCTAACCCGTTGGCCGCAAGAAGGCAAACAATGGCAAATGCCGCAATCCGGACATCTGGACGGTTATCCAGGTGAGGGTTGTCAAGCGGTACTGATGGTTGCGCTCACCACGTACTTATATGACGTCGGTCCCGGTGGTGGGAGTTTCACCTTTTGGCCTGGTAGCCATCACGACGCCCACACCTACTTTCTTCAGCACCCGGACCAAATCGAGGGGACTTTTCGTGATTTACCAGAGTGGAAGGAACAAGGCTGGTCTATTTTCTGTGGCGCCAACACCCAACCGCCTCAAGAGTTTGCCGGTCAGGCAGGTGACGTTATTCTGTGGCACGGTTGGCTAACGCATACTGGATCAGCCAATGTTCGTCCGTCACCACGAATTGGCCTTTTTGCCCGTTGGGTTCACAAAGACGATGCCGGAGTTCGCAAGAATCTACCTCAATCCCTGTGGGATTATTGGGCAATATAGGAGAACTGCTGAAACAACACCATTTTAGATCCAGGATTGCAATGGTCCTCTATTCTTTGAATCTCACCTTGGACTATGATACTATGGAATTATTTCCAACCGTTTCCTTCTGTTTAAGTGACGGTTGAAAACAAAGGAGAACCGGAATGAAACAAAAACGAATGTTGGTCGTCATAGCTCTCTGTTCAATCTCGATGCTAATTCTAGCTGGCTGCCAGGCTAAGAAGAGGAGAACTCAAACCAGGGTTAAATATAAAACCCAGATCACGTCGATTGACAGTTACGGGAACGCCATCATCGGTGCGATTGAAAAAGAGAAAACGGCTTTGCAGGTGGGTGATACGCTGACCGTCAGTTTTGGCGATAATGGGGCGACAGGACAGTTAACCTGTAAATTGGTCGTCGACTATGGTGATGTTCCTAGCGGGGAATACTTGGCCCGTTTTGATAATGACGATGGACAGCTAAAAATTGCCATTAACGAAGGGTCAATTGCAGAAAAGCATCAGCTAAAAGAGGGA
>Ga0208128_1000739_pt1 | contig 12863 bp, 10 predicted proteins | sample ETNtaG_35_FD_185758 | JGI IMG/M metagenome (GOLD analysis project Ga0208128, IMG submission 185758) | Marine microbial and viral communities from oxygen minimum zone, Eastern Pacific Ocean - ETNP201306PF51B (SPAdes) (version 2) | ecosystem: Environmental > Aquatic > Marine > Oceanic ... | reverse complement strand
AAGAACGGTCCGAAGGCCAAGGGCGTGAGGTCGGCGCCTACTACCGGTTAATGGTCTCGGAGATCTTTAACACTCTAGAGAAGATCGGGGAGATTGTGCCCAGCTACCAGGGACAGGGCTACGAGTTGGCCGGATTAGTCTGGTTCCAGGGTTGGAATGACTTTTGTCAGTGGCCGGAGTTTCCGGGAATCATTAGCGACTATCCCCGGCATCTATCTACCATGATTCACGACCTACGCCAAGACCTCAATGTGCCGGAGATGCCTTTCGTGATCGGTGAACTCGGTATTGGAGGAGAAGAGATGGTTGAAAAAGCCAAGGGTGAAAATAACCACGAGGCGCGGGCGATCGTTCATTTCCGTCAAGGACAACGAACTGTAGCTTCGGAATCCGGGCTCGAGAAGGTTACCTTTGTTCCCACCGCCGATTTCTGGGATAACCGGCTTCAGGAACTACGGCAAATTAGCGACCGGTGGTGGAACGAAAAGCGGAAGAAGGGAATTCCAGACAGCGAAGAAAATCACCTGCCTACCAAAGAGTTAAATGACGAGTACTTGCAACGGGGAAACCACTGGTATTGCCACTACAACGGCTCCGCCTCCAACTACTGCCTGATTGGCTATGCTTTGGCTCAAGCTCTAATCAACGGAGAATAACGCCAGGTTAATTTTATCTTACAACTTACCAGAGGGATAGGCCTGACCTGTTCAAATTGCCATGTTTTCATTGTACTTGATTTCGAATTGATATAAGAACCTGTTTAAAAATCATCTAACTCTGTAACAATAAAGAGTTTCATAGCATTCTCCTAGCGTGTATCTTGTCTATTCTATACGCCTTGTACCGTTAGAGCAATAGCCTCGACGTTTGTGGATTATCTTCCTTAACAGGAAGTAGGAGTTGTACCGTAGCGTGAAAAAGTAGGTTATGATTTTAGCATGAATCCAACTAAATATGGTGACATGAACACTGTTAATTCTCTGACTGCAAGCCGGAAAGATTGCAATTATCTGTACGCATAGAATGTGCAGCTTAATTGTGGCAGTATCGCATCTTTAACAACCTGTAGTCAAAACACAAGTTCAGCTGAGATTAGGTATCCTAGTCTTGATGATTCCCTCTGGAAAAGCCCCATCATACCTACAAGCCTAAAAAGTCCAACTAGGGTTAAGTAAACATCCACCAAGTGGTTCAAGGCATTGGCCTGATCACTCTTCGATGAACCGATGACGGATTTCCGATAAAGCTAACGATCGGTTGATCAAAAATAATTACTTAGCTACCTGGTGCCTACAATCAGTAAACCTCGAACTGAAAAAACTGGTTCCACTATTATTTATTAACAGACTTTATTATGACGATCCGAAATAAACTGGAGCTAACCAACACTAGTTGGAGAGAAGGCCAGAACCTTTTCAAACAACGACTTGGGTTTTTTCCGGTTCTACCCCTGTACGCTATTTTGCTAACGGTTGTATTGTGGAAACACGAACCGTGGGCAGACGAAGCGCAGGCCTGGTTAATCGCCCGTGACTGTAGTGGGGTTGAATTGCTGTTTCAACGTCTGCGGTACGAGGGGCATCCAGGGCTATGGTATCTTATCTTGATGGTCCCCAGCAAAATCTTGCCTTACTATCCCACCATTCAGGTGATCTCTTTTTCAATTGCGGTAGCTGGTATCTTTGTTTTCTGGCGTACATCTCCTTTCCCACCTATCCTCAAAACCCTGTTTCCCTTCACCTACTTCATCTTTTACCAGTATGCAGTAGTCGCCAGGAGTTATGTTCTCCTGCCGTTGCTGATTTTTCTGGTTGGTCATTACTACCCGCAAAGGTTTCGTCGGGTCTACCTGTTCACCCTCTTACTCTGTTTACTAGCCTACGTTAGTGTCTTTTCGGCGCTGATCGCCATTTCGACCATGCTGATCCATTTTCTGGATCTGTTGAAATGGTGGAAAGAATTAGAAGGGGAAGAGCGAAAGCGGCAGATGGCTTCTTTAGTCGCGTTCGGGCTATTTATAATCCTGATGGCATTTCAGCTTTGGCAACCGACAGATTCATCCTTTGCCAAGAACTACCACTTTGAACTCGACCGCGTTACCTCCAGGTTTTTAGAGGTGACGGATCTAATTATGGTGGAGATTAAACCCATTTCCTACTCGATTCTAGCGGTTTCCTGCGTTTGGTTCTGGATAAACCGAGTCTTGCTACTGTATCTCTTGTCTTCGCTATCCATCATTTTTCTGTTTGCGGTCAAGTATTTCAACTCCTGGCATGAAGGTATTCTCTTTCTGGCCTGGATTCTCCCTTTATGGATCAGTTTTCAATCCCAATCGAAGGGTAATGTCCGTGGAGGCGAAGTCATGTTTTCCCGTTACAAGCGAGCGATGACACTGATGGCATCTTTGGTGTTTGCCTTTCACATTTACTGGGCAGGAGCAGCCTCGATCTCGGATCTGAGAGGCAGTTACTCAGCCGGTCGGGCAACGGCCGACTATATTAAGACTCATCAAATGTCCGAAGCTAAAATCTACGCTACCACCTTTTGGTCAACTTCGATCCTAGCTTTTTTTGACCAGAACATATTTCTCAACCATAATAACGGTCAACGACCATCGTTCTGGTTCTGGGCTAACGATAACAGACACGATGACAATTTGAATTGGATCTTGGAACAACAACCTGATCTGGTCATTATCGGTCGCCCGAAAGAACCGTTGGCATCTATTGATGGCTACCAGTTGGTAAACTTATTTGAAGGCAACTTATACTGGAAAAACCGGATTAAAGAGCGGCAACACTTTGCCATATACCGGAAGTTGAGTTCAGTTGACTAATCGACAATCGGGTAAATCGCCTATCCATGACACCAGCGTTTGTCAAGAAAAATGTCTGGGCTTTTTCAGGCATCCTTAAGCAGTTTCTGCTCTTTTATCACGCATTTCTTTCGGTAGGTTTAACCAGGCCTCAGTCTCTAGCGTTCAACCTCTGATTTCCTGTCAAGTGGAAGGCTACGTCTCATTAATTTAGCCCTGATGCTTGTAGACCGTAACACCGGCAACACTAATCCCGGGTATATCCTCCCTTTTGCCTCCATGAGTGTGTCTTGCGGTGTACCGATCGAGTTTGGACTAATCGTTATGTGATGATCTGCAATAGTGCGTCCGGTAGCCTTTAGCTATTAGTGCGAAAGGGCTAGGTGCATCTAAACTGGGCATACAATCTCTAATTAAAGGCGATTAGTATATTGGATTCCACATAGCGCAATAGTTTCGGACGCAGCCATCGTGGGCTTAACCATCCTCTAAAATTTATGGGTAACGGAATTGACCTTTCGCCATTTCCTGTAAAATCGAGAAAACTTCCACCAGGCCCATAAGGTATTCTTTTGCATCGCTGAAAATATCTTGCGGCTGGTATTCTAATGCTTGTTCCGGACTCATACGGTAAGTTCTGCGCGGCTTGCCGTGTATCCCTCTCAGAACCAACCATTGACCTTTGACATAAATTAGTGTGTGCTTTGAAGCTTCCCCACCCGACGGATTGATGAGATAGACATGAGTCAAGTCCTCTACACCCGACAGTTTCCTGCGCCAGTTGATTGACAAAACCGGTGTTTGCAGTGTTACTCTGGTCAAAGGGGTAACACTGCACATCTAAAATCCGCCACGATTCATCTGGACTAACGACACCATCTTCAGCGTGGGCAACCATATTGTTGATATTCCGTATCTTGACCGGTACGATAAAATCGACACTTCCCTCGTTAATTCCTTCCTCAAAGGCAAATCGACGGCCTTGATGGTGAATCGTAAACCGCTCACCCGTTTCCTCGACTTCAATTCCTAAATGATTAAAGACTCCTAGAAAATAGTCTGTCAGTTCTGGCGTTTGAAGAATGTTTCTCCAGGTCTCTATCGATGATGCGGTCAACCTATCCTCACCATCGTCTGCATAAATAGAGAAAGCTAATATGGCTAACGCTAGTAAGCAACTAATCCTTCTCATCAAAGCCCTCCAAGATATTGAAATTTTGTCGGCAACAAGGCTATTATAGTCTAATCGAGATCAGGCTACAGTCGGCAAATGGGCGTGACATCCGTTCGGCTAAATAACTGTTCTGGAAACTTCTAGACACGTGGATAACCCGACAACCAGCTTTTAGCAACAAGATTACCTCAATAAACAGAACCCGGTAATGGTAAAAAGTAATGTCTGACCCAAACTAACCGGTAGATCAACACTATAAATCTTGGGGAGGAGCAACACTTTGCGACGAATCGGAACACTCAACGAAGGGTTGCTTCACGCCGATCTCAAACAGTGGTACAGCCAACTTGGTGACAAGCATGAGGTCGAAGTCGAGGGATACATCATCGACCTGGTACGATCCGATCTACTGATCGAAATCCAGACCGGCAATTTTTCACAGATCCAAACTAAGCTCACCCAGTTGACCGAACATTATCCGCTATATCTGGTCTATCCAATCGCACAAACGAAGTGGTTGTGTAAAGAGGGAAGCCGTCGGAAATCCCCTAAACGAGGAACATGGCTTCACCTGTTTGATCAACTAGTGGCGATCCCAGACCTGTTGATGCGAAACAACTTTTCCATCGAAGTCGTGTTGATCGAGATGGAAGAGAAACGCGTCAGCAGTACCGCACATCGAAAAGGCTGGAAGGTAACGGGTCGGAAACTATTAAGCGTAGTGGATCGGATCCGGATTGAAACCCCAACTCAACTGGCATCAATGGTTCTGCCAGCACTACCTGATCTGCTCTCAACTGCAGACCTATCTAAAGCACTTAAGATTCCTCGTCGCTTGGCACAGCGTATCTGCTACTGTCTCCGCCAAATGGGGGAATTGATTCCATTGAGCAAAGACGGCAATGCTATCCTCTATATGCGGAGGTGAATACCCGGCAGAATTAACCACTCAAAGTCCAAAGGCGTGCCGGAGTAGCGCAATGCTCTTCGGCACGCCGACGTCTGCATCCTCTCTACCTTCAAACTCAAGCGAAATATATCCTTTGAACTCTACCTCAGCAAGAATCTGGGCAATTCTCTGGTAGTCCAACTCCAGTGTATACCATTCACCACCACCGTAGTAGGTTTTGGCATGAACCAGCACAGTTTCGGGTGCAATCTGCTGTATTTTTGAGTAAGGGTCTTCCAAGAAATTACCACAGTCCATAGTTACTTTGAGCCAATCAGAATCGATTTCAGAGACGATTCGGTTCACCCCTTCGGGAGTATTGGTCAGCCCCCAGTGGTTTTCCAAACCCAAAATCACGCCGTTTTGCTCAGCGTAAGGAAGGCACTTCTCAATGGCCTGGATAGTCCAACCAAAAGCGTCGCCTTCGGTGTAACCCGGCAGTGCAGGCTCCTGACCACCATTGGTCATTAATTGATCGAAGGTAGGTATAGTTCCCCAGCGACCGGAATTGAGTCGAATAGAAGGAATGCCTAATTGATATGCCAGTTCGATGCAGTGTTTGGTATGGTCGACGTTTTTCTGTCGTTCATCCGGGTTTGGTGAAACGAAACCTTGATGAATGGAGAGCGCATATAGATCGAGTCCGTGAATAAAGGCCAGCCGTTTTAGATTCTGCAGATAGCTGCGGTCTTCAGAGTCCATCTGCCGATGCAAAATCTCGACCCCGTCCAGGTTTAACTCAGCCGCTTTCTGGATAACGGTGTCAACCGGTACTTTCTCAGGGGTAAAGTGCCAGTAAGAATAGGTTGAGACCCCAAGTTTCATCTTCTACCATCCTCAGGTTGTAAAAGCGTCTAAACATTGCTGGTAGACCTGGAACCGTTCACCTTCATGCTCTTCCGGATCAACCAACTTTAACCACAAAGCACTGTCTTTTTTGTCACCACTCAATTGCCGACGACTGCCCAAATTGGATGGATCTTCACCGGACCAAACCACCTCTCCGCCTTGAAGATAGATGAAATTGTTCCGATATTCATCGATCAATTCCTTTTGCTGCTCCTGGTAAATCAAGCCTTGCTCGCAAGTAGTACGTCGCCAGTTAGCAACTGTTTCGGATGAATCGGTTTCGACCGAGTCAAACTCGGCGAGTGGAGCGGAGACTTCACTCTCAAAGTCAATTTGATCTAGATCTACGGTGCCATAACCGTTTTGCGCTGCAGTTAAAAGGTGGTTTCGATCTCGTTTGAAGGGTGGGGTCGGCCAATCCGATTCAGGGTCGTGGCCCATCAGGTACATGCCACAAGCATCAGTGGCAATCGGATGGTCGCCGGCAATCAATGCGTTGCAGATTCGACCTTCTCCTCCCCATTCACGACCCCACTGCCCTGTCAATGCATCGATAATGTTTAGGCACGGCTTGGTAATCATAGCTAGATCCGGTAAAACATAGGACAGCCGAATTAGATGATGGTAGTAACTCCGTGTTCGTCCAACCGGTGGGACTATCGGTGGCAAGCCAAATAAATTCTTGGTACATAAGGTAATGCCCATAAAGGCGTGATTTTTCATTTTGGCGACGGAAACTACCGCATCGGCTTCCTCGAAACAGGCACTCAGCGCATAGCGCGCAAACATAAGGCCTCCACCTGGGACCTCGTAGTCAGCAAAAGGCGGTAAGCTAGAGTCTACGAACTCAACATCAAAGGCCTTCAATAAATGCAGATAATTAAAGTCGGCTGGCATCACATTACCGTTGCTGTAAGGATTGGTATCGGTCGCAACCAATTGAGCGGTTGTATGCTCTTTTATCAAGCGTAAAGTGGCTCGACAGGTTACATCATCGACCAGTTCACGTCGTCGTCCCTTAAAATATTCGATCCGATCGGGCAGTTTCATCATGTTAAACTTGATGACCACTTTCTTAGCCTTCTCGATTTTCTCCCAAGAGCGAGTCAACGGATCCGTAATTCGGCGTAGCGTTTGGAAAATCTCCTCTTCTGTTGCACGATAATCGCAGTGTGCTGCACGCGTCATATAGTCTTTCATTCAACGTTCCTCCGGCAAATATGTCTGTTACTTTTTCTGGAATAGTTTTTCGTAGCGTCTGGCATTCAAGGCCAATAGGGCAAAACTGGTGGTTTGGATATTTACTTGCGGCTGTTTCAACTCAATTGGGGTCGCACTTTTAAAACTGCCGTCTGGTAGTTGAGCTTGTTTGAGATAGGCACTGGCAACCAGGTCAGTGTTGAGTGGGTCTTGTGAAGCCACCAGAGTTAGAATGACATAGGCCGTAATCTCAGGATCGCTGGGTTTTCCTTTGAAATTGGCAAATCCGTGGTCTGGATTCTGCATCTTCTTCAACCATACCAACCGATCATCAACATCGTAAGTAGCTGATAATCCCTGCAAAACCCACGAGGTCACCATCACTTCGGAGGTCGAGAGCCGCTTCAAGGACCATGCTCCATCGTCGTTCATACGATTGGGGTCAGCTAGCCAATTGGCAGCTTTATTGAGTGAAGAGTAACGAGGTGTCACCAAGCGTTTCAGTCCAGATAAAACCGCCGCAGTGTAGAGAATATTCCCTGGTGCTCCCAACTCGCGCCCCCAACTACCGTTGACATTTTGTGCTTCATCCAACCAGGTTAAACCTTTGAAAATGACCTTTGGGTCTCGATCTGCCATTTTCAGTGCTACTAAGGCAAAAATAGTATGAGCCGTATTACCATTCCAACTTCCGTCTTCTCGCTGTTGTTTGATAAGGTAAGCGACCGCCCGGTTGATTGTTGGTGCTCCCGTTCCAAACCCTTTAGCGAGTAAGGCTTGAACGGTGATAGCGGTCACCTCCGCATCACTTTCATCACCCGGGATTAGTGACCAACTGCCATCTTCATTCTGATGATCCAACAAGAACTGTGTCGCTTTTTCGATCGCATTTTTATCAGCTTGTATCTGGTCGACCACCAGAAAAATGGAAACCATAACCAAGAAGTAATACAGTTTAGTTTGATCTTTCATCACTCTATTCCCTTCAGCTTAGATTCTATACAACAACCTAGATGCTGCTCACATTACTATTCAACCCAATTTTCTTATTCAGGGATGTTCTCAATCAGACGATCAACGATGGTATCAGAGTTGACACCTTCAGCTTCTGCCTGAAAATTAGTCAAAATCCGATGCCTCAGAACAGAATGTGCTACCGCACGGACGTCTTCACAAGCAGCGTTAAACCGTCCTCTTAGAATAGCACGGGCTTTCGCACCCAGAATTAGGTATTGTCCGGCTCTCGGTCCAGCTCCCCACCGTACCCACTGCTCGACAAAATCCGGTGCAACCGGGTCTCTACGCCGTGTCGAACGGACCATCCTGACCGCATATTTGACCACGTTATCTGCCGCTGGCACTCGTCGTACAATTCTGTGCAACTCGACAATATCATCCCCTGTGAGGACGTGTTGTAAAGTGGCCTCATCGATCCCGGTCGTGGAACTCACGATTTGGAATTCCTCTTGTTCCGTGGGGTAGCCGATAACAATCTTGAACATAAACCGGTCCAGTTGTGCTTCTGGTAGCGGATAGGTACCCTCTTGTTCAATTGGATTCTGCGTGGCTAAGACAAAAAAAGGCTGATCCAATCGATAAACCTGACCACCAGTCGTCACATGGTGTTCCTGCATCGCTTCCAGCAAAGCAGCTTGGGTTTTGGGTGGGGTACGATTGATCTCGTCCGCTAACAAGACGTTAGTGAAAATTGGGCCCTGAATGAACCGCATCTGACGCTGCCCCGTTGTTCGGTCTTCTTCCAGAACATCGGTACCGATAATATCGGCTGGCATCAGGTCTGGGGTAAATTGGATTCGGCTAAACTGTAGCTCTAAAACCTGAGAGATGGTCTTAATCATCAGGGTTTTTGCCAATCCAGGTACACCTTCCAGCAAGCAGTGTCCACCAGCAAAAAAAGCCATCAAGATTTGATAAACAGCTTCTTCTTGCCCAATTACAACCTGACGGAGTTGGTTCAGTATCAGGTCTTTTCCCTGTACCAGCTTATCAATTGCGTCGAGATTATCGTTCATCTTTCAACCAGTACTGCTTATCTGCCGCATTATATCACACAGTTGTAGGGCTGTCACGGATTGTCGGAGATAGACAGATCTTGCCAAAATTGAGTCGATCTTCCAATATCTGATGCGCAAGTTGGGCTTGTTGTAGAGGCAAAGTTCGATCGACTACCGGATTCAGTGTTCCGCTGTTGGCCAGTTGAACAACGGTGCGAAGTTCTGGCGTAGAGCCTAAGGCAGAACCGAGTAAGGACAGTTGTTTCTGGTACATTTTCCGGATGTCGATCTGCCCTTGATTCCCGGTTGTCACACCGCAGGTGACCAGCCGACCGTTCTTGGCTAAGCTGGCGAGGCTCTGCTCCCAGGTAGCCTGACCGACATGCTCCAGTACCACATCGACCCCTCGACCATTAGTCCGATCCAGCACAAACTGGCTGAAGTCGGTTTGGGTGTAATTGACGGTAAAGTCGGCCCCCATTTGCCGAGCCACCTGAAGTTTCTCCTCTGAACTGGCCGTGGCAAATACACGACAGCCCGATAGTTTGGCGATCTGCAAGCCGGCACTACCCACTCCACTTCCAACCGATAAGACCAAGACGTCTTCGCCCGGCTGGATCCTGGCACGGGTGACTAACATGTGCCAGGCGGTTAGATAGGCGATCGGAATAGCAGCCGCCGCAGAGAAATCGAGATCGTCTGCGATTGGTACAGCATTGGCTGAAGGAATAGCGACGTATTCGGCATATCCGCCGTTGGTCTGAAAGCCGATTAGTTTTTGACTATCGCATAGGTTTTCGTCCCCACTGACACAATCGCTACACTGACCACAACTGATATTGGGGGATAGTACCACTCGATTACCAACCGAGATCTGCTTCACTTTAGCTCCCACCTCAACCACGATTCCGGCAATGTCAGATCCCAGAATGTGGGGGAATGGATCTACTTCGGGCCGGTCCTGACGCGCCTTCAAGTCCAGGCGATTGAGGGCACAGGCTTCAACCTGTACCAACACCTCGGAAACTGTGATTTCAGGGTCGGGATGATCGGCGTAGACCAACTTTTCGACTCCCCCCTGCTCATATAAAACAACCGCTTTCATAAAACTCCTCGTTGACTAGATGGTCAAGTAATAATTTTCCTTCCTCTTCTGTATAGGTCTTTACTAAGCTAAAATATCTACCAATCCTATTATGACAGATCCTCCGTCTTCAGACAACCTTGCCTGAACCTGTTATCGTTCCCGAGAGATTAAAGGTCCAGAATTAAATTGTCTTTTTTCCAATCAACTGTGATATGATGAGCAAAGTAGGATTCAATTAGATCTGTGTTTATACTGACCTTAATTTATCAACCACGTAAGTAGGTTATGGAGGAATTCCATGGCAATACTAGATCTTCGTGTTCGCTATTTTCAGGATAGTACACCCGTAAATGTCCCATGTCGGGAAGAAAACTTTGTTCGTCGTCACATTAGGATGCCACTGCCGCTATCCCAAACAGCCCTGGTGTTGGTCGATGTTTGGAATGTTCACTTTATTGAGAGTTGGATTGAGAGGGCCGAACGGATTACACAGGAGTCAATTCTACCGATTTTGGATACTGCTCGCCAATGTAAGCGAAACGGAGAGCGGGTGACCATCGTGCATGCCCCCTCCCCGCCGGTGGCGGCTCAGTTTGAGCAACTCGCCCGACACCAGAAAAACCCGTCGGTGCAACCCGCTGGCTCACCGACCGATTGGCCTCCAACTCAGTTCCGACAGCGGTCAGACGAATATCAGATTTTCCGAGGACCGCGCAGTCAACCACCAGGGATTGACGTTCATTGGAATAGACTGGCCAGTCAGTTGTCGATCTCGCCACAAATCGAGGTCAAGCCAGAAGAAGAGGTAATTGCCACCGGTCAGCAATTGCATCAACTGTTGGCTGAACGCCAGATCCTGCACTTGATCTATGTCGGTTTTGCCACCAACTGGTGTGTCTTAGGTCGTGACTACGGTATTCGCGCCATGGCTGGTCGAGGCTATAACATCATTCTCCTGCGGGAAGCGACAACCGGCGTCGAGTTCCCAGATACTCTAGATGAAACCTTTACCACTGAAATCGCCGTTCGTGAGGTGGAGCAACAGTACGGCTTTACTGCCTCCAATAAGGACTTCTTTCAAGCCTGTCGGATAATGAGGGAGAGTGTCTGACAGGGTGAGCGAGAAACTGGCGTGACCTCGGTTTAGGTCTGGGAACTTCGTGTTCGGTGGATCGGTCTTTAGCTTAAGGCGCACCGAAAACCAAAGTCACTGAAGGTTTTGTCCGGGGCCAGGGCACTTCGGGCCGCACAACGGGCATAACGCACACGATGTCTCCAAGATCCGCCTCGCGCTACCCGACGCTCCCCACACTCTGGGCCCTTCGGATTCTTAGCCGGTGATTCCACGTAATAATCAGCTTGGAACCAGTCAGCACACCATTCGTGAACCCCTTCCGACATATTAAATAGGCCGTAGCCGTTGGGACCTTCGCTACCGACCGGTTTGAGTTCGGTATCCCGTCCACCTCGACAATCAACCGGTAAACTATTGCCGAAAGGATAGTCCTGATCCGTCTTGCCGCCTTGAGCAGATTTTTCCCGCTCGGCTTCGGTCGGCAGTCGATATCCCTTTCTGCTTTCCGACGCCATCCAATTACAGTAAGCGATAGCATCGTACCAACTGGTACCGACTACCGGTTGATCTGATAGTTGAAACTTTGGTTCTTCCCAATAAGGGGGAGGCAAATGACCGGTCGCTTCCAAAAAACGTACGTACTCACCGCGGGTGACGGGATAAATCGCAAGTTGAAAAGCACTTAGCCAGATCTGATGAACAGGACTCTCATTCGAGGCGTTCTGGTTGCCCCCCATCTGAAACCAACCAGCGGGGATTATAACCATTTCCGGTTCAAAGAGTTGCCCGTTGCTTGAGTCCACTACTGACATTAAACTCCTACCGGTACATTTGTAATCATTGTGATCACAAAACCCCCTCTTCTAAGTCATAAATAAGAGTTACTTTTTGAGATTTAATGCGTCTTCTACAAAAGCGTATTTTATAATCTTTAGATGTGAATCCGTTACGGTCTGAATTATAATTTAATGGTGATATGATTGGTGTTGTTGCAAACCACGATGAAGCAAGGTGGAACCCAGATATCTGCCTGTTATCATAACTGGGAAGTTTTCTGAGAATGGTCGCAAAGCATGTCCAAGGCTGCTTGCCGTTCAGTTGGGTTAGGCTGACGGCCTCTCCGCAATTGGTCACGGGTGACCAATTGCGGAGAGGCCGTCAGAAACTCGCAGGTGAATCGACGGCTGTTTGCCTGTATATTCTGCGATGGTTTTACCACTCAGTATAGTTGATTGAGCGTGTATCTGTTGTTACCAAAAAATTGTGAGGTAACAGCAGTGGAAAAGGATGATCTGAGTGTAATTAGGTAGGATGCCCCCCAAAGCTCTTTAACACTATCAAAAGATAGGAGTTCTCGCGATCAATCAACGACCATATCTGTTCAAACCAAGGAAACAAAGAAAAGGAGACTTGAATTCAAGCATCGAGTTGCAACCAGGTAGTTGAGAAAATATCATAAGGGCTTTTATCTAGCCTGCTTCCTTAATTATGGCTTATCAACACGTACCCGATATACCCGTCGATCGTCAGCGTCCAAAATTGAAATCTTTAATCCAAGATATACAAAGAAGTCATCTTTTTCTGGAACTTTACCAAAGTAATCTATCATGACACCACCGATGGTATCCACACTTTCGGCTTTCAATTCTGTCTGGAAGATATCGTTGAAATCATCAATGTGCATTCGGGCATCCACCGA
>Ga0208128_1000737_pt1 | contig 12885 bp, 12 predicted proteins | sample ETNtaG_35_FD_185758 | JGI IMG/M metagenome (GOLD analysis project Ga0208128, IMG submission 185758) | Marine microbial and viral communities from oxygen minimum zone, Eastern Pacific Ocean - ETNP201306PF51B (SPAdes) (version 2) | ecosystem: Environmental > Aquatic > Marine > Oceanic ... | reverse complement strand
TGATCTGACCTGTTCGTGTCAGTGGTTGGCCGGGGCATTGACTGAGGCTAGTCTCCTCATAGCTTGGCTTCTACCTACCCAGTTCATAGGATCGTGCATTTACTTGACTGTCACTAAATTGTGCCGTAGGATACATTTCCACATTTAGCTTTAAGTTTTAGCTTTTACTTAGAAGGAATATCAAATAATGATTGAATTCAGATGTAGGATTAATCGGTTACTAGCTTTGGTGTTAATCTTAGTTTGCCCGCTAATAGCCGATGCTATAAAAGATGATGCTATGATGATTTACCTTTCCTTTGATGAAGGCAAAGGTAAAAAAGTAACCGATCTCAGTGGACAAAATAACCACGGTGAGATAGATGGTGGTGTCAAGTGGATGAAAGATGGAAGAGTGAAATCAGCCCTCTTTTTTAATGAACAGGTGCAAAAAGACGTGGTAAAAGTAAAAGCCTCCAAGAGTTTAGCAATCACAAAAAGTTTGACCATGGAGGTCTGGCTGTATCCACAAAGTGTTGGTGCCTATCGAAATATAAGAGGTCAAGCAGGACCTCACACTTATTATCTCAGTGTACATCAATCTAAACCGTCTGTATGGTTGGGTTGCGCAGGAGCTGGCGGGCGAGTCTGGAATAGTGCCAAGACTAGCCTGCCAGAGAACAAATGGTCGCACGTTGCAACCGTTTATGAATTCAACAAGGAACTGCGATTTTACCTGAACGGGAAATTAGACGGCACACATACGGTCAAAGGAGAAATTCCTATCTCAAACGCCGAGCATTGGTTTGGTAACCGCTTGGATGGACCATGGCCATATAAGGGGATGTTGGATGAATTTGTGATTTACAACCGAGTACTGACGGCAGCAGAAATTCAACAGGATATGAAACAGGTCCTAAGTGTGTCAAAGAAAGGAAAATTAGCGGTTACTTGGGGGGATGTCAAGAAGGTGAATTAGAGCGTTGAAATCTATCGCCTACGAGGCAATCAGGCTCAAACCTCTGAATCCAAATCTACTTCTATCTAACTAACCATTTGGGTAGTTCTGAAAAGATAACTGCCAAAATGCATGTTAGTTTTTGCATTTGCCTTAACAACATAAAAACAGGCAAAGAATCAAATCATCAAAACAAAATTGCGGACGCTATCTTTTGAGACCATATCTGATCTGCAACTAGATGCTGAAAGCCCAACAAGATAACTACTAGATAGTGCGTAATCTTTGCTTGAATGGTATATGTTTACAGGCATTAATCCCGTACGGAGTATTCGGGCGGGTATCAGCACCAGTTGATACTCCTTCCCTTTCTTCCCTAGCTTTTCAACCTTTTCATTATTGACCAAATTGCCTTATTCTTGTAAGCTGTTTTGGTGGCAAGATTGACTTGGCTATACTTCATATTTTCCTTTCGTTAAGAAAAATGGCAGGAAAATGAGTTTTTCTGAGGTCTCTCTTGTTAACTATGAGATTTTATTTCTATAAATTACCACTTACTATTGAGATCAATTTAATAACCAAGGAAGTTGATTAGACCATCTGCTGATAAAGCAGTCAATTTAGGATAGTCTATTCGTTAGGCTAATTAGGAGGCAAATATGAAATATTATTGCGTTGTTTGGATTAGTCTATTATTGCTCAGTTGTTCAGTCGAAGGCCTGAGAAAATCTGACTCTGAAAGGCCATCATGACGAGATTTGGTCTGCTAAGTGGAGTCCAGATGGCCAAAGAATCGCTACAGCTAGTTGGGATAAATTGACCAAGATATGAGACAGCCAAACAGGCCAAGAATTAGCAATACTTTTGGGACATAAGAAGCGAGTTAATTCCGTTGATTGGCATCCGGATGGAAATCGGGTTGTGACAGCTATTGAGGATAGCACGACCATTGTCTGGGATACTAAAACCGGACAGGAAATTTTGACTTTAAAAGGCCATGATGGTGATGTTATGTCGGCCATTTCATTTATAGTCCGGATGGAAAAATGATTGCAACTGCTGGTTGGGATCAGTCTACGAAAATCTGGGATGCAAAAACTGGCCAACAACTGTTAACTCTAAATGGGGATAAAGAGCTACCTATGTTTGCGGTTTACCGTCCAGATGGAACACGAATTTTGACGGTTTGTCGGGCTGCAAAAATCTGGGATGCAACGACGGGTCGAGAACTGGTTTCTCTTACTGCAGAGATCCAAATCTTAATAAGCCAATCGTTCCCTTGTTGGAGTCCAAATGGGGATCATATTGCGATTGAAGTTAGGTCAAAAACGACAAATGGAAATTCAATCGATGAAACAAAGGTATATGATGGGAAAACAGGGAAAGGTCTCCTGACTCTTGGCTCTGTACATTCAGCTACTTGGAGTCCAGATGGTAAGAAAATTGTTGCAGCTAACTGGCAAGGACAACCAAGACTCTTCGACGCACAAACTGGTCATTCTTTGATTGAAAAGGCAGGGCACATATTGGACCTATTTCAGTGGTTGATTGGAGTCCAAATGGCCAACAGTTTCTCACTGCCAGTGTAGATAGAACGACCAAGATGTAGACACTACCGAGTCATCAATTTTGAGATAGCTGCCTCAAGGAACAAAACCTTATTGAAACCCGCGCAAAAGATAACTCGTGCACAGGAGGCGGGTATCAGCAAACCTGTTGGTACGCTTTTCTTCTCTTCTGCTTGCTAATCTATGATTTTCTTGTCCTTTAATTTGAATCTCATATAGTATTGTAAGAGATAATCTTTTATTATCCCATTTCATAGGATGAGATATTTTTCCATATTTAGAACTGTGGTCCTAAAAAGAGAAAAATTAAAAAAACAAACATAATTTCCTTGAAGGAACAAAAAATGATCAATCCTACACCATCTTATTTTAATCAGCATTATCCTTGGCCAGATGAAATTTTGACTAATTTTAACCCTATAGAAATGGTTTTTTCCCATGATTCCGATTTGGAGATTGATATCCTATGGCCCTATTTCTCCGATAGTAATTTTTTTGCAAAATTGGGTGGATTTCCTAAACGTGAATATAGAGAAGTTGACGGACAACTTCACGGTAAGGACCCAAGAGGACAATGGATCGAAGAATGGACTTGGATAGAAGACGTCGGTGTTATGCAAACGCACGATTTTTATAAAGGGGTATTTCGCTATTTTAGGGGTATTGTTCTAACGGAAGAAATACAACTAACCAAATCTCGGATTCATCTCTATTTCGGACTTGTTCCTAAGAATATGCTTAGCACTATTATACTTAGTATGCAAAAACCGAAAATGGAGAAACTCATCCCAGAACTTATGGGCAAAATGGAAGACTATGCACGTGAGCAAAAATCAAAAAATTTTCTACAAAATCAAATTCGATTCACTGATGAACAAAATAGCAGACTAGAGCATAACGTCTCTCAATTAAGAAATATTGGGTTCAAAGATGACCTAGTAGACAAACTCGAATTATATATCCGCAAGACAGACGACGATTTGCTGGGTAAGATCAGATTACTGCCTTTAGTTTCAGAATGGGAAGCAGAGAAGCACGATGTTATAAACCTTTTTTTGCATGCAGTCGATATTGGTCTCCTTGATTTGCGTTGGGACGCGATATGTCCACATTGCCAAAACACAAGACAAAGCTTCAATAGTTTATCCGAATTGCAGCAGAGCAGTAGTTGTGAGCCGTGCATGATCGATTTCAACCTAACTGGATCTAACGCCCTAGAAGTTGCCTTTCAAGTGAATGCTGCTATCCGATCGATAGATATTCGTCCTTTTTGTTCATCTGCTCCAACACACCGCGCTCATATTAAACTTCATCAAGAAATTGATGCCAACACTGATAAATCAGTTTCAACTCGTCTGGAATCTGGTCGTTATCGAATGCGTATCAAAGGAGAAATGAACTTTGATTTGTTAGACATAGAACTTGAAGACAAGCAAAATGAATTAGTCTGGAGTTCAAGTAATACTGGAACTAACCATCAGGTTGGCAATTGCCCTCTAATTAGACTAGAAAATGAAACCAACAAAGCCCAAACTTTTGTATTAGAATCATCTAGTGATGACCAAAGCACCCTCAGGCCTATTGACTTATTTAACTTCCCTACTTTCCGACGACTTTTTCCTGCTGAAGCCATTGCCGAGGGAATACCACTAGAAATTGGCACTCAGCATATTTTGTTCACTGATATTGTGGGATCTACTGCATTTTATAATGAAGTGGGAGATACAATGGCCTTTATTGAAGTACGCAAGCACTTCAGCAAAATGTTCCAGCTAGTCGAAAATCAGAATGGAACAGTAGTCAAAACGATAGGTGATGCCGTCATGGCGGCTTTTCAAACACCTAAAGATGCTTTTCTGTCCGCCGAGCAAATTCAGCTCTATTTTCGACCAAATAGTGAAGAGACCAAATTGCGGCTGAGAATCACTATTCACTCGGGACATTGTATGGCAGTCAATGGGAATACAGGAATTGATTACTTTGGGACAACGGTCAATCTTGCGGCTAAACTACAATCAATAGCAGAGGCTGGTCAAGTTGCTATAACAGAGAATGTGTATAAAGACCCAGCCTTAGGGGACTATCTGAGCAGCCTTGATTATGAAAAAGAGGAATAGGACTTCACCTTAAAAGAAGAAGAGTCCACAGTATCAGTAATTAGGTTTGAAATTTCATAACAAAGAAAATAAAAATGCAGATTAGTAGCCTCATTCGATCTAAGAAAGGTAGATATACTAGAAGTCATTTCATAAGGTGCGGTTGATCAATACGATATATTTTGTGGGCCATAGGAGGTTTAGCTATGAGTCATCAATCGGAAGTATCAAGCGATCAGCAATGGGACACCGTCGGTCCTCTGCTGCCAGAATTGATGAGCCGTGGTCGTCCCTGGCGATCCAATCGTGAGGTGTTTGAAGAAATTCTTTGGGCCTTAGGCTCAGGTGCCGGTTGGCCAGATTTAGCGGCAAAAAAAGGGGCCTGCCATCGGAAAAACCAAAGGCGGCGAGGGTATGCGAAGCTGATGCTGGTGGCCGACGGCCAGGGTATTCCTGTCGGAGGCTACTTTTGTTCGGTCTCACCGGCGGAAGTGACCTTGGTCGAAGCCAGATTGGCTTGACTCGAGCTAGGGGGGCGAGACAGCCTTTGATTGCTGACAAAGCCTATGACAGTCAGTCCTGACGTCAAAGACTTGCCGATCAACACATTGAGCTGATTGCAGCGCCTCGAAAAAATAGACAGAAGACCCAAACACCAGATGGTCGCCCCCTACGAGGCTAGCGAAAAGGGTGGCAAATAGAGCGCACCATCGGTTGGCTGACCATCTGTGGCTGCATTGCCACCCGATGGGATCGACAGCTGACCATCTATCGCGCCTTTTTTCATGTCGCCTGTCTCATCGTAACGAGGTGGCCCTTATGAAATGACTTCTAACCACTTTGATCAATCACTGAAACCCTCGCAAAAGATAACTCGTGTACGGGAGGCAGTTATCAGCAGCCTAGTTGAATGTAACAAAGATTCTGATTCACCAACTGAACAAGTTTCGATCGGAGAATAGAAATCGCCCACTGGAGAAAAAATAAAAATGAAGTCTTTAAAATTAGGTTTAATCGGTCTTGGTTCAATGGACAGTGAAATGGCGACTAAATTTCTGACCGCTGGCTATAAGAACTGTATATGACATCGATGCCAACCGGTTCCAAGGCAGTTTCGCATCTGGCGCCAAAATCGCCGAAAGCTCAACGCATTTAACACAAACCGTAGATGTAGTTATACCGGTCTGCGCAGTTCAGCGGTTTGGGAGACTGTTACCGAAAATGAGTTGTTGCCCTTGGCGCAAACTAACCAGATTTTCATCTATTTTGGCACCTCGAAGGCAGATCAGGCAAAATGATTGGCTAAGGCCTTTCAGGAGAAGTCAGCAACTTTGCTGGATGTATCCGTAAGTGGTGGCCCACTTGGCACTCGTAATGGAGATTTGCACATGTTTGGTGGTGGATGTCGTCATCAATTTAACCGATGCTTGGATCTGTTTAAAGTGATTGGGTGGCCACAACGAATTGTCTACTGTGGGCCCAGCGGGTCTGGCCAAATCGTCAAAGGTGTCAACCAACTAGCAATGAGATTATCTGCCGCTGCTTATTTAGAAGTCGTCGCCTTTGGTGTCAATAATGGGATAGAGTTGGAGGCCATTGTTCAAGCTGTTGGTGGAGATAACGGTTGGCGAAAACACTTGAAGCAAATTGTTGATCAAATTCAAAAGGAACAAGACAACCAAGTTTACGTCAAGTTTCCTGAGTTACTCTACTTTCTAGATGAAACTGACCGTCAAGGATACCCCATTCCATTAACGCAAGCTTTATATGAATTCTGTCGGCAAGGCGACCTAATCGTAGCTGATTATGGGACATGATAGCTAGCCTTTTTGGTATGCCTTAAGGGCCTTAGTCAAGTCAAAAAACTGAATTGAATTTGCGACTAGGTTTAAAGACTAGTCGCAGGTTATGCGAATCTTTCAGCATCACTTTCAGATTGGAATATGATTGATGCCGATATCCCATTCAATCGAGCAATTATAGGCAATCATGTTGCTGTGGCAACCGCACTCGCCCGGGATGACCCCACCATGATCAACTTGAAGTTTCCAATTTCGTACGAATAGGAACGGGTTCTTCATGCGGTTGTAAGAGTGAAATCGGTCTAGCTTGAAAAGATCATTCTTGGTTACGGATCAGAGTCGATGGAATCGATGGCGAAGACCATGCCCTTCTTTTTTAGTTTCCGAACTAGGGGCACTATTGGAAGTTGTCAAGCTGATATATTTCGATGATGACTTATTATTGTGTCCGGCAGGTAGGTCTGGAGGTCAAGCCGCTTACTGGGGTGGTAGAACTGAAGATGGAGAACAGGTATCTTCAGGCACTTACTTCTACCGAATTGGGGCAGGTGATTATACGGAAACCAGAAAGATGATCCTGAAGTGAAAGTTTTAAGTAATTAAACCGCTTATCGAAACCCACGCGATAGATAACTCTTGTACGGGGTAATCAAGTGGGTATCAGCACCCTGTTGGTATACCCTTTTTCTTTGTCTCCATTAGTTCCTTTCCTCTCTTCACTGATTTCCTGACATCATCTAATCCTGACTCTGTTGATCTGTCATTCGCATTGCTATATAATGGTTCCATTAACAACTGAACCTACTTGTCATGTCAGACGTCTTTATCTCCTACTCCCGCTGCTATATTGACTATGAGCACTTATGAAAGAGACGGGTATTAACTTATCCGTCAAGCCATTCCACCAACTGATTTGCGGCCGTTTCGCCAATGTATTCAGACTCAAATCGGCATCCATGCACAACAGCTATTGACGACCTCTATGAAGATCTGCCCTTTGGCCACAGATTAGCAGCCCTACATGCGGACAATGAACTACGCCTACGCTCCTGGAATCAACCTGTTCTGGGCCCAGAACTTCATGCACTGATCTGCTATTGCTGATGTCCTGGAACCCCACCTTGGGCCTAACATCAGCTTCAATGGTGACTATCACCTGCGGCCCAAAATGCCCAACAGCCAAGCAACAGCCTTTCCGCTTCATCAGGATAACCAGTATTATGGGTAGCTATCCCAACACGCCCATATTATCACTGTTTGGATTCCGCTGGTTGATGTGAATGAGGTTAATGGTTGTCTTTATGCGATTCCCGGCAGCCATCAGTGGGAATTAATCGACAGTACCCGCGATGAAAATCAAAACATGCGTTCCTTTGTTGATGCAGAAGAGCGAGGAACACCTATTCCGTGGCCGATGAAGGTGGGTGATATGCTGATCTTCTCTAATATGACTTTTCATGGCCGCCAGGTCAATCAATCTGAGGCAGTGCGCTGGAGCCTAGATATCCGTTATTGTCGCAGCCGAGGCACCTATACCCCAACTGAGTTGGAACAAGATGGTGAAGATTTCATGTGTGAAAAACTGATCAGAACAGCTGGCCGTATTCCAATGGTTGTGTGCGGACAAGGTGAAAAATGGTCATATGATGAATGGACGGCGACACGTTTGGCGGCCGGCCAATAGACACCCGTTAGCGTCATAGTTGGTATTGAGACCAAGCGATAGTGACGGCCCCGGGTCTGAATTTGGTGGTACCGCGCAACACGCCAGATGGTGGTTCTGAAGTAGTCTTCGTCTATTCGCTCATGCAACAAGCCTTTCAGGTTAAACAGCCTAGAGAGTCTTTTTGATCTGGTTATTTAGTCACGAATAATTATAGACTTCGTCTTGATTTTTAGATACTTCAGTTATCTTTACAAGAATCGATGACTTTGATAAGATGGGAATAGCCTGAATTCATTGAAAGTAAAGGAGTCAAAATGAAAGATCTTTTTACACTTGAGAATAAGACAGCTTTAGTTACAGGTGGTTCGATGGGAATAGGTGCAATGATTACCGAGGGATTTTTACATTTCGGTGCTAAGGTCTACATTGTATCTAGAAGAGAAGAAGCACTTAAAGCCAAACAATTTGAGCTTTCAAAGATCGGACCATGTGAGTATATCCAAGCTGATTTATCAAATCTATCAGGTATCGAAAAACTGGTTCAACAATTTAGCGAAAAAGAATCACAATTAGACATACTCGTTAATAATGCTGGTATTTCTGATGGGGGGAAAGAAGTAGACGACATAACAGAAGAAGATTGGGACTCAGTGATGAATCTCAATATCAAGACCATTTTTTTCATGACACAAAAGTTCTTACCCTTCCTTCGAGTTGGATCTTCACCAGAAACACCAAAAAATGTGATTAACATTGCTTCCATTGATGGTTGCGGAAAAATAAATTCATTTTATAATTTTGCATACGGAGTTAGCAAAGCAGGTGTGATTCAATTAGGCAAACATTTAGGAGATAGCTTGGCTTGGGAAGGAATACAGTTAAATACAATTTCCCCAGGAGACTTTCCAACAGATTTAAACACAATTGCCAGGGATCACCAGGAAGAAATAAAAGAATACATACCAGGGAAAAGGGTAGGAGAAAAAGAGAATCTAGCTGGGGCCGCCATATTCCTGGCCTCGAATGCGGGTAATTTTAGTGTTGGATCCAATATTGTAGTGGACGGAGGAGAAAGTGTACGGGGAGTACAAAGGGAGTTTTTTGCCAATATACGGCCAGGCTTTGTAGATTTAAACAAATAAGTAAGAAGGGCAAAGAAATAAGTTAAACTCTGATCTAAGGCGGAATATACTGCCAAGTGTACAAATAGTCATACTATACCAGCACGAGGGGTAATCCCCTAACCAGTCAGTCTCCTGGGATCGTTTCCTAGATTTTATGTGACGGGTTCGGAATACCATCGTGGGGTCGTTGTCCCCACTAGCAGTTCTCTCTACCCTCTCCCCCATTCTAAAACGCAAGTGAGGACTGGGCGGTGTTATAGCTAAATAAGAGCCTGTTCAGGTTCAGCTATGATGACTGGTCGTTTGTGGGGGGGATTATGATGAACGTCAGTTGGGACGGATGAATACGATGTTGGTTTTCCCCGGCGTTGACATGAATGTCTCCTTTAACAGGGTGCAGAAGAACTCAGATGCTCCGTGATTGTCGCTCCGCAGAGGCGAATCCAAGGCGGCATGAACCAGCTAAGCTCGCTGACCATGTCAAACCCAAGACTGGTACTACTTTCACCTGCATCGGTCTTACCACCATAAGAGGCGTAAACTTCCAGTGAGTTGTTGCTGGTCTTTGCACCAGCAACCATCAACGGCATTTGTTCGAGCATGGGTTTCTCCTTATTAAATCGGACAAACCAGGTGGCCTAGTTTTTCAGTCAATTTCATATTTTCAGCATAGTCCACCGGACAATCTACCACGACCACTGTATTGTCCGTAATAGCTTGTCTGAGAGTGGGAATAAGATCTTCGGTTTTTTCTACTTTATAACCTTTCGCGCCAAAACTTTCGGCAAACTTGACGAAGTCAGGATTGGTAAAGGCCACATTGGAATCGCGACCAAAATGCGCCATTTGCTTCCATTGAATCAACCCATAATGAGAATCGGTCCACACCAAAATTACGGTGGGGATATTCAGCCGCATGGCCGTTTCGATCTCTTGACAGTTCATCATAAAACCACCATCGCCCGTGATAGCGACCGAAGTTCGATCGGGATAAGCCAATTTCGCAGCAATAGCACCCGGCACCGCAATGCCCATGGATGCAAAACCATTGGAGATAATACATGTATTAGGTTGTTCTGTTTCCCACATTCTAGCCACCCACATTTTGTGGGCACCCACATCACTGATCACAATATCTTCAGGATTTAGAACCTCCCTGAGGTCACACATAATTTTTTGTGGTTTCACGGGATGTTCCAAATCATCTTCCAGTGCATGAATTTCTTTAATGATTACATTATGCAATTCTTCGCCTTCACGACCCTGATGGCGATGGGCCGCTGCACTGATGCCTTTAAGGGCTTCGCCAATATTGCCAATCACACTGACTTCTGCAATATAATGCTCGTCCACTTCCGCAGGCTGAGAATCGATGTGCACGATTTTGCGGTCGCAATCCGGATGCCATAGATAAGGGTGGTATTCCACAATATCATAACCTACACAGATAATGACATCTGCCTTATCAAAACCAAAGGAAACAAAATCGTGGGCTTGCAAACCCACAGCCCCTAAAGAAAGTGAATGAGAATAAGAAATCACACCTTTGGCCATAAAGGTCGTGGCTACAGGAATATTCAGTTTTTCTGCAAAATCTACCAACGCTTCTGAGGACCGTCCTCTGACGACGCCATTGCCAGCCATGACGATGGGACACTTGGCCTGAGAAATAAGGTGTGCTGCCTCTTGAATTTTTTCTTGGGGCGGAACGGGAGGCATTTCGTTTCGCAACTTGAGCGGCAACAAGTCACCAATTTCTTCTTTGGCAATATTCTCAGGGAAGTCGATAAAACTCGCTCCTGGTTTTTCCGTTTCGGCTACCTTAAACGCTTTACGTACTACTTCTGGTATTATCTCTGGTGTTTTTATTTGCGTCGCATACTTGCTTATGGGCTCAAACATACTCACCAAATCCAAAACTTGGTGGCTTTCTTTGTGCAGTCGCGAGGTAGATGCTTGCCCAGCAATGGCCACCACAGGGGCGCGATCCATATTGGCATCGGCAACGCCAGTGATAAGATTGGTAGCGCCTGGGCCTAATGTCGCCAAACAAACGCCCGCTTTGCCGGTCAGTCGCCCATAAACATCTGCCATAAATGCCGCACCTTGTTCGTGCCTTGTGGGAATAAATTGAATCTTGCTTTCTAAAAGGGCGTCCATCAAATCCAGATTCTCCTCCCCTGGTATCCCAAAAATGGTTTTCACACCTTCATTTTCAAGGCATTTCACAAATATCTCTGATGCTTTCATAGTGGCTCCTTTTTCTAAAATGAATGTTACTAAAATAACAATGACTGTTAAAAAATACCATCCTAATCTCTGGCTAATCAACCAGAAACTAACAGGCACAAATAGGACTTCATAATCAATCTATTCTCCAAATCTTCCCTTTATTAGACATCTTCGCTGTTCTCTTAGCAAAAAAGTTTCTTAGTACAAGAACCTATACATCGGTTGCCCGACAATGATGCCCAAAATGCTCCAGATACTACCGACAACAAACTCGCCGAGAATAAGCCCCATAAAAAGAGGAATGGCTTTACGGTGGGCTTTTAAGCCACCATGTCGTAGGACGATCCATTTGATGATTGAGCTGAGAAATATGGAGAACCAGAATGGGTCCATCGACCAACTGCTAGGGATAGCATATCCAGCGGGGTGAAATATCCACCAGACGAAACGCATCCGCAAACCAAACAGTGCTATAGCGGTCAAAAATCCAACACACGATGCAATACGCGCCGGATAATCAGCCTCTCTGGGGATGGGAAACCAACTTTGTAAACGGTTGAAACTATACCACGATACCCATTGGTCGCCGAAAGTACCGTACTGGTAGGCCAAATGCAAAAACGCCCACGTGGAGGCAATAGTGCCGAAAATGGCAGCGAATGTCATCGCCCACAGCAACGTGCTGTTATTTATCTGCCGGCTCTCCGCCATCTTAAATCCTTCCAGTTGATGCGGAATCGGATAGCTTCGATGAGCGCGATTGAAAAAGAAAAGGTAGGAAAAATCGTTAAATTTGCGCCACCGAGTTTGCGTATGCCAAGTGCGTTGACTAAAGATTCGGGTGAACTGGTAAAATGGAGGTCATGAACGGGCGGCCCAAGTTAGGCACGCATCCGAGCGATTGCGAGAGAAATGGCAAAATAGATGCCGAAAAATGCCCAAACCACGCCCAATGACATGCCTGCCCTGAGGCAGACAATGGTGATAAATCCCATGCCGAGTAGGATTCCCGCAAGCGCTACGCGGTAGGATACTGGTTCTTGCGCATTTCTTAGACCCAACCGACCAGTTACGATACTCGTCCAAACCTGCTTCGGATGCCGTCGGCTGAGATACAATGCGATAGCGCAAATTCCCACATATCCGCCAAATCCTTGTTCATCGATGTATGGAAATCGCGGTAAACTTCGCCAGTCCAGCACTGCTGATAAAATACGTTGAACTTTCCAAAATAGATAAAAAAACAGCAGGAAAAAGATAGGTCGAGCGGAATGAAAAAACTCAACCCGATAATGAAAGGATAAACTGCTACAGGGGGCCATCCAATGGCGTTCCAAGGTTTCTCCGTGAAAAGCGGGCCGATGTCATACAGTCTACCTCCCAATGTCGGGACAGTCGGATAAAGGAAATGCAATCCGTGATAACATCAATTCCTCCTGCAGCAAGCAATGAAACCCATC
>Ga0208128_1000736_pt1 | contig 12893 bp, 11 predicted proteins | sample ETNtaG_35_FD_185758 | JGI IMG/M metagenome (GOLD analysis project Ga0208128, IMG submission 185758) | Marine microbial and viral communities from oxygen minimum zone, Eastern Pacific Ocean - ETNP201306PF51B (SPAdes) (version 2) | ecosystem: Environmental > Aquatic > Marine > Oceanic ... | reverse complement strand
CCGATTTATAAGCGGATTCCTGCATCGTTTCAGGCGGCCATGGGTAGTAGCCGCAGGTTGTTATAGTAGAACTGATCCGGCGGTATGCCGTCAAGGCTGGAGTGAGATCGTTCTCTGTGGTAGAAGTTGAGATAGATTCCAATTGATCTTCTGGCCTCTGTGACTGTCTCATCGGCCTTGAGATAGACCTCCTCATACTTCACGCTGTGCCAGAGTCGTTCTACCAAGACGTTGTCTCTCCAGTTCCCTTTTCCATCCATCCTGATTCTGATGTTGTCCTCCTTGAGCTTTCCAGTCAAAGCATCACTGGCCAATTGGCAGCCCGGATCTGTATTGAAGATCTCAGGTCTGCTATCTCGTGCAATGGCCTCTTTCAGTGCTTCCAGGCAGAAGTTGTTATCCATGGACTCTCCAGCAGAGGACTTTTCTGCTGTGCCAGTCGAGGATTCCGGTTAGGTAAGCCAATCCCTTGGCCATGGGCAGGTAGGTGATATCGGTGGCCCAGACCTGATTGGGGCGGTTGAGATCCAGACCTCTTAGAAGGTTTGGATAGATCTTGTGGCCAGGATGTCTCTGGCTGGTATTGGGGGTGCGCTAGAACGCCTCTATCCCCATCTTTTTCATCCGGGTGGAGACCTGTTTTCGGCCCACCTTCTCTCCATCCAGCCTCAACATGTCTGGCAACATCCTGGAAACTGCAAATGGACGGGCTGTATGGAGTTGATCGATTTTTCCCCCCGTCGTAGATCTGTCTCCGATTTTGGACTTCTTGGCCTGGAGTGTCTTGACATCTATTGGCAGATCTACCGGTTTGGAGGATTTCGCCAAGACCTCGGTGGCCCTATCCAAGAGTTGATTCTTCCACTGGGTGATCTGGTTACCTTTGGGCCAGCTGTGTAAGGGGCTGCTCCTCCCTGGCGGTCTCTAATACGACTTTGGCCTTGAAGGCTGCCGCCTGGTTTCTTCTGGCTCTTCTGCTCATTGTGTTGCTCCTGTTTGCGAGACAAATCAGGCCGGATTTAGGAGCAGGAAATCCACTGATACGGTTGTGCCGATTTGTGGGATCACCTCTAGTTTCTAACTCAAATCTGAATTGGAAAGATTACCAGCTTGGATGTTTGTCTTGACTACTATTCTTCTTGAAGGTAGCGGAGTTATTATAGCTGCGTTAATGGCTATTTCGCTATTGAAAAAAGAGAAAAACAGAAATAACGCTTTTCGGTACGTCAAAATCAAAAAGCATTATAATCGCAATCATTCCAATCGTCATTTTAACAATAATTGGAGTGAAAAATGAATTTGAATTAGACTCACACCTTTATGGATTTATAGCTATAATCGCCACTTTAGTTTATTGCATAATGGAAGAATATGGTTGGCGAGGTTACTTGCAAGAAGAATTGAAACCATTAAAATCTTGGAAAACATATCTGATTAATCGGATTTTTATGGTACTTATGGCATTTAACTTTTTTAACGAAAGCAAGTAATTAGAGATAATCTTTTCTTTTTGGCAATGATGGTTTTTGGAAGTGGAGGAATTGGACAAGTAGCTGAATCTACTAAATCAATAGTGGCTTGTGCTTGTTTTCATTTGATTATCCAAATCATGATGTTCAATGCTCTAATTAAAAATGGGATTGACGGTATAGAAAAATTGATAATTCTAGGTGCCTCAGTCCTATTATGGTTTGTGATTATCAAGAAATGGGAGAAAAATACTATTATTAACATTGTGTAAAAATGCATTGAAAACACATTTTACACTAGACGTTGTATGCCATTTAAAAAAATAGCCAACCGCACAAGCAAAGACTGGGAAAACATTCTAGGAGACATTGAGATTTGAAATTGAAATTTTCTTATGTTGAAATGAAAAGTGCAGAAAGATACCAACGCTTACAAAGGGAATCGGAATCAATCGGAGTATTCTATAAGCATGAAAGAAAGGCTTCGTTGTACCAGCATCGAAAGAGATCATCCAAATCACAACGGATCTCATGTTACATTTAACATCTGCAAAAAACAGCATTGCATTGGTCGAATAGTCTTTAGACATTACCTTTTGAGTCTATATCAGATTCCCAACTAGAATAACAATATCTCCTGCTAAACTGTGCGTACATCTCTGCTTGAATGGGATATATTTTCTGGCATTAATCCCGTACGGGGTAATCAGGGGGGTATCATCGGCTCGAGTTGGTCCCCTTCCTCCTTCTCTGCCACTGGTCTTTTTCCCTCAGCAACTCCATATCTACTTAACTATCTCCTCTCTATTGAGTTCTTGATTTCTAATTGATTCTCCAGTATTGTGATATAAATGGTTTGTCAACACAATGAAAGCAATTGCTGATAATTGCGTTGGCCATTGAAAAGAAAAAGAGTAGGTAATCTTGATGCGGAAACTAAGTTTGATTTTGTTATTTTTGCTGGTAATTTGTGCTATGGGCGGGAAGTACGCTTTGCTAGTCGGTATTAACGACTAGCAAAATGGCATTGCTGCTCTCAAATATTGCGTGGCTGATGTCGAGGCTTTTCGTGACGCTTTGGTCGAAACAGCGGGTTACACGCCGGAGAATGTTCATTTAATGACTCACCGTAATGATCCTGGCAAAGGCTCTTTGACAAGACCATTACGGTGTGATAAAGTTCGTCACTGTTGTTATTTACCAACTCTTTGTTGAACTTCGAACACTTGTGTGGACTAAACAAAAATTCAGGAGCCTATGAACATGGTTGTTTCTCGAATCAACATGTATTCTTTAGTTCATGTAAGTGAATGGTTCAAGAAAACCGACATCACTTCATGCTTAGCACAATAGAACAGGAGGAATTTGAGTGGATGTACTCCCAAACTCTCGTATGCGTTCGTTGACTCTCTGTCTAACCTTTATCTTATGCCTGACCGTAATTGAACTATCCTTTGGTGAACTTATTGGTTACTGGGATCTCAATGACGCTAATGAAGCCAAAGATTTAAGCGGTAATAATAACCACGGTAAGATTGAGGGCAAACCCAAGTCAGTGGCGGGCAAAATCAAAACGGCACTGGAATTTAATGGGTCATCAGATTGGGTATCGATCGAACACAACGACAGCATTGCCGATTTCGATCAATTATCCATTTCAGCTTGGATCAAGCTGATTAAAATTAATGGTTGGACAGCTGTAATTGAAAAAGGTGTTCACGAAAACTGGAGTTATGGCTTCTTTCTGGAACCCGACGCTACCTTGTCATTTTATGTCTCCCAAAAAGGCAATAAGTTGGCTTGTTGTATCGGGGATTACAAGGTCAAACCAGAGAAATGGCACTTTATCGCCGGTATCTACGACGGCAAGATTGCTAAATTAATTGTCGATGATAAGGAACAGGCACAGATGCCAGCCAAGGGAGTCCTGCACCCCACCGAAGGATTGCCACTAACTATTGGCAGCCGCAACGGCAATAATAAGTTCAACGGCGTGATCGACGAGGTGACACTTTGGAATGAAGCTGTCACCCTAGATGATCTGCATACTCCGCTATCAGTTAGCTCCAGACAGAGATTAGCTGTTATTTGGTCTCAATTGAAAGGGAAACAATAGTCTACTCGACTTATCCAACCCATATAGACCAAATTCGAGTCAGAAAGATAACCGAAAAAGGAGAAGACCTATATGTTTAACTACCAACGTTGTGGCTCAAAAGTAGTGATCATTTTTAGCCTTATTTTACTCTTATCCTTAGTGGTCACTGACTATTCGTTTAGTGATCTGGTTGGCTATTGGAGTTTCGATCAAGGAGATTCGGTCAAAGATTTAAGCACTAATAAAAATCATGGCCAGATTAAAGGTAACCCCAAATCGGTAAAGGGCCAATCCGGTGAAGCTCTGGAGTTTAATGGCAGCTCGGATTGGGTGTCTATTGGTCATAATGACAGTATTGCCAACTTTGATCAACTGTCCATTTCAGCTTGGATCAAGCTGATTAAAGTCAATGGATGGACAGCTGTAATTGAAAAAGGTGTTCACGAAAACTGGAGTTATGGCTTCTTTCTGGAACCCGATGCTACCTTGTCATTTTATGTCTCCCAAAAGGGCAATAAGTTGGCTTGTTGTATCGGGAATTTTGAGATTAAACCAAACGAGTGGTATCACATTGCCGGCACCTATGATGGCAAACTGGCCAAGCTGTGGGTAAATGGAAAGGCTGAAGCTGAACTGGCCGCTTCCGGCCCTTTACATCCGACTGATGGATTGCCCTTGGCTATTGGCTGTCGCGGTAAGGGGGATGGGGAAAATTTCTTCAATGGGTTTATCGATGAGGTGACACTTTGGGATAGTGTTGTGTCTATCGATAAAATGAAACAGCCTTTGAAAACGACCTCGGTAATTCCCTTGCATAAACTTTCGCTTATTTGGGCAAATATCAAAAGCCAGCCCAAATGATAATTGGAACCTCTAAATTGAGCCCTCAAGTCGATGGATTAATTGTTGCTAAGACTTAGGGCTCAATCCACCATTGGTTTGTGTGTTTTAGCCGTCCGCAATCTTTTATCCACTTGCTTCCGCTATACTTCTCCCATTCAGCTAATCCTGGTCATCCTCATTGGGCTCCACTTAATTCCGATTTGGATCTGTCACTATTTTCCCACTCAGGATGGTCCCAGTCATCTCTATAATGCTCAAATCATTCGGGAATACTGGAATTCCTCCTACCAGTTTCGAGAATTCTATGATATCCAATGGTCGCCGCTGCCCAACTGGATTACCCATTTTCTGTTAGCTGGTCTTTTACTAATCTTTCCGCCAATACTAGCAGAGAAAGTATTTTTAAGTCTTTACGTAATCTGTTTCCCCACCGCGGTTATTTATTTTCTGAATTCTATTGAAGCGGGAAGAAAAACCGTCTATTTGATGGTATTCCCCTTTATCTATAATTACCTCTTCTTGATGGGATTTTACAGTTTTGCTTTCAGTGTGCCCTTTTACTTCCTGGCTCTCGGTTATTGGTGGCGGCACCAGGATAATCTTTCTGCTCAAACTATTATTCTGCTGAATCTCATTTTGATTGGAACCTATTTTTCTCATTTAATATCGTATGGTTTGGCACTGATATCACTGGGACTCCTTATCATTGTCTGTTATCACAAACAAATTTCCCTGCTTTTAATCCGTTTCTGTTGCTTAATTCCTGCCAGTAGCCTAATGTTGGTTTATCTACCATCCTCTGATCTGTTGGCCGGTGAAACGCCCAAAATTGAATTATCTCGACTCCCCGTTTTGTTGACGGAGCTATTGTCGATGGAAATTTTGATTTCATGGGATCCATCACAAGCTATTATCGGCTATTTGGTTTCTGGTACGCTTATTTTTCTATTGGCTTATACTATTTGGGAGCAGAGGGATCGTCAGTCGAACGGGAACACGACAAGGAGTTCCTACCGAACAATATTTCTAGTTATATGCCTTTGTTTACTAGTCTTATATCTGATATTGCCTTGGTCAGTTGGGCCTGGTGGTTGGCTTAACGATCGAATTGCCATCTTGGTTTGTGTTTTATCGCTGGTTTTAATTACAGAAAACAATCATGCTTGGTGGCGGTTCGGTGTTGGTGGATGGTTAATACTGATTTCCCTGTTTAACGTGTTACAGTTGAGTTACCACTGCCGGTTATTAGATCAGGAGTTGAGAGCCTTTAACGCCAAAGTGACAACAATTGAAACAAATCAGGTATTATTGCCGCTGTTCTTCGATGGAATGGGTAATGGACACCGGATTGGGATTTTTGTTACCGCTGGCAACTATTATTGCTTGAATAATGGCGGAATCAATGTTGCCAATTACGAAACAAATTACGACTATTTCCCGGTTAAATTTAAGGACCATTTTCAACCACCATTACCTACAAAGGAGTGGGTGGTTGTGTTGCACTGGCAGCCGGAGGAAATTGACCTGTGTCGTTATGCTCAGCACGTGGACTATATCCTACTTTGGGCAGAGCCTGATCCTGTAACCGCCAAATACATTGCAGACTGCTATCGCATCATCTCCACCGACGGCCAGCTAAAGTTGTTTAAACCCAAATATCTCAACCGAGGATAGTTGGTGCTAAGCTAGATCAACATTCTTATTCAAGGAGGAAAAACTGATGACCACACCTGTCATACCCCCCAAACCTGTCGATAGTTTCGGTTCTCTGAGCTCTAGGCAGATACAAGACTTTCAGGCTCAGGGGTATCTGGTGGTGCGGCAGGTTGTATCCCCATCCGACTTAGCTCCTGTGATTGATGTTATTTCGCGTGTTGTTAATCAACAGGCAGATTGCTTCTATGCTGCAGGAAAGATTACCAACCTATGTCGACAAGCCTCGTTTGAAGGCCGTTGGCATCGAATTCTGCAGCAGTTTGGTGGACAGAACGAAGTTTTTGGCTGGCACACTACCGTTTTCAGCCAAGCGCTGTTTGATTTGATTACCCACCCGGCAGTGCTGGATGTGGTGGGATCGCTAACCGAAGGAGAAATCCAATTCAACGGTGATTTTTGGGCTCGGCCCAAGTTGCCGTCGGAAAAGCTAACCACTCTCCCTTGGCACCAAGACAGTGCCTATATGCCGGATACCGAACACCACACCCATTTAACAGTATGGATGCCGTTGGTCGATGTTTGTGCGGAAAATGGCACGCTGCAGTTTATTCCAGGCAGTCATCGATTAGGGTTGCAACCTCACCACCGAATTGAAGGTGAAGCCTTTAAAAGTCCTACCGATGATCCGGCGGCTAGTAATGCCGCTATTGATACCCTGGAGATGGAGGTCGGTGATCTGGTCATTTTCCACAATCTTGTTTTTCACCGGTCACTAATAAACCGCACGGAATCAATTCGTTGGTCGGTTGACTTCCGTTACAGTCAGACAAATACACCGTTGGGTGAATTATGGCACCGGGCGATTTCATGCATCGTTCGAAGCCGTCGGTTTCCACATAAGGTAGCTGGTTGGGACGATTGGCGAGCACTATGGGACGCCAGTCCCCATAAAGCCAACTTCCGCTGGTAATCGGATTGAAGACAAAAGGAAGCGTATGCCAAGAGATATTGAACGATATCTGGCTAGGTCCACAGAAGATGAGTTCACCATTTTTGAGAATCAACGGTAAAGACTTGGCTTTTGCCGAGTTCGACCAGATTAAAGTGGTAGATGGGAAATACGGATAGTGACGAGCGAGTGTGCCGGTATCTATATCGACCAGATTCAGGCTGGCGATTATGCATAAACCAGAAAATAGGTGATTTTGAAATAGCCGACTTAAGAACTAAGCGATCATTGAAACCCGGGCAAAAGATAACTCGTGTACGGGGTAATCAGGCGGCCCTAGCTGGTACCCTTTTTCTTCTCCTAACTGACTTCCTGATACCATCTAATTCTGACTTTGTTGACCTATCATTCGCATTGCTATATAATGGTTAGGATAACAAGCAGGTTCGCTCTTTATGTCAGACGTCTTCATTTTTTCTATACAGATGAGCTGTTATCCGCTCTTTTATTAGTGGGTGTAACCTTATTTTACGTGATTACGTCATCTGACGAGCCATGAGATTAACCTATCATCTATCGCAGAGCTTAGGATGCGAATTAGATTGACAAGTATCCGTCAGGAAAGCGGTTAATTTGTGGACTTGGATCATAAGAATGTAGATGACTTATGTTTAAGAATCGTAGTACCGCGTAGCAGCTAGAAGTAGAATATGGATCGATACCAACCTTTTCCTATTGATCCCAGTTGGCAACAGAACTTCCAGCCGATGGAGTTTGTTCAGAACAATCCGGAGCTGATATCTGGCGATCACTGGCAGAAACCTGATAGGGAAAGGATGGCTATCTACCGTTACCAACGATTGCAGCAGGAAATCATCCGTTACGATTGTGCTGGCGCATTGCTCTTTAGCCCAATGAATGTACGCTATGCAACTGAGACTATTTATGCCCCCATCACCAACATGCATTCACCTACTCGCTCAGTATTTGTACCTGATCAGGGTTCAGCCACCCTTTATGACTCTGCTGTAGACGCCTTGGATTGGTTGCCTGATTTCATCGGTGAATGTCGTCAACCGCCTGTAACCGCCTACTTTATCGCTGGGGACTCCTACGCAGACAGTTCCCGTCGATTTGCCCGAGAGATCGCGCACCTGATCCGTTTCCAAGGCGGCAGTAGGCGTCTGGCTATCGATATGGCCGAGCCTGAGTTGATCTTAGCACTTAATAGTGAGGGCATGGAAATCGTCAATGCCGAAAAAATAGTCGAGCGAGCGGCCGCGATTAAGTCAGAAGACGAATTGCGTTGCATCACCACCTCGGTTTCCATAGCCCAAGCCGGCTTGAGCCAAATTCGTCAGCATCTACAAGCCGGAATTACCGAACAAGCACTGTGGGCTTATCTAGCCTATCAGAACGCGATTAATGGCGACGGTTGGTTTGAATACTCAATTCTAGTTTCCGGTCAGAGAACTAACCCTTGGGGACGAGAATGCAGTGAAAAAGCCATCAGAGCGGGAGAATTAGTGGGAGTAGATACTGGTATGATAGGTCCCGGTGGATATGGAGCTGATATATCCCGCACTTTTTACTGTCAACCGGGCCAACCATCAACGGAACAAAAACGTCTCTATCAAATAGCCATCGAAAATCTCAGTTTCAATCTAGAATTGATTCGAGCTGGGATGAGTTTTCGCGAGTTTGCCAAGAAGTCTTGGCCTGTACCGCCGGAGTTCTGGGTGCGGCGCTACAACTCTGTGGCCCATGGAGTCGGCATGGGCAATGAGTGGCCTCATATCCCCTTTGCCACTGATTGGGAGAAGACAGACGAACGAGAGGGGGTGTTTGAAGAAAACATGGTAATGGCCATCGAAAGCTGTATTGGCCGCGAGGATGGTGTGGAATGTGTCAAGCTGGAAGATATGGTGGTGGTTAAAAAGGGGAAATGTCAGTTGCTCTCGACCTTCCCTTTTGAAGACGACTTGATGCTCTGATTACGACCGGGAGATTGTAGAGAATCTATCAGCGGATCACCTTAAGTCGCTTATACCTGGAAGTAGCTGATTACCGGGCGGTGATTAATGTACCTGAGTCGTGGATGACCTACCTATTGGCTGATAGATGACACCCAGTGATAAGATAAAAGGAAAAATTTGACCTTGGGTTGACGATGGTTTATGATTAGACCTCATCTGACAACCAGATAGGGCGGATGATAAGGGCGCAGTAAAAAAAGAATCGGCGAGATTATCAAATAATATTGTATAAGGAGAAGAGAGCAGTTAATGACTAGATCACAGAATAGAGATTCTAATTGGTGGTTTTTACTTTGGTCGGTGCTAACATTGACAACCACTTCTATTTGTTGGGGGGCTGGCAAAATCCTTTTTGAGGAAGACTTTGAGGCCAAAAAAATTAACAAAGATGTGTGGGTTCCCAGCCCCACTTGGAAAATAATTGATGGAACTTTGGACATTTTGGGCGGCGGCGAAGGCTATACGTTGAAAAACGATTTCACTGACTTTGAATTCTCGGCTGATTTTCTAATCGTAGCAGGCTATAATGCATTTTTAATGCGAGTACAAGACGCAGGCAATTTGTACGGTCATATGGTTGGGGCCGATGATCCCATCATGTGGTGGCACTCAAAGGAAGGTGGCGTATGGGCAGCGGTGGAAAAGAAAATTGAGAAGGCGCCAATCCCCAAACTTGACGTCTGGTACCGCATGAAATTCATCGTCGACGGCAGGAAATTTACCTGTTTGATGGCTAAACGTGGAGAGGAATTTGATGAAGCCAAGCATCTGGTGGGTACTTGGGAACATAGAGCTTTTAAGAAGGGGGCAATTGGTTTCAGGGAATCGGGTACTGAGCATTCTCGGTACGACAATGCTCTAGTCACCACTATCGGCTATACGATGGGTGTATCTCCAGTTGCTCATTTGACAACTAAATGGGGTAGGATTAAAGGCGGAGACTAAATGCCTGTTGTGGGCATCAAAACTTAATTAGATGCGTGAGGGATAGTCAATGAATAGACCAAGAATAAAAGTTTTACTTGAGGGTATTTTTCTCTGTGCTAACACTGACAACCGCTTCTGTTTGTTGGGGGCCGGGGAACTTCTCTTTGAAGGAGACTATTGCCTGGGGAAATATTAAAAAAGCATACTAATTCCGTTCGTTCCTCTCTGAACTTTCGGCTTTCGCCACCTTCTGGGTGTGCCGAAAGTTCATTTCTTGCATGAAACGTTCACAAATATAATTTTAATCGTGTCTGGCCCTGGAGTTAACTCATCCAATCAGTCTAGACCAGCTAGCTGGCGAGCCATCGCCTTAGGCTTGATCCTGATCCCGGTCAATTGCTATTGGTTGGTACAAGTAGAACTGGTACAATTTTCTACCTATCCCACCATTATCTCGCTTATATTTACTGTCGTTTTCTGCCTGTTTGTGCTGATTTTACTGAACCAGTTGCTAAAGCACTTCCTGCCGCAGTGGGCTTTAGGTCAAGATGAGCTATTGCTGATCTTCGTCATGTTATCCGTGGTGTCGGCCACGGCTGGCTGTAGTGTGATGGAAATCTTGATTCCTATACTGGGCCACGCCTTCTGGTTCGCCACGCCAGAAAATGATTGGACTCACCTTCTGGGCAGGTATATTCCTACCTGGCTTTCAGTGGATGACAAGAGTGTCCTGGCTGGCTACTACCATGGTGATTCCTCCCTGTATACAGTGCAGCATATCAGCAGTTGGCTGATCCCCGTAATTAGCTGGTTCACTTTCCTCTTTGCACTGCTTTTAGTCATGCTTTGCATCAACATTATCCTCCGTAAACAATGGACAGAGAGTGAAAAACTGGCCTATCCCATCATTCAGCTCCCCTATGGAATGACAAGCAGTGGTTTTTTCCGCCACAGAACAATGTGGATGGCCTTCGGCATCGCGGCCAGCCTCGATATTGTCAACGGTCTTAACTTTCTTTGGCCTACAATTCCTGGTCTGTTTTCCAAGTCGTACCAGTTTGAATTTGCGGCTAAACCCTGGAGTTCAATGGGCCGAGTTGCGTTGGGCATATATCCCTTTGTCCTAGGTATCGGTTTTCTAATCCCATTAGGCTTGCTGTTTTCCTTATGGTTTTTTTTCTGGATCTGGAAAGCACAGTTGTTGTTGGGTGGCATTATGGGTTGGCCCACCTCCTCCGGTCTGGGTGGCAAAACCTATCCTTATGTCAACTATCAAGGATTCGGTGGGTATATGGGAATATTTCTGATTGCTTTATGGATCAGCCGGCAGTATCTTGCCAATATCGGCCAAAAGTTTTTGGGGCGCGAAGAATTGGAGGATGGAGACGAGCCGATGTCATATCGGGGAGCTATTATAACTTTGGTTCTAGCTTCCATCTTTTTGGCCTTATTCTGCTATAAAGCAGGTATGTCTTTAGGGGTGATCTTCATCTTTTTTGGCCTGTATCTGGCTCTTTCCACGGCCATCTCCCGCATGAGAGCCGAACTCGGTTCCCCGATGCATGACCTCCATTATACGGGGCCAGAGGAGATTATGGTAGCTGCAGTCGGCACGCGCAAGTTGGGAGTAGGAAATCTAACCATGTTTTCCTTTTTCTGGTTCTTTACCCGTAATTTCGATTGCCACCCCATGCCGCATCAACTGGAGGGATTTAAGCTAGCCGAGCGAGTTAAGATGAGGAATGATCGATTTCTACTGGCCATACTGCTGGCTATTGGGGTAGGGATAATATCTCAGTTCTGGGCACTTTTATCCGTATCCTACAAATTTGGTGCCACCAGTGGGATGTCATGGGTTCCAATGGTATATGGTAGTGAGCCCTGGAACCGTTTGCAGAACTGGCTGGTCAATCCTATGACCGCCAACCTGCCAGCAATCGCGTTCACGGGCGTCGGGATATTGTTCTCGATTTTCCTCTTTCTAATGCAGATGAAGTTTTTGTGGTGGCCTTTTTATCCTGCAGCCTACGCCGCGGTGTCGGGAAGTTGGGCTATTTCTCACATATGGTTTAGTTTGTGGCTGGCTTGGCTAATCAAACTGGTTGTGCTCAAATATGGAGGCGTCAAGAGTCACCGCCGAGCTATCCCTTTCTTCTTGGGTTTAATTTTGGGAGAGTTTATTGTGGGTAGCCTATGGACGATATTAGGCGCCTCGCTCAATATAGTCACTTATGGTATTTTACCCTAGATGAGCACGAGTAAAGCTATGGAATTTAGCCGTCTGAGAGCCTTTGGGGATGACGACTTGAAATGGATGAATTGATAACACCATTGATGAAGTAACAATCCATGCTTGACAGCAAAGTGGAAATGCGTTAAGATGATAGGAGATTACCGTGTTGTATGGACAGACACTAGATAGAAGTAGATTAGACCTACCTGACGATAACACAGATTAGATTATATAGGTTTAATCCAGAAGCAAGGTAGAAACTACATCAATGTCTGCTAATCTGCGGTGGGGGGAAAAGCGTTTTTGGGATGATTTATTGGAGCTTAGGAGGAAGGGTCGGGTTACCGCTATCCGCCTCTAATCGCGCGACATATACCAAAAGGATGAGGTTGACATGACCATAGCATTACCGCTGGTTGTATACGATGAGCTAGAGCAGCAAGTCGAGGCAATGGAAAGGGATGGATTCGTATATTTTCCCAACCTCCTCAGCCCTGACGAAGTGGCCGAGTTGCGCCGGCTTTCGGTGCAGTTGGAACCCTCAGCCGAGGCACTAGACATCAATCTTACGTTGGAAAGAGATGGCCATTTTCAGCGCTGCATTAACGCGGCTTTCAACCGTGACCCACTCTTCCTCAAATACCTGGATAAGCCAGGCTTGATCGAACTAGCTGAGGCAATT
>Ga0208128_1000735_pt1 | contig 12916 bp, 1 predicted proteins | sample ETNtaG_35_FD_185758 | JGI IMG/M metagenome (GOLD analysis project Ga0208128, IMG submission 185758) | Marine microbial and viral communities from oxygen minimum zone, Eastern Pacific Ocean - ETNP201306PF51B (SPAdes) (version 2) | ecosystem: Environmental > Aquatic > Marine > Oceanic ... | reverse complement strand
TATTCTGCATCCGTACTGCAAGATGTGGTGACATGTTGTCAGACTGCCGTAAAAAGCGTATGGTCTCTCTATTGGATTGTCCCACGTGGACTTGATCCATCGGCCTGTAGTTGTGATCATCACCGTAATCTGCATTGTTGAGCAAGCGATACACGGTAGGAGGCCTGGACGTCGCAGATGTTGGATTAGCCAAAGCCAACTGCGGTCCGCCCGTAGAAATTGGATAAGTCTCCTGATCAATGGCCACATGTGGTTGTGTTTGTAATTGCCACAGCTGGGTCAACGTCGGATTCCGTGTCTTCACGTGAAGGTGATGAAAGATGTCTACTTGTTGTCCGTCCATGAGAATGAAGTGCGGACGGGCAATGACTTCTTTCCAAGCATTTTCAAGTCCCTGTGCAACCGTAACCGAGCGGCCCTGAGCTGTGACTTGTTGATAGAACTCGCGTGCCGGAATCTTCGGAACTTTCTGAACTGGAACTTCTTGAGGTACGTGAAGAGGTTCGCCCGTAGTTGACGAATAATGGACTCGGGTGTTCATGTTTCTAGGGGGACGATCATTTCTCCATTTGACCTTGCCCTCAAAACGAGTCCCTCCAACTTTGTGTCCCGTGGCATCCGTAGTTTGATAGAACTGATCGGGTCTACCCGCGAGCCAAGTTCCAAGTGGTGCATTCCGCCGCCACCAACCATGTGCTTGATAGCAATCTTCAGGATAGAGTTCGATCTTGCGTCCCTGGGTCGCTCCGTAGATCATCTCCTTGGTGGTAGGCGTCCTGGACACTGCTTCATAGAATTCTCCTTCGGGATGGTCGTGCAAGAACGGGCACTCCGTATGATCATGTAAGCACCGATCACAGAGGAAGTCCGTACAATAGACCCGTACCTTGTGAGAATGCATGTTCGGACAAAGCAAACCGTACGGGCACTTACCGCGAGTGTAACTGATGCACCAACGTCCAGTCTTCTTGCGATAGTAGTTGCTACCCGCATGTTCTGCATTCGCCATTGGGTTCAAGACGGGAAACATGAGGTCAATCGGTATCGTGTAATTTGCATTCTGAATGTGCCCCACATCGAACTCCCACTTGAAGAGGGTCATCTCATAGCTGTCCTTGCTCTTCTCAACTTCTTCACCTTGTTCTGCACGGCGCCGTAAGTGACCAAGGATCTCATCTTCCGTAGTGAGAGTCACCTCATAGCCCGTGACAGGGTCGTTCACGATCAACTCCGTAGCTCCCGTCCGTATAGGCGACCGACCTGGATGACGTACCTGGTCAACTGGAACACTCATATCCTGATGCCCTGCTGACGACGAATTGTGGAGCTGTGTCCGTGTGTCCCTGGGGCGCATCCGTAGCTGTACCCTTGGGTTCGACGAAGACCGTGATGATGAGTCCCTCTGCCAAGTTGATGGAGTGGAACCTCGCAATCCCGTAGGATGGTGTTGTAGCCGCGGCGATCGACTCGAAGGCCGACCTCGTTCCAACTGCCACGTCGGCGCCGTAGTTGCACCGCCGTAGTCTTGTCCTTGCCATGATGATGACGAAGGTCCCGTAGTCGGTTGAAAACGATCCCATCCTGGTTGTACCTGATATCCGCCTGGCCCATGCCCAGAGGAGCCATACGAGCGACGATCCATTGCGCAATAGGCGGCAACAAGGACTGGGGGCGCGCAAAGGGCTGAAGAGTGAGGTGGAGGGGATGGATGATAATAATGGTTGATGATCCTCCTACCTAACCGTAAAGCCCATTCACAACTAACACCATTAGGGAAACTTTGAGTGCCCTCGAGGTCAGACCCGTACTGAGGCCCCGTACTGAAGGTACCAGAATCGTACATGGTCCTAACAAAATAAACCTGATTAACCGTAGACGGTTCGGCGTTTGAGATCCCCGTACCTTGGTCATTCTTAGGCTGTTTCCCCAATTTTTCTTCCCGTAGGAGTTTACGCTGTTTAGCAGCATATCGTTTGGTATTCTCGATTTCCTTGTCGAACTTGAAACTGTATTGGTAGTCCATCAAGAACTTAAGTAGTAATGCGGGATTCATCTGTTTGGTTAAGCAATCCACCAACATATGATCCGTAGGTACCCACCGTATCTGATCACCCAGTCGTTCAATACCTTCCCGTACGTCCAGTAGGTCTAACGCGACTCTTTTCTCCTTAGTCGTACTGGCTGGTTTGATACAGTTATCATAGAGTGAGCGACAGTCCGTACCTAAACAGAAAGGAACCTCTTTACACATTTCAGTCCAATGTGAGTCACGTCCCTTTTCAAGTTCGTAACAGATCGCACGAGCCCACATAGAACGGTCGTACGCTTGTGAGGCGCTGTTGGCTTCAGCTGCCAAGGTACTTCCAACCTTTCTATCAATCTTACAACTCTTCCATTCCAACAAGTGGGTCGTGGTAGGTCCATCATAGAGATCCGTAGTGGAGAGTAGGATTACGTAACCAGCCTGTGATCCTCCATTTGGTTGTCCCATGAAGGACGCATCATGAACGGAGGCCAAGCCTAGTTTCCGTACCCGTTGGGCATTTCTCTGTCCACGTCGATTCAAGTCCCTTTCATGAAAGACCATATTGATGTTAGCATCTCCTGATAAGGGTAAGAACTTCAGGGTTTGTTTGTCATTCATGGCCCATCCTTGAGCCCATTCCAAGACTTTGTTTGCATGCACCAGATCATGTACCGTAGCAATACCTGTCTTTTGCTGGAGGTCATTCACTAGGTACGCTAGTTGTGGCATCGCTTCTCTTGCAGGCCATGCCAACTGTCCAACTATAGATCGATATTGGTGAAGTTCTTGGGCGTTCAACGGTGCCGTAGGTTGTCTCCTCCTGGCCGCTGGGATCTTGACTTTCTCCAAGGCCCGTATATATTTGTGCATGTCAATTTCAACCGTATAGTTTTCATGTTGTTTGACATGGCGTCCGAGGAAGTCAAACTCACCGTCGAATTCTTTCCCGATATTGAACCTGTTTTTGGTCTTCTGAATGACATCATCATAGTGTTTACCCGTACCTGCATAACACGCGTCGTCCACATAGAGTAATAGCATGCCGCAAAGTTCATGGGTGTTCGGGTCCCGTAGGACATAAGTAGAACGTGCAGTAGATAGTTCTTCCCAACCGCAGTTCCGTAATTCTCGGTCAGCCTTGATGTACCATAATCTCGGAGCTTCACGCAGACCGTAAACACCTGTATTGAGTTTAAGTAGAGCGTCTTCTGGTACTCCTGGTAATCCTCCTTTTGGTGGTCGACAATAGATATCTCTAGTTTGTTTATCACCCGTAAGGAAAGCCGTAGAGACATCAAAGGACTTCAATCTCCACTTCCTTCGCACTGCATTACTGCATAGTAGGTGAAAAGAGATCTGTGAGGAGGTAGGAGCATCCGTACGAAAACCGCCTTCTTCTACCGGTAGGTGTCCATCTGGGTCAACGTCCCCAGGCACAACTAACCGTAATTTAGCCTTGAGTCCACCTTCTCCACCATTCTTGTCCGTATGAATCCGTCGTAAGGGCCTCTTGAATATCCTAGAAGTCGGTACGGCCTTAGCTTCCTTAGGCGTGATCACCGTAACAGCTCCTGTCTCAAGAAAGGACATCCATTCTTTGACTTCTGCCTTATCGAATTCGTCACGTTCCGTAGCGTCGAAGTACTTCGGGTCAAGCTCTCGCCCTTTTCGTTGATCCTTCTGAAAACGCTTCCATTCTAACCGTAGAACTGGATTCTGTGTTCTCGCTTTACCCTTTGGAGGTTTCGGAGGGCGTTGAGCCACAAAATAGCATTCCTTGCTCCGTTCATCGATACATAGCCCAGTCGTAGAGGCTGAGATCTTGAAGATAGATTGTCCTTCCATCTCCTCAAGTCCGAGCTCTTCCCGCATCCATGATGTGTCTTTGAGCGTAGGTACTGGTGGGGCAAAATCAACGGTCCTAGGCGTCTTAGGTGTTTTTGTGACATTCGGAGTCTGTGGTTGACGTGGGGGTGGAACCCGTGTTTCATGTTTGAACATGTTGTCAGGTCGAACCATATTCTGTGTATCCGTCCATTCCGTAAGTTTGTTGAGTGAGCCAAAAAACCTTCCACATGCCTCACGAATGGATACTGGTTCATGATGTTCGGCCGCTACCGAGGGCGTACTGTTTTTGGTCTCAGTCGGTCTCCGTATGGATATAGTTTCTTCCGTATCTGGGACCTCCTCTGGCTGCGGTTCTTGAACTTCTGACTGTGGTTCAGTTGCTCCTGGTAACAAGTCCGTAAGGTCTTGATCATCATCATCATCTTCTAGGGGTCGGTTATCATCGTACGTAAACGGCTTGCGTTCTTCTGACAATTGGCAAAGTCCTTCTTTGATGGCTTGAACGACTTGTTCCTGTGTCAGTGCTTCTTCTAAAGTCGCGTGCCGTAAGTGTTCATAGGCTACCAGCATGCACCGTCCTGCGTGTCGTACCCACACCGACTCCTTCTTCTGATTCTGATCCCATTCATTACCTATCACTACCGCGGGCCCGTACCAACGATCGGGTGCTGATCTTGCTAATCTCCCTTTGTTCGGTTTCCCTTTGATCTTCTTCCCTTGATTCTTTCCAGGAGCTAATTTATAGAAGAAGACCTGATTTCCAGGTAGGAATAGCTGTGGAGCTTCTGCTCTCGACGGATACTTAATGGCGGCAGCCCACTTTTCACTATGGTCCAGCTCTATGATAGCGCACATTGCTGCTTTCCGTATTTCCATGGAGCGCTTATAAGCAACGTCCGTAGAAGCGGCATGTATTGCTGCGTCATCAGGCTCTTCCAAGTAGTGGTTCAGTCCTGAAGCTATTAGTCTTTCTTCAACTCCAAAGACCGCTGTTCTCGGTGAGTAACCCGTTTTTCCAGGTCTCCGATTCTTCGCCATTGTAGCATGTAAGCATACGTCTTTCATCTGTCGATACCCAACTGGAGCCGTATTCTGTATGGTCGCCGTAATAATGTCACCTAACACACTACCATGACGTTCCACCATACCATTCTGCCAGGGGGCTTCAACAGGTACCATATTGAAGTGTGTGCCAAGTTCACGAGCCATCTCCGTAAATTGTCCGTATCCTTCACGCCCTTGATCTGCAACAATCTTACCTGGTGGTCCTGCCCATGAGAGCCAATAGGTCTTGAATGCTTCCGTAACTTCCGCACCCGACTTGTTCTCCAGAGCAATTCCCAGATTGAAGCCAGTAGCAAGGTCTAGTATATTCAACATGTAGAACTTCTGACCCTGAGAGTCAAAGATCCATTTGATATCTATTCCAACTACTGCGTTGAACTTGGTGGGGCGATAGGGCATCGTCGCTCTCGGAATACGTTTAGGTGGTGCTCTTATCTGACACGTTGGGCACTTCATATGATTGGCATAACAGATCATGTCTGGATGACACTTAGCCGTAGTCATCAGCCGTACCAACGCAAAATTACTCGGGTGTCCAAGGTTCCGATGGCAGTTCCTTATCAACCGTCGTACGGGTTTCGGACATCTCCTAGCTGCTGGAGGTAAGACTTCTTCACCCAAGATGAGATCGTCTTCGGGATGCCAATGTGGGTAATCTTCTGCATGCAATAGACCGTAAAAGGCTGGATCCCAAGGAGGCATATCCGTAGAATCACCAGGCTTCTCCAAGTCACCTGTCGGTACCTCCGTACGTGGTCTTTTCGACGTTCGATCGTCTGCCTCATGGTCTGGTAACACATCCATTAAACTCTGCGGATGTTCCATTTCTGGTTTCTTGTCATTCCCCGTAGGTCTTACAGGTGCCGTACTAGTATATTCCGATTGTGGTGGGAACGCTTTCTTGTACTTAGCTAGCACCCCTTCCAGTATGTCCCTCGACTTCCCAGCTCCACCAGCGTAGGGTCCCAAGTTTCGCGTCAACTGAGGTCTTTTCACCCGTGTGTTCACCCTGGTGTTTCCCATTTTGATTGCACGCTTGGGTATTTGTATGTGTGGCGCCGTAGTGGTGAGTGGCTTCAACTTCTTAACTTTCTTCTTCTTCTTTGAAGCGCTTTGTCCCGTATCCTCTGGTGTAACCGTAGTTGTCTGAGGTTCTGGAGGTTGTAGAATAGTCGGGGCTGACGCTGTCGGTAGGAACTCTGGAGGTTGAACTGTTGGTTGTTCGGCTGCCGAAGTATAACGCGGATCCATTACTTCATCAGGTTCAGGTTCCGTAGCTACCGCAGGGGCAATTTCGAGGGTTACCCGTTTTTTCGTATTTGGTGAAACTAACGGTGTACCCGAGATCTCGCCAGAAAATCTTTTCGGACCTGAAACAGATATTGGTTTCTGCATTGCCTGCAACTTACCTTTTACGACATCCAACTGTTTTTCCTTTTCCCATTCCGTAGGGTGTTGTGTCTTTTTATGGTATTTCAACGACAACTTACCCGAATATCCTTTGGAACAGTAGGGGCAGGAAAGATTCTTCGTTGGTCGATAGATCTGTCCCAGAGCCTGTTTATCAATTGTTTTCCGTAACTGTATCGGATTCAACGTTGGGATTATTGCTGAGGTAGGGTAAGTAGCGTGCGGTTGTTCCATCAACACCGTAGCTTCACGAGGTTGCTGATTATTTCCGTAACGCGAGAGGACTTGGTTACACGAGATTACTTCCTGCGGTGTCTCGACATCTTTTGGAGTGACTTCAACCATCCGTACTGGAGACTGACACGTCGTTTGATCACACGTTATCGTCGTCTGAACAGTTTCATCAAGTAAATTATTGAGTCGTGCGACGTAGTCCGTCGTAGTTGTTGCATCTATATTGCATCCATCAATCCAATGTCCACCGTTTTGTTTGGTTTGCCAGTCCTGTATCCTTCCCACCCAATGTATCATATTGGCGTGTTCCCGTCGTTGTTTCTTTACATCTGCATATGTGGGTGCCTGCCGTAACAATGAGGGCAACGGATCCTTTTCCCATTTTCCAACAATCACATCGGGTTGTATCAATTTGATTTGCATTTCTGCATCGAAGCGTCCACGTTGAGTCATCAGGTCGAAACCCGACGCCGTAGTAACATCTGTCGTTCGATAATGCGGCAACTTCAACGCTTGTGATGTGGTTGTAGCTAAGGCGGCAATCCCTAAATGTAGCAACCGTCTCAATCTGCCTGGTTTCTTCACTGGCTTGGTATGAGACACATAATTAGTCGTAGATATTTTTGAATCAAAGCTTGTATCATCGTTCTGCGGAGCGTGGTTCTGATCCACATCTTTCACCGTCAACTCCGCTGGTTTTGCATCGTTCTGTGGCCGTACCCAAGAGTTTTTACGTAGCGGCTGTGGGGGCGTCCCCAAGGGCTGTGGTAAGATCGTCACCGATGTGTTTTCTTTATCTTTTTGAACTACCTTCAGAATCTGTGTCATACGTTGCATCAGAAACTTTTTGACTCCACCTTTGGCTCTGACTTCATGCGAGGTCCCTGCCTCCCTTTGCATCCATTCCGTAGAGGCAGGGGGTTCATCCTATTGGATGACTGGTAGAATCGCTTGGCACATGAGCGCCTCTTCTACCGTATCATGCACAACTTCCTCACTTTCTAGCCAAAAACGAGGTGGGATCTGCGAACGATCAAGTGTGCTTGGGTCGATTCCGAAGATGTCAACATAAGGAGTGCCATTCTGAAACGGTTCCGTATGATGGTGTTTACGGATGTTTGTCTCTTCCTTCTCGAAATCCACATTACATTTCCAATCTTTCAACGTCGTTTTCGAGAAGAGCATAGGGCATGGTTTCGGTATCTGAGCCTGTTCAAGTCCACCACAGAACTGGTTGTTGAAGAAAACTGGATAGATATAAAGGCAATCCGAATAGGTAGTTTCCCCGTTGCCAAAGATAAATTCATCTGTCTTCCGTACCATCAAGGGCTTCAATCCAAGTTCCTTGAGGAATTGTTTCCACTTCGCATGCTCCTTGTCTCCCCCAACACCTTTATTACAACCAGAGTCTGCCCACATCCAGCCTGCCTTCGCCAAATCAACCTTCAAGACGTAGTTAGGGATCTGGATGAAGTTCTTGACTTCCGTCAGCAACTGAGTCATCAGCGCTTGCGTCAGAGGTAACTTCGGTATTTTCTTCAATCGATTCAAAGTTTGATCAATCGCTTTTTCGGTCACCACCGTACTGAGATCTTCCGTACATAGCTCCACCGTATTGTGGTTTTCCATGACTGTGGCGACAAGTACCTGATTTGCCTCTGTTACATCGGGATCTGGTTGTGTCGGGGCTGCTTGAGTCCCAGCTACCGTAGGAACATTTGTTAGTACTGGAGTAGTGGACGGATCTTTACAGAACGTCCGTAAGTGTCCAACCGTAACTGGGCCAATGCCTGGAGTACGTTTCATCATGTCCTCCCAACTAGTGAAACCTGTGTTAGTTTTACTCCGCGTCAACATGATGGCTTTCTTCTGCGTCAATGTTAGACGTGCTACAACATCCAAGGTATCCATTGGACAATTATTCAGGTCGATAGTGGGTCCTGTCATTCCCAAGGTGTTCCTTGTCTTTTCCTGTTGTGCTTTGTCGGCTTCTTTCTTCCACTCCTCATAAAGGTACTGTTGTTTGGCATGACTATACTCCTTTCGTTGTTGGGGTGTGAGGTTTCCCCTGAGGAAGGCTTCCTTATTCGTTGGTGCCCTTGCTGCTGTTGCCGCATGAGTGGTATGACTTCGTGTCCGCATGATATCTGCCGTCTGGCTGGCTACCACTTGACGAACTTGGTTCTGCACTCGTGACTGTAATGCCTGTACGTCAATCTCCGTAGCAGGTCTAGATTCAGCATTAGGTGGCACCACCGTACTGTTTGAGCTACTGGCTAAGACCGTACTGTGTGTATTCCTTTGTGGTACATTCGGCAACTGTACTTGTTCTGCTGGAATCCAACCAGCTACTTCCGTACGTTGCGGCACGTGTGTCATTGGCAAGTGTGTAGGTGCTGGAACTGGTGGTGCTATCACAAGTGGAGGGGCCGTAGGCATAGGCAAGTGTGGGATCGGTGCCATGGGTACATCTTTCGTATAGACTTGTGCCAATGAGCGTTCCGATTGTTCCACTCGTGTCCCGATGGCCTTGAATCTCTCCAACCGTAATTGTTGTTTACGTTGTTCTTCCATCTGAGTAGCTTCCACTTGATTCTGTTCCTCCCTTTGTTTACCAATCACGTACTCCTTGTATTCACACATCAGGTCCATCCAGTCATTGATCTCAGGGTAGTCCAAGATGTTCTGGATCGCCAAGGTTTCATCATCCGTAAGTACTTTTTCATTCTTGGCTTTGATCATGCAGTTGAAGCATACTTCATACTCGTCTTCATGTAACTGCATCTTGGCACCAAGTGTTTTGATATTAGTCAATAGTTCCTTGTACTTCACATCATGTGCCACCAGCTGCCAGCTGTCCGTACTGTTCGCCTGGGAGTGTCCTGAGGCGGATAGAACTTCTGGATCATCTGGGTTTGGCTGTCTATCTCGCAATGCCAACGGTTCCGTAGAGGAGGAGGCGGCTTGTGGATGAGACGACATTCCCGTACTTGGTGGTGCTAAAACTTCTGGTGGTCCCTTGGGCAACTTCGGGTGTAACGATGATTGTGTGAGATAGTCATGTGTATCACACTGCTTACACGAGCTTACGTACCCTGGACCGCATTCAAGTACTTCTCCATTGACATCGTAGCATAGGAACTCACTTCCTACCTTCGTCACTGTCGTACTGTTTTCACAAAACTGACATTTAGCTGGGGGTTTCCAATTTCCCCAAGTCTCTCCGTACATTGCCGTACACTCTTCTTTCGTAAGAGCCATTAGGTTCTTCGACTGTTTAGTGCTGAGTTCCATAGGCCACAGAAAGACTGCTTTATGTTCTAATGTCTTGACCAAGTCCCATTTCGATGTGACTGCGATGGTGTTGGCCGTAGGTTCCTGCACCACAAGAGCCGTAGACTGTTCTTGGCATAGCGCTACTTTATTGAAGGCATTTGGATCATGGAATTCCTGCGTTGCTGGTGAAGTACTGTTCAGCATGAAGGTTCCGTAGGGTTTGTTTTCTGGCTTGGGGCGACTGTCTCTAGACTGAAATCTCCCATCCGAGGTTCGTCCTTTTCCGCTGCTTTTGCCAAAACCTTTACCTGATCCCTTTGCCGTAGGTTTAGCGAGTTTTATCCCTTTTTCTTTACACAGGTCTGCCCAACGAGGATGTACTGATTTTGTTCCATTCCGTACAAGAGGACAGATCGGGGCCCCAGGTAAGTGACCGAGGACTTTGTTTCCACCCGTATCCTTGTTCTTACACATACGACACTCAAGCTTAGTGTGTGTTGGGTCAAAAGGAATTCCTCCTTCGAACTTCACATCCGTAGCTTTACTCGTAGTCGGTGTGTAACCCCTCGTACCCGAGAGCATCCTGCGCTTACCCTTCTTCGGCTTTCCATCTTTGTTATAAGGTTTTCCTTTGAAGGGTCTTGCTTCTGGATAGGTCCTTTTTGGTTTAAAGTGGCTATCTGACTTCTTTCCGCGGTTTGACTTCCGTACCCCCCTGTCGGTTTTGCTTTTGTCCTTAGACTTGTTCATTTTTCTTGCATCCCGTAGGGTGGCGACGAAGACGTGAGCTTGCCGAGTGGTATCATCTTCTTCCACATCCATACCTGCTCCCCGACGTCCATGTTCATATCCTGTTACAAAGATGTTTGTAGCAAGGTCTTCCTTAATCTCTTCGTCTTCTTCGTCTTCTTCTTCTGATGAATCTGATTCACATTCTTCTTCCGTATCAGTATCATCTTCTTCCTGGTCGTCTTCTTCGTCGTCGTCACAATAGGGTGAAGCCGTATAGTAGACCGCACAGGCCTGACTCGGCCCTTCATCATCATTGTACTGATCAGTTCCGTAACCATCGTCATTAACTTCGCCATAGCTGCCATCGTGATCTTCATACACCGTAGAGAGCATCACGGGATTGGAAGGGTCAAAGATCTTCACCGTAGGGTCTAGGTCTTCGAACTCATCATACTCTTCCACATCTTCACGTGTGAGATCAGTTCCAGGCTCTCCCGTATCTGGGCAACTGACTTTGTACACCTTATGCGGGTGACCTTGTTTCCGTAACTTATGATTAAGGCGTCCCTTCATCACCCGTCTCTGGTCGAACTCACGTGCGTTTTCATATTCTTGCAATATGTTATCCCGTATCTTCTGAGGGTCATGTTCATAGTTGCTGAGTTTGTAGACTTCCTTCTTTTCTTCCAGATTCAAGCCAGAGTTGTGTAACCATATTTCTGCCAACTGATCATCCGACATCATGAAACCCGCATCCTGGTCTTTCGCTTCTTTGATCCATTCATCGGCTCTGCGAAACCACCACTTTGGATTTTCTTTGAATCGTCGGAACATATGCTTCATAACACGCTCACGAGTCTTTACTTTGAGAGTGTGTCCTTTAGGAGCAAAATCTTCTGTAAGACATTTTACAACACCCGTATAACCTGCTTCTTTGAAGGTACCGTCCGAATGCCGTAAGTGTTGGATACTAGAATGCAACTCCGTATTCTTGTTTCTATCCGCTTGATCCTTAATCATGATTGCAATGAAATCATCATCACAATTCGTCACTGTCTTGAAGGTGGCTACTTCTTCCCAGAATGTTTTCCATAATCCTGGCTCGTAACGACATTTATCCCCTGGAAAGATCGGAAACGTTTTATACAATCTTGTTGGATCCTTGTGCTTATCATTTCCTCCTGGAGCCGTACTGATGGAACCTAGAAGGATAGCTTCAGCTGCACGACTGTTTTGCGAGTTTGGGGCCTTATCCCGTACGATTGAGTTTCCTACTTCACCGTACACTGGTTGGTTTGTCCCCCACTGAGAAGTCGTATTACGTAAGTTCTGTTGAACTCCCCGTATCGCTTCACTTACTGCAATCGCTGCTGCTTTTGGATCATTTGCATGACAGGTCACTGCTGCCTGCACTGCTGCTTGTATGAAAGCATCTTGAGTAATGTCCCGTACTACCGTCACCGTAGAGGCATTCTCGACGTTCTTCGTTGTTGTGCCCTGAAGAGCACCATAGAAAGGATTTGGTCGATCTTGTAGTAGTCCTGGTGGTAGAGTCCGTACTTGAGATGGGAACTTCACTGGCGGTGTTGGCACTTGTGGCATCATACCGCTCCCGAAGCTTTTGACACTCTCCGCTCTGAAGTCTGGGTCATCCACCCCTGGCGGCACTTCCGTAACCGTAGGTGGTGGTTGAACTTCCGTATGCGGTGTGTCTGGCGTGGCTGTATCCGCAGCTGCGGTCTGATCCGCCACAATGTCTGCCACGTTCCTATCCACCGATTCCTCAGAAATGGTGACATTCTCGTGGGTTGCCATCGTTTACGTAAAGAGGGAGATTAAGCCCGTATCACGTGTAAGGAATAGACGTAGGCTGAACTCGGAGTCCTGGCTTTCTGGCTTTGTCGCTAACAACCGTACTCTTTGGAATTCACCTTAGAGGTTAGATATCAGCTCCGCTACCAGTGTGGATTGTATGGTTTAATATACTATCCGTATCGTGCTGCTCTTATTCCGTAAGGGACGGAGCAACGCGCAGTGGGTTTATCACACTCACGGTATAGCGAGGTTATGATCCTAGCACCGTAGAATCAGAGTGTGGCGTAATTGGGTCGAAGACCAAAAGGTATGGCTGAGAAGAGTTGTTAGGTCGTTTATCTCTCGAAGCGTACACACCACGGTTCCGTACACGTTATGCTAGCTAAGAGGCAATAGGTTCAAACACACCGTAGAAGGCGAGTAAGAAAGCGAGCCTAGGAAAGCTTCAAGGGCGCCCTAGCGCCGTAGTAGTTCGAGCCAACGTAGCAACGTAACGGCATGCCTGCTGCA
>Ga0208128_1000734_pt1 | contig 12933 bp, 13 predicted proteins | sample ETNtaG_35_FD_185758 | JGI IMG/M metagenome (GOLD analysis project Ga0208128, IMG submission 185758) | Marine microbial and viral communities from oxygen minimum zone, Eastern Pacific Ocean - ETNP201306PF51B (SPAdes) (version 2) | ecosystem: Environmental > Aquatic > Marine > Oceanic ... | reverse complement strand
TAGATAGATATATCCAGGCGATGCATCAATTCCCATTCGCTAAAACTATTCCTGAGGCGGGAAAAACTGCTGTGCAGAAGTGGTTTGGAGAAAGAAATCCGCTGGAATATAAAGTGGAAGGGTCTGAGAAAAGATATAAAGATAAGAAGAAAAAGAAGAAGTAAAAACTACAGAACGATCGTTTATTCCCGACCTTATGGAATAATCAACAATCGATATGAAGAAAAAAAACAATTACTTAAAGATTGCGCATCGTGGCGCCTCCGGCTACGAACCAGATAACACAATCCGTGCATTTGAGAGAGCAATCGATCTGGGGGCGGATATGATTGAACTTGACGTGCATCTCAGCCAAGAAAAGGTACCGATCGTCATCCACGACGCTACTGTTGAAGGAGATCCGGTTAGGGAACTGACGGTCGCCCAATTAAAGCAGTTCGATGTTGGTAAAGGTGAACAGATTCCAACGTTGCAGCAAGCTATTGATTGTGTGAAAGGTCGATGCCAACTCTATATTGAATTGAAAGGGGAAGGCACCGAGCAACCGGTGATTGATCTGGTCAGTAGAAATCAGATGGACGATAAGGTAATCATTGGCTCCTTTGATGTTGAAAAGGTTCGTCGTTCAAAAGAGATCGCACCGCACATCCTCGGATCGGTGTTGACTGCAAAGACGGACATTGATTTCGTTTCCTGGGCTAAATCAGCTCAGGCAGATATGGTCCATTTCTGTTGGGAACGCCATCCGTCCCCGCATACATTGTTGACCGATGAGTTAATGAAAACCTGTGCTAAGGCAGAACTCCAAGTCATGATATGGCATGAAGAGAGACCGGAAGAGATCCGTAAGATCGTGCAATATAACATCGCTGGAATTGCCAGCAATCTGCCGGATCTATTGATTTTAGATTCGTAATCAGATGAGATTGCCAATCTTTCCTCAGGCTTCCTTCACTTGCACTTACCAGGATTCCGACTCTCCTGAAGGCAAGGTCTGGAACGGGAAAACTGATCCGCGACTGTACAGCGCAGCCTTATACTAGCAGTTTAATTAGCTGCCAAGCAACCTAATAGTAAGACAGCCAGTAATGGCCTGGATCTTAAGCTTCTTCTAAGTAATCCTTACACCGACCACCGTCTTCTTCAATTTTTGCATTGGAGACGGAGATCGCTGCGTGGAACGCTTATCTTCACCTACCCATATCTAGGCTACCGGCTTCCTGTGTGTACTGATAGCATCTGTCATATCCTGAATTTCCATGTTTACAGACACTACATCTTTGTAAGAATATTACCCCTCTTGTTGCCTTTTTTACCTTTAATACCTCGCAGCAGCAAAAAGCAGAGTACGTGTAGTGATTGTTAGATATTTTTACTCACGATATTGGTTGGCTTACCATCAAGGCTGACCTGATTTGCTTCTTGCCAATACTCTTTCAGGCCTTCTTCACCTTTTTTAACAGCCCAGTTCTTTAGCTGCTCCCGCTCTTCGATGTAATCATAAATTGGCACGGCCATACCACAAGAAGTTTGGACCAAGTCAACGGTGAGGTCGAAAATTTGTCTCGCGCCAGGAATCGGACTGAACAAAGAAAACAACTCCTCCCATTCGCGATCATTTTTATGGACTACCTTTGCATCCCCATAGAGACGCAGAATCATAGGATTCCCTTCAAAAGCGGTTAACATTATGGTCATTCGGGGGTTTTCCTGAGTATGAGCCGATGTTTCATTGCCACTGCCGGTTACGTTTAGCCATACAACTCTGTTTTTATCGAGAACTCGCAAGGAGTCCATTCCTTTCGGAGAAATGTTTACCCGGCTATCAGCAGTTGCAGTACCTACAAAAAACAGTTTTTGATTCTCGATAAACTGTTTCAGCTTATCTGATATTTCAGAGTATAGTTGTCCCATATCGTTGTCTCCTTTGAAGGTTTTACATTATGCGCCAGCTACGCATGTCCGTATCGGCTGGATGTCAAAGGTTAACTGCCGTTTCCCCGGACGGACATACCTGCTCTGCACCGGTCATGACTGGTAGAGCTGAATGAGTTCCGGATAGGTTGTGATACGTCGTCCATCCCGGTCCACTTCCGCAAAGATCTTGTCCTCACGGGATCTAAGTAGCGGTTCCACAGTCTCCGGTGAATAGCGGGTGGCTCTGTATATACGCTTGCCCAAGTGGTGAGGCCCCTGACCGACAAACGGCGACCAGAAATCCCAGACGACGTCTTTTTCCGGTGTCACTTCAAACAGATGCCCGGCATCGCATTCGCAAATTAGCGTGTTACCGTTCGGTAACCGTTGATTTCCTGAGCGGAAGGGCGAGAAGAAGTCCTCACCCTTCTCGTACTGCCAGACTATCTTGCCTGAAGCGGGCTCGATTTCACGGACGATCGAGTGCCCTCGGTAGGTTCCGTTATCGAAGACCAGTATGTTTCCATTCTCCAACATCGTTGGCTGGTGTTGGCCATCGAGAATACCAGGCCCATAGCACCAGACGATCTCATTGTTGACAGGATCAACAATCCCAATAGTGTCCAGATGGCGTAGGCTAAACAGCAGGTTCCCCGCTTTGAATCGATCATCTTTGCGGCCGAGAGGGGTCTCAGGCAAAACTTCGATCGTGTTGGCGTGGGCCCAGTCTGAGGGGCCATATGGCTCAAAAGAACCGTTACGAGTTCTGTGCATATAGGGAATAGGCATGGGGTAGCCGGCCAACGCACAAAGCTCTTCGACGTGCTCGCTAAAGGAGAAATACCACAGGATTTCTTTGTTTCGGTTGATCTTGAGGATGACATCGGTCCGCATACTATCGGGCTCGGTACCGGGTTGGTAGACTCCGCGAACGGCCGGTTCGTGCTTGGCAGCCAAAGAAACGACGATATCGCCCCCGAACCAAAAGTCGTGGTGGTTCGGTGCTACCAAGTCGCCGTTCCCTTCCCATCGCCAGATCGTCTTGCTGTCCGGAGTTTTCTCCTCCAGCCAGGATCCGCAGTTGTGGGTAAACAGGTTCCCGTTGGGCAGAAGCTCTGCCACGTTACTATGCGTGACTTCCCAGGTATGAACAACCAATCCCCTCATGTCGATTAGGTATTCTCGATCGCCCCAAGCAGGTGAGAATAGGGTGTAGCCTTGATACGACCTATGGGGAAGGTATTTCCTTACCCCAAATGGATCTGAATGAAGGCGTGTCTTCTCACCTGCTGTCACTAACTTCCCGTCTGTATACATATGTTCCTTTTTTGTGATGAGCTCCGTTTCGTGCGAGCAATTGTTATCTTCTCTTTCGGAGATAATGCTACTATTTCAAATTCTGGCGATTGAGATCGATTCCCAATTTAGCTAATCAACGCGATACCGTCAAGCTGACCAAACCGAACGGAGGTGATGACCAGTGTCTCACCCTACCAAGCGCTTGAGAACGTCGACTTCCCCGGCTTGTAACGCAACGGTTTCGGCCAAGGTTACCCGAGCCGGAACAAAGAGCAGATAAAACTCGGCTAAGTGGGTGGGCCGGTCGGTTTTCGAGGCTAAACTAAAGGTCTGCCACTGCTTTTTGCGATGATCCAGAAATCTATAAATCGTAGCTGGATCGATAGGCGACGGATTCGACACGACTTTGACACGACAGTTCCAATAGCGTTATTCAGGCCAGTGGCTCCAGAAGCGGTTTTTTCCTGCGTCGCTAACCTGTTCGCCAATCTGGGCCCGGGTGGCGTCCCGGTCAAGTATCCGCTCGACCTCCCGGGAAGCGCGAATCAGGGCGTCGACTTTCTCCACCTCCTCTTTATGACCAATTTCCTCGACGACGTAGGAAAAACGTGGCTAGCACCGTCGGCCACAGCGGCGAAAACCCAGTCCTCTACTTCGCGGACAGAAAGGCCACGATAGTGAAAGCTACCCATACGCCAACCGAAGGGAACGTGGCAGTGGTCGCGAATGAAGCGGTGGGTTAAGTTTGTGTGAAATACCCGGATCAAAGTCGATCAGGCCGATCTCTTCGAGAAAGGGGAGGTGTTCGGCGTGTAGATCTTCGATGTGCGCACTGCGGGGGCCGGTGGTCAAGCCTTGGAAGTAACGCTCGATGTGGGGAGAACGAATTCGGGCCACATCTCCGGAGCAAACATGCTGGCCACGTCGTCGTAGAGGAGGGTACCGTTGGGATTGATCCGAGGCTGTCCGTTGAGGTCGGCCAGAAAATATCTATACTGGAGGATGCTGTCAACGCAGAGGTCGAGAAACTGTCCGAAGCGCTCGGGATCGTCTTACACGTCGTAGAAGATGCCCTCGCCGCGCAGATAGTAAGCGGTGATCATCGGCCCTTGTACCGAGAAGCTAAAGCCGATTGATTCTTCTGGAAAAGCTTCCTGGAGCTTTTTTCGATAATCCAGGTAGAAGGGGACCATGCCGGCGGAGGCGAAGTCGACCGTCTTTTGTAGCAGGTCGATTCCCTCCTGAAGGGAGCCGCAGATCTTGGTGAAACTAACCTCACCTTCTTCGGGAAAGATCAGGTCGGCGCCCAAGCCGTTGATGTGACCGTAGGAGATGGCCGGGGTGCTTAGCGAGGGAATGGACACCCGATCGCCCCATTGATGACGGAAAAGAGGCCGGCCGCGGCGCACCAGCCCGATCATCGCCTCCGAGTGCAAGTTTACCTGGCGTAAGGGCACATCGACCAAGGCGAAGAAGGCGTGGTAGGTGCTGTTCACACGCCAGCGGAAAGGGGTTTTATCCCGGATGGTTTCGTAGTTGGGCCGGGCCATCGGGCTACTCCAAGGCTTCGAGTAGAGCTAGTGTTACACGTGAAAAGTAGTGTGTCAGTATACATGGAACGCCATCTGATGACAAGAATAATTGGATAATTTCTCTCAAGTTTATCAGCCTGATCTGAAACTAGCCGCTCACTTAGATTCCCATTTTTGACAACAACAATTAAGCTCAATTCCTCCAATCTTCAAAGTCAAAATGCGCTGGAATTCACCAATACGATTCAGGACCTCTTGCAAGCTTTTTCAAGTGGGAAGTTTTTCGCAGTAGCCTAGTTGAAACTGAAGCAACTCGAATGGAGAGCTAAACCAACAAAATCTTACGCTCGCATGAGGTGATTTTACTTATAGGAGAACAAGATGTATGATACCTGGAACCCAACGTATACCGACTACGCCATAACGCTTTCTGAGCCAGCTCTCAAGAACGGTGGAGTGCGACACACCTATTGGGATATTGCCATGCCGGTGCCATTTGATGATCTGCTGAAAGGGTGGCCTACCGCCTCCCCGACGGTCGGATGCAGCGTGGCTATAATGGTTGGAATGTCCGCCGCTTCATGATGCGCCTCTACGCCTAGCAGGCCGATATTGGCCTGCTGCTAAATTGTCGCTGGGTGTGGCTCATGGTAAACGAAAGAGAGTATATAAAATAAGCCACTGACTTGTAAAAGAACCCTCTAAAAAGTGTCCGGTGACAAATGAGTTGCTCTTGTTGATTGGTCAAATAGGTGATATAATCCCTGACGACTCGACTTTTTCTTTTAGTTCTATGTTCTAAGTACTGGTATAAAGGATCCTATTGGAAACCAATTGGCCGGTCCCTTATGCTACAAATCGAATGAAATTTGCAAGGAGAATGATGATGAAGAGTAGTTGGAAATTTGGTGTCTTGGTATTATCGATGTTGGTGCTAAGCCCATACTTGACATTTGCGCTGAGAATAGAGTTCGATTCAAAAAAGGACATTGCGGATTGGGAACTTGGTCCCGGCGCCACAGCTAAGGTTGCCGGTGGGAAACTGGAACTGAAAATGGCTGGTGGAAATACCGGTATCTATTTCGGTGATCCTAAATGGACTGATTACAAGATGGAAGTGAAAGCCAGAAAAATCGCTGGCCCCTACTTTCACCTCTTTACCCGGGTTCAGAAGCCTGTAGCCGATTTCTACTTTATGGAAATCAGCTACAATTCTCACACCAATTCGATCTTTATGTTTAAAGGAGGAGTAGCCACAGAAGTTACCGGTGGTCCCCGCCCTAAACGCCCAGAGTCCAAGGACCCTAAAGGGGGTGATGCTTACACCATAATCTTCGAGGTGAAAGGTGAGACCATCAAAACCTACATAGATGGCAAACTGCAAGTGGAGACCAAGGACAAGACCTACAAGGATGGTCGCCCCGGTCTTGGTGGCAGAGACTCCACAGTTGTGTACGATTATGTTGAGATCAATGGCCCCGGGATTGCTGCCAGTCCGGTCGATCATCAAGGGAAATTAGCTACGATTTGGGGGAATCTGAAGCAAGAGCGTTAACTGGCGAACAATAAAGCGAACAGCAATATCATTTCCAACAACAGCGACAAGATTCTTCTGACCGGCGCTGGCGGACTTGTCGGCAGCAGGATTTCGGAGCTGCTGCGGGGCCGTGACGTGACACACTTTGAGTTGTCTGACCCCGATGATGGGTTTCCCTCTATCGAGGGAAACCTTTGCGATGCGTATGCTGTCGAGCAGGTCTGCCGGGGAATAGACACGGTCATCCATGTGGCGGGGCTACACGGTAAGACCTGGGCCGATGCGGGCGATAACACAGGCTTTGAGCTGAACATCATGGGGACGTAGAACATCCTCGAAGGCGCCAGGAAAGGCGGCGTCAGGCGAGTCGTCTTCACTTCATCCCTGTGGGCCGTGAGGCACCTGCCCGCCCTGCTTCCCTACCTTCCCATCGACGAGAATCTGCCGCGCGAGCCTTTCGAGATTTATGGCCTGACGAAAAAGCTCGGCGAGCAGATGTGCCGGTACGCGACCGAAAAATACGGCCTGAGCACCGTCTGTCTCCGGCCCGGCGGAATCCAGCCTGAAGATGCCCCCTTCGAGCGCAAACGCGGTCTACTCTTCTCCGGTATCGAAGTCCGCGATGTCGCCAGAGCCCACGTCCTAGCTCTCGATGCAGACGCCAGTACCCAGCACGAGACTCTAGTCATTGGCCCCAATAACCCTCTCTGTAAAATCCACCCCAATTGATACTTCGCCGACCCTCTCGGTTGTCTCGACGAATTGTTTCCCGGCTCCGTCGCCTGGTCGAAGATCGTCAGATCAATGTAGGAGATCGGGCGGAGTGGTGTTCCTTTGAAAAGGATAAGCGGTTGATCGATATTGGCCTCAGCATAACTTTGAACTGCCTCAATCATGAAGTAAATGGAGCCTGACATGCGCCTGGGAAACAAGAAAGCATTCGTGACCGGTGCAAGCAGAGGCATCGGTAAAGCGATTCCCATGGCTTACGCGAACGCAGGAGCGGACATCGCCATTACGGCTCACCGTACCGAGTCACAGGAAGAAACGACCAGAGAAATCGAATCCAGGGGACACCGCGCCTGCCCTCTCGCCTGGGACCTCAGGGACGTCTCCCAGGTAGATGATCGGTTGGCCGAAGTTAGAGAAAGCCTGGGAGGACTGGGTATCGTGGTCAAACAATGCCGGCGTGCTTCGAGCGAACGAAGACAATCCACTCCCGAACCGGGAGTCCTTTTAGGATTATATTATGGACATCAATCTCAAAGCCGTGTACTTCGTAAGCCAGGGAGCAGCGAAGCTGATGAAAGAACAGGAAAGCGGCATCATCATCAACCTGGCTTCGGATGCCGAGATGCGAGCGGCAGCCAGCCCTTAGTGAAGTGAGATCAAAGATTCCGGTCAGTTTTTCTCGGAGAAGATCAGCTATCTTCAGTTTGGGGGAAGGGGTAAACAGGACCTGCAATTTTCGACCCTCTTGGGCTTTCAAGTCTGGATAGTAGGGAAACCGAACTCCATATTCTTATCAAGTCCAATACGGTAGCCAATGCTCGAATCCGAGATCGACAGCCTGATCGTCGGGTGATGGAGAGAATGTAAGAAGACTACCGATCTTCAGCGGCCAACGGCTGATGCCACTGGTGTAGCCCTTCCACACCTTGATACTAGATCTGTTCCCTGATCTGCTGTTGGGCTAGTCAAAGCTCAATGAATTCGTGGAAGTCAGAGCGCAAAAAGTCCCAACCCCGTTTTACATGTTGGTTCGGTATATGTGAACGGTATTGCGTAGCCACACCGATATGGTGAATACCAGAATTGAGACTGTTGGAAAGTAGAAAATCGATAGTCTTGAATTTACCAGCAGGCGGGTTTCAACTGCTTATCGGTGTGGTGCTTGAGGTGGGAGTCACAACCGCCTGCTAGAATTGTAGTAAGAGTTTAGCTGAGGGCCGCATTTAAATCTATCCTAGTACCATTTCGAATAATCTTATTTATTCATGGGATGCTACTTGTATAATTTGAGTGAAGTTAGATGATAGAATTAATCTATTGAGTCAGGATTCGGGCAAAGCAGACAACATCATCTTCAGATGAAGCAGAATGGCTACAATTCGGGATGTACCTTCAGAAAGTAAGTAGAGGTATTTGCTTTGCCTTTACGGCATGCTCTCCTCCGACAATCAAAGATCGCCACCACAAATGTATCCGATCGAGAAACAGTATCTAGATACTGTTTCTCGGCCTGTACCATTCGCTCCTTACTAAAGGGGTCCCTTTTGTAGAGGGGAGAGACCTGGAGCCGCTAATTACCCAGACGCCTTTTTTCCTCTGCCAACCACTCGCTGTCGGGCATTGGCATTGGCTCCGGCGAGGATAACCCGTTCTCTGTTCGCCAACGCAACAGCGGGTGTGCCCGATTGGCTTGGGGCAGATCAACTTGTGTGCCGTAGGCAGAAGATTCAAAAATGCCCATGATGATTTCGATTACGTGACGTCCGGCAGCGCCGCTGCATTCGTGTTCCCGCCCCTCATCCAGAGCATTAACATATTCCTCTACAAACCAGTAATCGCCTTCGATCATACTCCCGGCATTCGGAATCTGTTCCAAAGCTTGCTCGAAACTGTCCGGATAGATTGGTTCCAAGGCCCGCCACTCATCCCGGCTAGCTGGAAGAACATGGGGATTGGCCAGGTACCAAGCGGCACGCGGATGCCACATCAAGCGGCCTTCAGTCCCATAGAGCTCGACTACGTGGGCGTCTAAGTTGATTTTGTCGAATTGGTGTTGCAACAGCGTGCCGGTCACACCGTTGTCGAACTGCAAGGAGGCGCTAACCCGATCGCCGGCAACAATGCCGTTGCCACGCGGCGCGGGTAAAACATCTTGCGGGGTAATCGGCCGACCACGTGTGGTAGCGTAGGCCGTGACGCTCCGGCAGTCGCCGCCAAACTTGATCACATGGGTTAGCAGATGGGTGCCGATCTCCATCAGGCCAAATCCACCGTAATAGCCCTTGCCACTGGCGTAGATGTAGCGCAACTCACCGATCTGACCGGCCTGGTAAGCATGGTTAATGGCCTGGTTCCAGGCACTGAGCCGCCATTGATGATGCACAGCTACCTGAACCCCTTTGTCAGCCGCTTTATTCATCACGGCGTCCGTTTCCTCTAAATCCAATCCCATCGGCTTTTCGACTTCGATGTTGACGCCGTGTTCCAGCACTCGCAAGGCCAGTGGTGCATGCAGAGCAGGCGCCGTTGGTATAGCGACAATATCCGGTTGGGTCTGACGAATCATCTCGTCCAGGTCGGTAAATCGAGCATCAATGTTAAGCTCGTCTCCTAACGTATTTAGTCGATCTTCGAGTAAGTCGCACAACCCGACAACCTGGGTTCGTGGATGTGCGTAGTAGACTCTAGCAGCGGAGGTTCCACGGGATCGACAACCTAAAATGGCAACTCGATACTGTTTCATGTTATCCCTTTATGTGAAAATATTAGCTCAATTGACATCTGGTTCACAGAAAGACCACTGAGAATTTGCTTACGCATACAGCTTTTTTCTGTTAAGATAACCCATATTTTATCAGAAATACTAATTGCCCACAACAGCATTACCTCCAGTTGTTACCAGTGCGACACGATGAACCCATGGTGCCAATAAGGGCCGTCTTTCCATGTCAAATCCGAGTCATATGAATAACCAATCTTTTGCTACTTGGCGATCAGTGCTGATCGGTGCACTACTGATTCCACTAAACAGTTACTGGCATATACAGATGACGCTGGTCTGGCTGATGAATTTCCCCGCCATTCTAACCCTGTTGTTTAACGTCATTTTTATTTTATTGCTCCTGGTCGCCAGTAACCGGTTATGGGCCCAGTATTCGTCTCACACCGCCCTGCGACAGAGTGAGCTACTGACCATCTATACCATGTTATGCACTTCGACCGCCCTCTGCGGTTACGACATGATGCAGTGCCTGGTCTCTCTGATGGGTACCGGAATTTGGTACGCGACCAACGAAAACGAGTGGATTACTCTGTTCAGCCACTATCTGCCGGACTGGTTGGTGATCAAAGATACCGACATTTTAACCCCCTTTTATAGTGGCGAGTCCAGTTTTTACCTCTCTAAGCACTTAACCGTTTGGCTGGTGCCAATCGTCTGCTGGACAGCTTTTATCATCTCGCTGATCTGGGTCATGATCTGTATTAACGTGCTATTAAGAAAACAGTGGATCGAGCATGAGCGACTTGCTTACCCTATTATTGAACTGCCGTATAATATGACGATCACCAACAGTTCTCCCGCCAAGAAAGGGAGCGATCTGTTGACTAACCGGCGGCTGTGGGCCGGTTTTGCCATTTCAGGCGGCATCGGCTTGCTCAACGGTGCTTCGCATCTCTACCCTTCCCTGCCGTCGATTCCCATTTGGGTCACCTCGCTCAACCGGTTCGCCACGACTAAACCGTGGAACGCCATCTTCTCCATGAATATCACCCTCTACCCATTCGTGATGGGCCTGGGCTTTCTGATGCCGCTGTCTCTAGCCGTCTCCTATTGGGCCTTTTACCTTTTCTGGCAGTTTCAACGGATCGTCGGTAGCCAGTTGGGTCTGCAATCACTTCCGGGATTTCCCTACCCTATGGCGCAAGTTCGCGGCGTTTGGATCGCCTTGCTACTCTACGTTGCCTGGGGTGGACGTCAGTATTTCCAGCGAGTGTTACGGCAGGGAGTCACCAGTATTTTGCGTCCGGGACGAGATAAGGCCACAAGTCGCGATGCGGAGCCGATGTCACCGGGCCAGGCCGTAGTAGGCATTATCATCGGTTTATCTGCTATCCTTGGATTTTGCCGCTTGGCTGGTATGTCTTACACTTTTGCCTTCTGGTTCTTCGCTATCTATTTCGCCCTGTCCATCGCCATTACCAGAATCCGGGCCGAACTGGGCCCACCGGCCCACGATATGTACGGGGCTGGCCCCGACTATATTCTGACCACAATTCTCGGTTCCAGGCGGATCGGCTCGCAAAACCTGTCGGTGATGACGCTATTTTTCTGGTTGAATCGCGAATCTTACCGTGCGCATCCAATGCCGCATCAACTGGAGGGATTTAAACTGGCCAGCCGAACGAGGAAAGCGAGTCATCGACTGATCGTAGCCATTATGGTGGCTGCTGTCCTGGGGGCAATCTCTTGTTTTTGGTCTATTTTACACGTCGGCTACCAGTTGGGAATGGAGTCCAAACTCTACCGAACCACCTGGTTCGCCCGGCAGGGCTACACTATTTTGGCTTCCCGGCTGGCCTATCAGACTGAGGTCTCTTATCTGGATCTAGGATTTATGGGAATCGGTTTCATCTTTACCATGGTTTTACTGGCCGTTCGTTCCCAATTCCTGTGGTGGCCGTTTCATCCCGTCGGTTACGCCGTTAGTGGATGGTGGATCATCGGCCGATTATGGTTTCCTCTCTTCATCAGCACTATCTTCAAGTGGTCGATTCTGAGATTCGGTGGCGTCGGCGCCTATCGAAAGACTATCCCCTTTTTTCAGGGGCTGATTTTGGGCGACTTTGTCCTCGGCAGTTGCTGGAGCATCATTGGCATTCTCTTTGAGATACCGACTTACGTCTTCTGGGGCGGTTAGCCATAGAGTGGTTCAACGACCGGCAATAGACCTTTTGAGTAAGCCTAGATTGTGTTACAATCCTACCTTGAGAGGCCGTTTGAAGACGGTAAACCGGAGTCTCCCATCTTCAAACGGTATATTTTCCTGTAGCGGTAAAGTTGCTGTCTCTGAGTTTAGTTCAGTAGACTCTTTACTTTGCTTTTAATGATAAAAGAACCGATTTTTCCATCTTGAAGGCCATGAAGGATCTCTACCAATATCATCGGAGAATCTATGAGTTATACCGTGCTAAGCGATGAACAAGCAGAACAATTTTTGAATCAAGGATTTGTGAAAATCAGCGGTTGCTTCGACAAGGCTGACATTCAGGACTGGATTGATCAGGCCTTCAAACGGTTGGGTTATCAGCCGGATGCCCCGAAAACCTGGACCGAAGCTAGAGTCCAGTTGCTGCTCTGAGACCGCCTTTTGCCGCCAGTCTTCTTTGAATGTAAGCCCAGAATCCTTCCCGACTATTGATATGGTTTCCTTTGCCATGGCTGTACTCATCTGGGTTGTGTTTTACAAGCCAATAGCCATTAGCCGCAACTCCGGTCTAGCTTTTCTAGGTCCCAGAACAAATAGGACTTCCCAACGCCACCCGTCGGGAGGGAGATCCGAGGTAATAACGTCCTTGCTTCGACATCAGAAACCACTTATGCCCAAACCTTTCTGTCTCGGCCTAAGATGCCAAAAACAGGACTTTTGCAACGCCCTCTTCCGCGTTTCCTACCACCGGCTTTGGCCCGGTGTCTTTTGTTGTTCCACTGTGCCCCAATATAGGTTTCATTCACTTCTACAAGTGCCTGAAAAGACATCCGGTATATCCTTCTGAAATCTGTCTCCGACATCGGTTAAAGCAGGTAAAATTCGTAGTCTGTGGCTCCCTGTTTCCTGAGCCGTGGCAATGACGGGTAAACGCCTGAAAAACCAGGGCCAAAGATTGGACCATTCTTGGCGGGTAAAATGCAGGGCT
>Ga0208128_1000732_pt1 | contig 12954 bp, 14 predicted proteins | sample ETNtaG_35_FD_185758 | JGI IMG/M metagenome (GOLD analysis project Ga0208128, IMG submission 185758) | Marine microbial and viral communities from oxygen minimum zone, Eastern Pacific Ocean - ETNP201306PF51B (SPAdes) (version 2) | ecosystem: Environmental > Aquatic > Marine > Oceanic ... | reverse complement strand
AACAATAATGTTTACTGTTGGTGTTATAAAGAATATCGGCGAAATAACCCTGAAGGTAGTCAAGTTCGCCAGTAAACCTGTTAAAAAACTAATCCCACTCAAAAAGGAAATAAAACCATGATTGCGAGTGACGACCTTCTTAAAATAGCCGTTGTTTTTGTAATCGGAGTATTTTTGGGGTTTCTTTCGAGTACTTACTCGCTAACCGAGAAAAAAAAGCTTGACGACGACCGGATTATGCAAGATTTCCTTGTGGAGCTGGGACAAGTGGAAGGTTCAACAAACCTCGCGTTAAATATTCCTATTGTCAGAATTGGCTCGGGAATAAGGTGAAGATAACTATCATTTCGTGGAAAGACGAAAGATGGAGCGCTGACAAGGAAACCCTAGGCAGTATAAACAAAATGATAAAAAAAAAGAATAAACCTATTAAAGTAAAATGGAAAAAGGCATGGGAGCCCACTAGCCTAATAGAAAAGTGCGCCATAGGTTTCGGGTGGTTAGTTATAAGTCCGTTTGTTTTATCAGAAGTAATTATACAAGGTTTTGAATGGGTCGTAAAAAAAATAAAAAAAAGATAGAGAACCAGTGGTTTCCGGAAAACGACCTTTACATAACTATTGGAATAGTTGTATTTATAGCTATAATATCATTAACTAAAGCATGTAATGGCTAAACTAAATGGAATTTCATTTATATTTAAAACAGCTTAGAATAAAACGTTTCAAAGACACTGCGAAGATGTGTATTATGCTTGGCGTTTCCAAGGAAATGTGGCGAAAGGTTGAACGAGGCATAAATCCCCCACCAAAACAGTCCGTGTTGAGAAAATTCTGCCTTTTAGTGTCTGCCTTAAGTTATGAACAGGCTCAGCTTTTCGCGCTCGCTAGAAGATGGATGCCGCATAAAAATACTAACACAGGGTACCATAGACTACTGAGTGAAAACTCTAGTTCTGAATGGATTGAAGCGATGACGAAAGAAAATACCCCCGATTACCCTATACCTAGAGAATGGTCTAGGTCTAACTAATTCGTCAAGCAGTACCCTCGTAAAGCCCAGTAGGAGTCATGGATATAGTTCTAAAAGATGAGTCTACTGCATCCGTTATCAAATTATCTAATCCAGCATAATGCAACGAACTGTAATAAACTCTACCTAAGTGGTTTCTTAAAAAAGAATCATCTGCCGCATTTCCGGAAGTTAAAACTCCTGTAATATGAGGTTTGTATCCTGTTAGCTCGGCTTTGTTTGGTGCCGAGTGAATCATGTTAAGAAGAGCGGTTTTCCCTTCGCCGTTATAAGTTGGATTGGTTCCTTGGCTCATTTTAAATTATTTCCTTGTGGTTCTTTTACTGTTTTCCTTCTCAACGACTTCCACCTGCGTCGGAGGTGGCGGAATAAGGACCTCTTCGGTTCCTATATACCCGGGATCCCCTCCTGATGGCAGGTACGGGACTTTCCCGTTTTGCATTAGTCTCTTTTCTATAGTTAACTGTTTTAATTGCTCATTAGGAACGACCATTTTAGACGATCTGTCTGTCATGTAAAAGCAGGTTGTCCTTATACCTACCCTCACTATTCGTGCCTGACGACCTGAAATATATATTATGTCGTCATTATTAAAATCACTCCCCATAAACACTAATAACGCTTGCGCGAAATTCACGATCATGTCTTTCGCTAAGATCGCTATAAGTGCTGCTATTACAAGCCATCCGTACTGTCCAACCAAGTCCTGAGCCACTTTTTCCGCTTGTTCTGTAGTTACTCCTTGGCTTAATAAGTTAACGGCTTGAGGCGCTGCATTTGTGATTTCGTTCATAATCCTCATAGGTATTTACACTTAAAATAGTGTATAACATGAAGATGCCTAAAGTAAAAAGCGCGGGAGACTTTGATTCTCTCGAAGTTACAAACGGAAAAATCAAAATTCACCAAAGAGACCCAATTAAACCAAAGGATAACTTTTTCATAGAAGAATTACCTTGGACAAACAAACAAAAGAGTTTTTTAGAAGTTGCATTAGACAAATCTACTAGGCTTATTTTATGTAAAGGTCCCGCAGGAAGTTCTAAAACTCTAATATCAGTATATGCGGCTTTAAACCTCTTAAATCAAAGTAAGGTCTCAGATATTCTTTATATGCGCTCTGCGGTAGAGAGTTCTGATGCCAGACTAGGCTTTCTTCCCGGAGACGCTGACGAAAAGCTCCATTATTATAATTTACCATTTATGGATAAATTAGACGAATTACTAAGCGAAGAAACAGTAAAAAAACTTCAAAAGGAAAGAAGAGTCTCTATTCATCCGGTTAATTTTGCCAGAGGCATGAGCTGGAATGGAAAAGCTATATTGCTTGACGAGGCTCAAAATAGCTCTTTTCGGGAAATAGTTACGGTTTTGACTCGTATCGGTAAGTATTCTAGATGTGTTATAACAGCTGATCCTATGCAGACAGATTTAAAAAACGGAAACCGAGGAGGCTTCGAGAAAATCTATCACGTTTTCGACAACAAAGAGAGTAAAGAGAAGGGAATCCATACTTTCGAATTCAGCGAAGAAGATATCGTAAGGTCAGAATTAACTAAGTTTATCGTATCAAAACTCTCCAAAGTGAATATTACTTAATCTGTTTATTAATTAATCCAGCTAGGACAGAGGAGAACTTTCCAACCTCTTTCTCGGACTTGTCCCAAAAGAAAGCGTGAGTCACTTCTTCTATTAAAGTGCTTAATTTCCTTCTTTTCTTAAGCTTTGGGTCTACTAGGATCTTAGGATTGTCCATTTCCGGAGAGTGGCATAAACCGTCTGCGTTATAAGTATAATGGGGCTTTCTCCATATTAGCTCGTATTCCACTCCGTCCGAATTTTTGAACTTGACGTTTTCCATATCTTAAAAGATTACACACTTTTTTTTAGAAAAAAGTTTTTTTTACCATAGAATATATAGTGTAAATTCATTTATGAAACTATATTGCAGTAAATGTGGATCCGGACATTCGTACTCCATGCAGAAGCCAAAATTTTGCGCTAACTGCGGTAAGTCTTATATGAGCGCCTCAGTTCCGTCCGGTGTAAAGAAAAAGCGAATTGTAGCCAAACCTGTTGAAGCTAAAGCGCAGATAGAAGATGACGAAGAGTTCTTTGAGGTGGGGATCGATTTGTTGGAATTCGATCTGAAAACCTCTTCCGCGAATGTTCATAAGCTGGGGGATATCATAGGAAGCGCGACAGAGGAACAAGCGGAAGGGTCTAGAGAGAGAGATCCTAGTTATAATAAGGGGAATATTGAGGAGGACTTCTTAAGCGATGCAGGGAGCATAAAGAAGTCTTAGGATGCCGAGAAAAAAGAAGCTTAAATTTGAAGATTGCATAGAGCAAATTGACTCAGAAATAAGGAAAAGAAAAAGCAGATGGAACCTAACTGCTCTTTCTTGGATGGATTTTGATGATGTTTCTCAGATAATTAGAATTCATATTTTTAAAAAGTGGCATTTATATAATCAGTCTAAAGCTTTAGCTCCTTGGATAAATACTCTTATCTCTAATCAAATTAAAAATTTGATCAGGAACAATTATGGAAATTACTGTAGACCTTGTTTAAAATGCGCAGCCGCAGAGTCCGATTCTCTATGCTACATCTACGGAACCCAAAGTTCTGCTTGTCCGCTATTTGCTCAATGGGAGAAAACAAAAAAAGCCGCGTATCTGACCAAGCTCCCCTCGCCTCTGGAATCGGTAGAGCATGAAACTGAAAATATGCAACTACAGGAATTTGATTTTGATACAGTATTAGAAAAACTAAACGCGCGCCTCAAAGAAAAACTAAAAGAAAACGAATGGATAGTCTACCAAAACCTTTTTTTAAAAAGAAAATCAGAACAAGAAGTAGCGAAAATGCTAGGATATAAAACCTCGGAAAAAAACAGAAGCCCCGGATACAAACAAATCAAAAACATAAAAAAATCCATTATAGAAAAAGCCAAAGAAATAGTATCGGAGGATATGCATATATGAAAAAGAAAGAAGAAATCCTTCTTAGCAAAGAAGAAGAAGCCTCGGTTGACGGCTTTTACGAAAACAAAGGTATAACAGCAATAAAAGAGCTGGTAGCTTTAGTATTTCCTGATATTGATGAAAAATTTAGGGACGGTAGAAGCATCTACGGCAGAGCAATAAAAAAGCACTTAGCTTCGAAAGGAAAAAAAACCGTCGCAACGTCCGACAGAAAAGAGGCCTACGAACTGACTCAAGAGGAAAGAGACTTTCTGTATAACAATTGTTCGACAATGAAAATCTCCGATATGAGCTCTTCTTTGTTCGGCGAGAAAATAAACCCCTCAGACATGAGATTTCGGGCTTGTAGCGAATTCGTTAAGACTATTGACAGTAAAGTTGTTTTATCAGAAATAATAAAAGAAGTTTCCCCTAGCGACTATTCGCCCCCGAAGAACGAAACTAAAGCTGTTTCGAGAGTTAATAAATATGTCCACGAAGGTATAGATAAAAATAACCTTAAAACTTCAGATAAAAAAAATATTTCTAGGCTTATAGCGTACATGCATACTTACAGATTTTTGCATCAAATATCTAACTATACCTCTAAATGTAACCGGGAGCTTTTCGAAAGTAGTTTCGTTAGGTATACTCACGACAAACCAGATCTAACGCAAGAGGAGGTTGATCAATACATAGTTCTGTCCGCAGAAGTTGTTATTGCATCTAATATTCAAATAAGAGTAGAGAGGCTTCAAGAATTACTCGATCAAGCGGCCGAAGAGACCGAAGGGAAAAAGATGGCGATGAGCTTAGTCGAATCAATTAACACTGCTCAAACAGAATACAACCAATGCGTAAATCGACAAACGAAACTCTTAAACGAACTTAAAGAAAAACGAAGCCAGAGGCTCAGCAAACAGATCAAGGAAAACGCTTCAATTTTAAACCTTGTTGAAATGTGGAGAGATGAAGAATCTAGGCATAAAATGATCAAACTTGCTGAAATGAGAAAAAAGGCGCTAAAAGAAGAAGTGGACAATCTTTCCAGTATGGATGAAATTAAATGTAGGATCATGGGCCTAACGGAAGAGGAGGTATTAAATGGTTAAAATTATTATGCTTTCTACTTGTCGAGAATGCGGAAAAAGCTTTAAGTCAGACAGGAGTCTCCACGCTCACCTAAAAGCTCACAAGCTCAAAATCAAAGAGTATTATTATAAATATTTCCCTAGAAGAGATAGGTACGACAACAAACTAATAAACTTTACGAACAAGGATAATTATTTCGCTTCAGAGTTTAATAATAAAACCAACCTGAAAAAATGGATGGCTCACGTTGCCCCAGAAACCGCTAAAACGTATTTTAAAAACTTCCTCATCAACAGAAAAGAAAAGAAAGATCTAGAATTCGCCCCATGCCAAGTTGAACTGAGGTCCTTAATGAGCCCTTCTGTGACTTATTACCAAAAAGTATTTGGAGACTATAATAAAATATGCGAAGAAGTTGGACTTTCTACAAAATACAAAACTATTTCTAAACCATTGGAATTTTCCCCGGAAAAATATGAAGGGGGGAAAATTTATATAGACACAAGGGAACAGCGTCCTTTGGAAATTGACGACTATCCCACAGAGGTTAAGGGTTTGAAATATGGAGACTATGCCTTCAGCGACAAGGACTTGACTTGTAATTGTTATATAGAAAGAAAATCTATTCAAGATTTAATCGGTACTTTGAGCGGCGGATATGAAAGGTTCTGTGATGAAATAGAAAGAGCTGAAACGGAAAACGCTAATTTGATTGTTCTTGTGGAGAGCGATTATAATGCGAGTTTAATGTTTCACAAGCTTAAAAGAACCTATAAAAACATAAGAACTAACCCGCAACATATTTTTCATAATATAAGAACCGTAATTCAAGAGTACCCCAACATACAGTTTCTCTTTGTCAAAGATAGACAAGAGTCTATAAGAGTGATGAAAAGGATATTTTTTAGTAATTGCGAATATGCAAAAGTAGATCTGCAATACGCATATGACTCAAAACTGTTGTGAATGATTAAATATGTGGTACACTCACGAAAAGTATAACCGAGTCGTAAACGACACTAATCTAGAATTGCTGGATTTAAAAGGAGAGCTCGAATCCAAGCAGGCGAAGATAACGCTAGCAAAATTTCTAAGGGCTAACTTAGGATTTACGGTAGAGTTGATTTCCGGAATAAAACTGGCGCCATATCAAGAAGTTACTCTTAAAGGTTTTTTTAATAGGAATTTTAATATGTGCGTTTGGGGACGCGGATGCGGGAAAACTTTTATCGCGTCTATTTATTGTTTTCTTCAATGCATATTTGAACCGAATACAAAAATCCTTGTAGCTGGTCCAACGTTTCGTACTGCTAGATTTATTTTCCAGAATCTAGAAAAAATAGTGGAGACTAAAGGGGCTGAATTGCTAGCGCAGGCTTTCGGAGCAAAGTCTAAACGTAATGATCAGTTTGAGTGGAGAATTAACGGGGGAAGCGTAACAGCTATACCTTTGAGCGGAGAAAAGATTCGTGGATTTCGAGCAAACATTCTGGTACTTGACGAGTATCTTTTACTTCCCGAAGAAACTATTAAAACAGTCCTTATGCCTTTCTTGGTTGCCCCTCAAGACATGGCGGAAAGAATAAGAGTTAGGGAAATAGAGGACTCGTTGATTAAGGCCGGAAAGATGGGGGAAAAAGATCGTATGGTTTTTGAGAATAAATCAAAAATGATAGCTTTGTCTTCTGCTAGTTATAGCTTCGAAAATTTATATAAAACATATAAAGAGTGGATGGGGAATATTTATTCGGACGACATTCAGGACTCTAAGTATTTCATATCTCAAATGGGCTACGAATCTATTCCCACAGATATGATTGATAAAACGATTATTGAAGAAGCTCAAGCTGGTGGCGCGTCCACTTCTTCTTTTCAGCGGGAATACTGCGCTCAATTTACTGATGGGAGCGACAGTTATTTTAGCGCGAAAAAAATGTACGAATGCACAGTGCCCGACGGAGAAGCTCCGCATTCAAGAATAGCCGGGAGCCCCGACAAGGAGTACATTCTAGCGATTGACCCAAGTTTTAGTAATAGCCCGAGTTCAGATTATTTCGCAATGTCTATACTGGAATTAGATGAAACGTCTTATACATTGGTTCATTCTTATGCAGTGGCGGGAGGAAACCTAAAGGATCATATCAAGTATTTATTTTACGTATACAAGAACTTTAATATTAAACTGATTATAATTGATAACGCCGGGTATCAATTTATTGATGGAGCAAATGAATCGGAGTTATTTAGAGAAGCTAAGTTAAAAATTAAGTTTTTTGATTTTAATACCGAAAAAGAAGGTACTGAATATGAAAAAGAGCTTAGATCGGTTAAAAGGCAATACAGCCCTAAAGACAATGTTGTTTGCTTTAGGCAGATTTTTAGTTCTGACTTCTTAAGAAATGCTAACGAATACTTGCAGTCTTGTATCGATCATAAAAAAATATTTTTTGCCTCAAGGACTTCAGCGTTCGGAAGCTTCTTTTCAAGAGCTACATCATTAAAGATCCCGATCAACCTCACCCCCTTTAACGATATAGGGGAATTAATCGAGACTCAAGACGATCTAATTTACCAAACTAAGAAGCAATGCGCTTTAATCGAGGTAAGGTCGACGGCCAAAGGAACACAAACCTTCGACCTTCCTCAGCATCTTCGTCGAAGTAATTCTGCAAACAGAGCCAGAAGGGATAATTATACGACATTAATGCTAGGCAATTGGGCTGTAAGAGCCTATAATGATCTTAGAAGTATAAAAGTTGAAGAAGCTAACTTCACTTTTGTTCCAAGAATGATTAATTAAGTGTAATTTTAAATTAAATATGGCCGTAACAAGAAAAACTAAGGAAGAAAATTCTCTTAAAGAGCCCTTAATGGCCGGAGAAGGGTTTCAGGAGTCTTTTGCTTCTACTAGGACGCGGCGCAACAAGGCTGGGTCAATAGAAAGAACCGACAGGTACTCGAATATCGAAGACGGTATTATCCCATTTCGCTATACCCAAGGGGTTTCCAGTAACTCTAGTCTTGATATAAGGGACACCATAGTGCTTTGCCAGAAGGCCTATTATAACTTTTCAGTCTTTAGAAATACTATAGATCTCATGACAGAATTTTCCATGAGTAATCTATATCTTACGGGAGGAAGCAAGAAGTCTAAAGATTTTTTTAACGCTTTACTTAAAAAGATAAACATTAATAATTTGCAAAGTAAGTTTTTTCGCGAGTATTACAGATCAGGTAACGTTTTCATCCATAGGTTTGACGCTAGTCTTTCGCAAGAAGATATCACGAAGATGACTCAAACTTTTGGCTTGGTTTCGGACGCTTCCTACTCTTTACCCGCAAGGTATATCATTCTAAACCCTGCCGATATTCAAATCACAGGAAACATCACTTTTACTTCAGGAGAATTTAGAAAAATATTAACTGATTACGAGTTGGAAAGGTTGCGCAATCCCAAGACAGAAGAAGATGTTCAAGTCTTAGAGAACCTCGACCCAGAAACTATAAAGAAGATTAAAGGAGAAAAGAGAAAGCCCGCCAATAACGCTGTGTCTATTCCTCTTCCTGTTGAAAAAATGACAGCGGTCTTCTACAAGAAACAAGACTATGAACCTTTCGCTGTCCCGATGGGTTACCCTGTTTTAGAAGACATCAACTGGAAGCAGGAGATGAAAAAAATGGACATGGCCTTAACTCGCACTACGAACCAAGCTATCTTATTGGTGACAATGGGCTCCGAGCCCGAGAAAGGCGGGGTTAACCAGAAGAACCTTCTTGCCATGCAGAAGCTTTTTGAAAACGAGTCTGTCGGTAGAGTTTTGATTTCCGATTATACAACTCAAGCCAAATTCGTAATACCCGACATCGCTGGCATTCTGGACCCCAAGAAATATGAAGTAGTCAATCATGATATTCAAATGGGTTTGAATAATATTCTCTTGAGCGATGAAAAATTTGCAAACTCAAGTATCAAAGTTCAAGTCTTTATGGAAAGGCTCAACGAAGGTCGAAAAGTTTTCATTAATGATTTCTTAACTCCAGAAATTAAGAGACTGTCTAAAGAGATGGGTTTCAAAAACTACCCGACTCCTCATTTTGAAGATTTAGATTTAAGAGACAATTCTGTTTACGCTAGAGTATACAGCAGGCTAATAGAACTGGGAGTTTTGACCCCTGAAGAAGGGATTCAGGCTATAGAGTCCGGACGCATGCCAACTACAGAAGAATCGTTAGAGTCTCAAGAAAGGTTTAAATCGCTCAGAGACGAAGGCTTATACGAGCCGGTTTTGGGCAATAAGCAAATCGAAGTCCCTAAAGAAACGCCTAATCAAAATAACAAAAAGCCTGTGCCCCAACAAAAGGGAAGGCCGCAGGGAACCGGTAGGCCAAAAGAAACCGATAAGAAGAACCCAATAGGTTTAAAAGCCTCGGCTAAGTTCAGTCTATCAAGAATTCAAGATAATCTTAATCTAGCGGATAAGCTTAATATTGAAGTCGAATCAGCGTTAAGGCAATTGCATAATCGCAAGCGCCTTAATAAGACGCAAAAAGAAATTGCTCAACAGATTTCTAATATAGTTATTCATAACGAGGACCCGGAAAACTGGTTAGCTAAAGCTGGAAGATATGCGGCCGAACCGACTGACAGAAACGAGGAAAGAGTAAAAGAGATTCAGTCTATCGCTTACGAACATCAGGTGGACGATTTTCTCGCTGGCATACTATACTGCAGTAAGTATGATGGAGAATAATGTCGAGAATTATTTACAATGCGGAAGGACTCTTCGTAGGGCCATCTGGGCATAACTTTTTAAGTTATATAGGTGAGGCGCCCCATAATAACTACTCCAATCCTCTAGTTACTCACAATTTAGTCAAACCCATAGATAGAGTACAGACTCTCTCTTACGATATTAGCATCCCTCATACTCAGATCAGTCAGATGAACACCAGATCTGTAATTGACCGCCCGATAATTAATCCGCCTCAGGTTAATTTTTCTTTTTCTTATTTAGTTGCAGACGTTTCAAACGAATCTAAAATGGGGCTTTATGTAAATTTCCCCCAGTACGAAGAGCCTTTCTCCGGTGCTCCTTTTTACGCCAATAATACTGGGCACACTTTATTGTCTGGTTTTGTCGACGAGGAAGAGCATACGGATTATTATTACCAAACAGGAACGTACGACCCGTTTTTTCCCGCTAGAACCTATAGAGACAGGAAAAACTTTTACCTAGCAGTAAGAGGGGATCGGGAAGATTTACACACAGGGGAAAAGCTTGAAGATCTCACGACTAGAGACCCTCAAGAAACGACGGATCCAAACGCTACCGGCTATAATGTTATTTCTTTTGGCCGTTGCTATATGACCTCCTACTCGACACAAGCTGCCGTAAACTCTTTTCCCAAGGTTGATGTTTCTTATGTCGGGGAAAATATAATGTTTGAAACGAGCGGCAGTGGGTTTATGAGCCCCACAATAGACCCAAAAAGCGGAAATCAATTTTCCGACATGCACGTGATACTCCCGAAAAGAACAGAAAGGAATCCTGTGACAGTAGTAAATCCGGGAGATATTAACTTTTCAATAGATTCTTTTTCTGGAATAGGTATCGATTTTAATAATCTGCACCTTGAATCTTATGTGATATCCTTTGATGTCCCTCGAAGTAGCGAGAGTAATTTGGGATACAAATTCCCTCTTACTAGAAAAGTAAATTTTGTCGCTCCAGTAACCATAAACATTAATGGAATAGTGGAAAAAATGAATTCTGGGTCTTTAATTGACTTAGTGAACCTCAACCAAGATTATAACTTCGCGATAACTTTGAATATGCCCCAAACCTGCGCCACCCCTTCGACAGCAGACCCTATTCATGCAGGAAGCGTTCCGCTAGAAACAAGATCAGAACCACTTATAAAATATTCTTTTAACAAGGCTAAGTTGGACCAGTTTTCATATGATACTTCAATAGGGGAGAACAAGCTCTTTTCAGCAAGCTTCAGCACAGAAATGGATCCGGATGATTTATCAAAGGGCTTTTTTATAAGCGGCTTTCTTTCTGATAGAAAGCTGGAAGAGTTTCATCTTTTAGAAACAGATGGACCAATGGACGGAGGAACGGGAGACTTCGAGAGGTTTCGTTTAGAGTTAGAAGAGTCAGAGGCTTTGTTAGTAGATAACTACATCCCTCTTTATTAAAGTGTATAATATATAAGGAATAAGGAATGCCGAATAAAAAAATATCACAACTTTCCCAGATCTCTCCGGTCCCGACTGGGGGATTAATGATTCTGGCAAATTCTGGTGTCAGTAGAAGTGTTACTGTCAAGGACGTCGCAGAGGCTGTTCAAGGTTCCTCCTCGAATACTTTCTCAGGATTAAACGATACGCCTACGGGTATTAGCGGCGATATGTTTGCCGTAGGGAGCCCAGACGGAACTGGCATAGTTTTTTCTAAAAACCTGCATTTAGGCACTGGTCATTTTCTAGACAAAAGATATGGCGGCACAATTAGCGGCACGGTTACGATGGCTACTGGGGAAAAGATTCAGTTCGCCGATAATGGTAATTTTATAAATTCAGCAGGAGAAAGTCTTGCTATATACAGTTCTGATTTTATAAAAATGAGGTCGACTTCCGGCACTAGTATCTATCAAGTAGGAGGCACGGAGGCTAAAATTAATTTTTACACAGGTTACGCGAGTGAAAACAAGATTCACGTAATCCAGACTTCAAGCGGAAAGTATATTTCTTCTGGGCAAAATCATTATTTAAATTCAGACACTGATATATCAGGGAAAATATTCCAAAGCGGAAAAGAGATTCTAACTGGTCTTTATCAATTAAAATCTGAGCCGCATACTTTTACTGGGTTATCTGATACGCCGAGTGACTATAAGCTAGCTGGTGGTTTATCCAGTGCCGCGGGTCGTATTATTAAAGTAAACGCGCTTGGAAATGCTATGGAGTATTTCGACTCTGGCGTTTTCGTGGGAGAAAATGAAACTGGGATATTAGTGGGTAAAAACGAATCGGGTCAATTTGTCGGAACGGGGGTAAGCGGCCTTTTTGCTGAAGCTAGTAAAACAGGAAGTTTTGTTGTTGGCAGCGGGGTTCCTGCGAACATTTCTGCGAAGTGGAGCAGCACGGGCGTTTTAACTTCTGGTATAACCATTGACAACGGAAATGATTTTTATCCTAATAAAAATAGGTCGGTAAGCTTGGGTAAGAGTGCTAATAGGTGGAAAGATATACAAACCCAAAGGCTTGTGGCAGAGGCAACGGGGTCTAGTAGCGCTGGAGATGATAGTTGGATCACAGCAAAGACGAGATATACAGGCGACGCTTATGCAGAGTTTGTCGCCATGAATACTGTGGGCGGTGGACAAGCGAGTCTGGATGTAATGCGACTAGGCGTTTCTTCGACTGGGGTTAGCTCTAGGAATGTCGGTAGTGGAAATTATTATTTATATGGCGAAGGTGGAAGCGGAAAAAGTTTTATTATAGGAAAGAAACATGACCTATTGTTTTTTGCTAATACGGGAATATCTCATGACGACCCCGAGTCAATTGCTGGTGGGCAGAATCCCCCTGCTTTAAAAATACATACAAGCGGATTAGTGACGTTTAGCGAAGCTTTCACTATGCCTACCGGAGACGGGGCAGCTAGTACTTTTCTACAGACTGACGGAGCAGGTACTGTGAGCTGGGGTAACGCGTCTCAGACTTTTACTGGGTTATCGGATACTCCGAGTAACTATACCAGTGTCGAGAATCATATCGTCAAAGTGAACGCAGCTGGAAATGCTATGGAGTATTTCGACTCTGGCGTTTTCGTGGGAGAAAATGAAACTGGTAAT
>Ga0208128_1000730_pt1 | contig 12960 bp, 10 predicted proteins | sample ETNtaG_35_FD_185758 | JGI IMG/M metagenome (GOLD analysis project Ga0208128, IMG submission 185758) | Marine microbial and viral communities from oxygen minimum zone, Eastern Pacific Ocean - ETNP201306PF51B (SPAdes) (version 2) | ecosystem: Environmental > Aquatic > Marine > Oceanic ... | reverse complement strand
GTAGGATTGAATCCGATCGAAGTCATAAGGTTCAGGTGTTCCTCTATTAGGATTCGTCCTGGCTCGAATTCAAATGGCGAACCCATCGGCTTGATGAAATCTGCGTTCGCGAGAATGCCGCCCTTTAAGATAAGGCGATAGGAATTTCTATATACGTGCCTGATTGCATCAATGGCCCCCAAGTCATGCAGGGCCCATGTTAAAACAACGGTATCGTAATCTTGATCGAACTCATTGCCCCAATTGGGGGCAAGAAGGTCTACTTGTGTGAGCCTCGCCGAGGCTCTTCTGCTTCCAAGTCGCTCTTGGCCAATGACAACATTGCTTCAGAGGAATCCGCGTAGTGGTAAAAGCACCTCGGAAAACGATCGGTTAGATAATCGGTAAGGTATCCAGGACTAGATCCAAGCTCAAGGATCTTCCCATTATCTGAAATAGAGTTCTCGAAAATATCGCCCAAGCTATCAAAGCATGACTGACTATCGAGTGTTAGTTGAAAATGATCTGCCCACCATGAAGCATACTCGCTATCATGGAAATCATGCTCAGCGCCAATAATCTTTTTTTGTTCTTGGTTATGCCTTCCACCGCAACGGCATATAATTAGCTAGTATCCACCGATTATAGAAGTTATAGGGCTTTGCTTATCTATTGGGGGTTGATCAACTGCTGGAATTCTGGGCTCTGACGAACTATTATCAAAATCACTGCCTGTCTTACATGGGTAGTCACGGGTAGCCCAAAAAATATACACCCTGATAAATGGCGGCTAAAAAAGAGTCTGAGTTTTCACCCTCACCTGTGGTCATTCCACCCCATCGTTTAAGATGCCGGAACACATTTTCGACTCTCTGCCGCCTTTGGTCTCAATCTTGGTTGTCATTTCTCTGATATTCTCTCTTTTTCTTGGGTCGAATAAACCGGCGGCATCTCAACTTGATTGCCTTTTGGAAGAATAGTTTGGCCATCATAACCCTCATCGGCCAGTAAATGCTGAACCTAAATTCCTGGTCTCAGACCTTCAGGTTGGAGAACAATCTTCGGTTGTGTCTTCGGTAATCATCGCTCGGATCGGCCGACCATTCCGATCCCGGGCCAAATCTAATTTGGTGTTGAGCCCCCTTTGGTCCAACTCACCTGCTGATTCCCTTTTACCACAGCAGCTACAAGGTAGCTGAACTTTGAGGTAACTGGCCTCTATCATTAACCGTTCATCATCTATCGGCTAATTGTTCCAATATTTTTCCCCGACACCTTGATTTCTCCACCTAATGAGTCGCGGTCGCAAGGCCGCAAACTGACGTATCAGGTCATCGTTCGCCAGTTGTCTCCGCTGTTCTTCCCGCGTTGTAGCATAGGTCTTCTGTCGAATTTTAGGCGGATATTTTATCTCTGGCTTCATCGTAATACTCCCGACATTTGCGAGTTCAATACAGATTTCTAATACAGGTTATTGTAATGCTTGGGATTGATCTCCCTATGAGTTCTGGGTATTTCTAGTATCCTGCCTATTGACTATGTAAATGCCAACAGCGACCAGACTGGCTCCAATAATCAGACTTGGATTGATTTCGTCTCCTAACAGCAGATGGCTGAGTAATACTCCGAAAAGAGGCGTGGCAAAAAATAAGACCACCAGCCGACTTGGGCTGTATTTTTTCAGCACTGATGTCCAGGTGACAAAACAGAATCCAGCTACGACCACTCCTTGGTACAGGATAGCCACAATACTGGAAATGGATAACTGGTAGCCAGCTTCACGTTCCAGTAGCAGACTCAACCCCAAAAAACACGGTAAGCTGAAAATCATCATCCAGACTAAAAGACGGTATGGATGAATAAACTGTACAAATAGCTTGGTTACGACCATTCGGAGTCCTAACAGGCAGCCGCTGGCCAGAACAACCAGATCGCCAAACAGAGAGGGTTGCACCCCGACTTTCAAATTTTTTCCGAATGTCAGTAGAACCCCGCCAAAAGCGAGTGAAACTCCAACCATTTTGGTAACCGACAACCGGTCCCCGGGAACCCAGAAATGGGCGAATAAAACTGTAAAAAAGGGAGCAGTATTTATCAGAATAGTAGAACGTAAGGCATTCGTAAACTGGGTGCCGACATTCAACGAGATAATCTGTAACAGGAAAATAGCAGACAAACATAGCAGTGGCACGAGTTCTCCACGATTGATAGCAATTGGAATCCGTTGGATGATGGCCCAGGTACCAACGGCGAAAAGAGCCAAAAGAAATCGAGCCACCGCCAGGGCCAGTGGGGGAATGTCTTGCAATCCGATTTTAATCGAGACTGAGTTCCCACCCCAGAGCAGGGCGAGAAAAATGACCAGGACAATAATTTTGGTGTCCGGATGTTGATTGACAATTTTAGCGTTTTTTTTCACGATGTAGTCAAAACAAAATATAGGAGATTCTCATTGTGGGTTCTACTTTACACCGGTTCAATCTTATGCTACCGTAAGATTATCACTACTGTAAAATATCCGCTTAAGATTATGCCATAAATGCGAAATAAAGTCACTTTTTCGGTATTTAACAGAAGAGACAAATATGTACCGTCACATTTCCAAACTAATTACTCTATTTTATTTTATAGCCCATAAGTATGATACGATAGACTTTTGCCCCTCCAATGCTATGCAGATAACTTGGTTCTGTTCTTTCTCTTCGGGGCTGGGTTAGCCACCACCTGGTTTCTTCTTCGGTCGATGGGTTATCCTGCTTTCAGTTTCGTGACCTTGACAGATCTCGGCTAACCAATCAGTTTTACTTAATGGCGTTGAAAAAGCCGAAAAGATGCTTAAGGCAAAATAAAGGATGGGGAGATTATTCACCTTGGTCAATACCCTCAAGCGGGCTATCAATTGACCGGGCTGTTGGACAAAGTGGCCATTTTTAATGTGGCGCGGAAGGAAGCCGAGATTGTGGAATCGATGAACAAAGGTGTCGCTTGTACCGTTGAGAGGTAGGATAAACTGGGCACCACTTGAGCGGGGGTCAAGGCCTTCTAAATCAGACAAGCGTGGATCAAGAATAGTTTGTGATGAGTCAGGCTGGCAAATGACACCACTACTTAAATGCTTAAACCCGAGGGAAAATCGCTCGACGATCGGACAGTAACAGGCTTTTAGCAACCGCTGTCTGAACTACAAGTTGCCTGGTTACGCCTAATCGGGGATGTATGCCAGTGAAACGGTCTGAAGTCTGCGTTACGGTCCCCAACTGGAATTTTAAACCAACCGTATTCTCCAGTGGAGAATGAACCAAGTCGAAGAGGTAATTAGATGAAATCGTTGATATGTGTCCTGTTCACACCTGTATTTTCTTCTATCCTGGTCTGGTCAGCACCTTTCCTGCCTGAGGCCAATGACGACCAATTTAACCTAAAGCACGGTGAAAGTATAGCCGGAGTATTGCCTAATCCTGCCAAAATTGATGGTAATTTGGATGATTGGAAACACGCTGTCTAGGTGACCTTCGATTCCAAGAAAGACATGTTGCGTGGCCAGGCCGATTGGAAAGGCAAAGGTGATATTAGCCTGACCTGGTCCACGGCCTGGGACAAGAACAATTTCTACTTTGCCGTTGCTGTGAGGGACGATAAATTCACCCCTTCGGCTAACATTGCCAAACCGTGGGACGGCGATTGCATATTTCTCTATATAGATTGGGATAATTTAAAGGTTGGCACGCCCAGCGGAAAACCCAATTTCTCTTTTATCAACAAGAAGGCAAGGGTAACCAACTTTGGGAAAAATCCCGATATTTATTTATCAAAATTCGCTGTAGTGCCTACCCAAAACTGGGCAAGGGAGACATGATTTATGAAGTAGCAATGCCCTTTAAGCATTGCACCAAGAGGAAGATCAAGGAGGGCGACCACGTGGGTTTCACGCCTGGCTATGAGGAGGGGTTTAATGATCCAAATGAAAAGGGGGTATTCCTGTGCTGGAAGGGAGCCAACCCAGACGAATCTTCCTTATTGGGAAAATTGACCTTTGGCGGTCCGCTGGCGGTCAATTCCATACCACAAACTGTCTACCCGTTGGGGGCAACTGAAAGCCAGTAGATGAAGACCGTTCTATTACCCATCAGGTTAGGCTAGGGTCCCAAACAGTTCTGCTGGGCTTCGGATTATTCACTCAACAGATCTCACCTGAACCTACCGGCAGTCGCTAAAAGTGGTACGAAAGCACTACACTCGCTATTTTGACAATGGATTAGCTTTGATTTGAGGTGGAAATATGCGACTCTTGTTGGACAGACGATGCAAATAATTACCAAGTAACAAAGGGAAATAAGGAAAATAGTAGATGAATGCACCAAATGTGCTGTGGATTTTTATCGAGGATATGAACGACTGGATGGGTTGCTATGGTCATCGGGTAGTGCCAACTCCTCACATCGATCGTCTGGCCGAAGCAGGCGTCCGCTTCGACCGAGCCTATATGCCAGCGGGTGTTTGCTCACCCTCCCGTTCGGCTGTGATTACGGGCATGTACCAGACAACGATTGGGGCACACAACCATCGAAGTTCTCGGCCGGATTTTCGAGGGACAGGCATGGGCGAGGACTATGATTCCATTCCGTTGCCCGACGGCGTATCGACCATTCCGGAACTTTTCCGTCAGTCAGGCTACTACACCTTTATCGAAGGTAAAACAGACTATAACTTCGCCTACCAAAGTGCAGACCTTTACGACTCTGACAACGGCCAGATGGGGTTCAAGGGGACCAGAGAGGGCCGAGATTGGTCTGGGTGTCCTGAAGGGAAACCCTTCTTCGGCCAGGTCCAACTGACGGGTGGGAAACAGTTTGGCAATCCTAATCTGCAACGGCACGTTGATCCATCGACAGTTGACGTTCCATCCTATTATCCAGACCATCCCATCATTCGGGACGAGATCGCCTTACATTACGATTGTGTTCGTCATACCGATCATGAGGTAGGCCAAATCCTATCAAAGTTAGAAGAGGATGGCCTGCTCGATAACACCATTATCTTTCTGTTTAGCGATCACGGTATGCGGTTGCCACGGCACAAGCAATTTATCTATCAGGGAGGACATAAGGTTCCTCTGATCATTTCCGGTGCTTCCGATTGCTTAAAGCCTGAGACTATTCGTCCGGATCTGGTCAGCGGCATCGATATCAGCGCTACTTCACTGGCCTTGGCCGGAGTCGAAATACCTGATCAGATGGAAGGACAACACCTATTCGCCGATGATTTTACCCCTCGCCAATTCGTGGTAGCGGCTAAAGATCGATGCGACTACACCATCGACCGCATTCGCACGGTCCGCACCCAAAAGTACGGCTACCTCCGCAACTTTATGACCGATCGGCCTTATATGCAGCCCCAATATCGAGATGGCTCCAATTTTATGACCCTACTGCGCCAGATGTATGCTCAGAGGCAATTAAACGAGATCCAAGCCGCTTTTTGGGGAACCGATAGGCCAGATGAGGAGTTGTACGATTTAGAGGTCGACCCGCACGAAACCATCAATTTGGCCGATGATCCAGCCTACGCGGAAGTGCTGGTAGAACATCGGCAGATTCTGGGAAATTGGGTCGAGGAGACTGATGACCAGGGCCAATATCCAGAATCGGATGCTGGCCTGCGTTGTGTCCTCAAACGGTGGGGTGACAAATGCGTTAATCCAGAATACGCTCGGCTAAAAGACCGGAGCTAAAATTCCGGTAGATAGCCTTTGAAGTTGATCTGTTGTGTGGCCGGATCGCTGTAGCTAATCGGTTTTGGTTCCAACCACTCTATTAACATATCTTTGAGGGCATAAGCGAAAAAATGGTTGCCTGCCGGACTATAGTGACCAATATAGTAGCGGTTCATATAGTCGTTAATCGATAGACTGAAATCGGTAAAGTCTCGGTAGTGGGCTAAATTGGCGTCGAAATACCGCAGTTTCAACGAGTCAAGATAGTCAAGATTTCCTGGTCGTAGCGAGGTTTCCCTTCTAGCAATTGACGAGTAACCCGTGGACATAGTAAGAGAAACATCAGCTTTTTTTTGTTCCGCTGGCAAAAGGAAAAAGCCTGATCAATCACATATTTGGTAGCGGCAAAACCGTAAGCATACTTCAATTGCTGAGCGGTTTCAACCAACTGACCAGGTTGGTTCGGGTTCAGTGCCGGCAAACCGAAAATGTCAGCTAATCGATTCAATCGCTCCAACTGCAAACTTCGTGGATCGACATCTGTTGCAACGCACAACTGCAGCATCAGGTCGTCTTGCAGCGCCTCTACCATGAAGTCAGCATCGGTCATACGATAGAGCGATTTGGCCGTCGGCAATTGATTCTCCTGTTCTCTCAACTGACCCGTTTGGAGATCGATTTCCAGATGCGTCCAAAAGTTATTGTGGAAAGCCAATCCACCTTGGTGATCCCACCAGGGATAGATGACCGCATATCGGCACCGCATCGCATTACGCAGATGATCGTCCCCCCAAACATAGAGGATCACATACTCGGCGCTATCTTCCGTCGTTTCGGTACGCACCATTCTTCGGTAGGCTTGGTAAGTGCCATAGCCGCCCATACCGAAGTTTTGGACCGGTTCACCCAAATGCGCAGATAAATAAGACTGCCACGTTTCACTATCACTGACCTGGTGACATTGGGTGAAACTGTTGCCGTAGGTATTAATGCGGCAAGGGTGGTCGGTGTAGAGGTGATTGGTTCGCGCCCCGTTTTTTTGAACAGTGGAGATGGTTGCTGATCCGTCTATGCCGTCACGAGGTAGAGAATTGGCCAGCACATAACCCAATTCGGGATCGAATTGGGCCCACGACGGTTGATCAGGATCTAAAAAAACATCGATTATCTGCTTGGGTACAGCACTTTGGCGTAGATAGTCTCGATAGGTTTGCATCTGTGATTGGTGTTTTGATTGACCCATTTTTTCACCCTACTCGATTGGATTGCAAAGTTTAATGTAAATTTGATTTGCAAAGGAACGAAACATGCCTGCAGAAGATTACAGACTGTATGATGAGGCCTATTGCAATCCTATTGTAATCGATGTCTGTGATAGTCAGGCGCTGGGTGGCTACCGTTATCATACCGGTCCCGGCATGAAAGGCTTTGGGATTAACTTCTGGTGGAAATTACACCCGATGGTGCCATTAACTTTACCCCTCAGTGGGGAATATAACATCATCTCCAACTACCGGGTTTTCATGTTGGGACCAATTGCGGTCAAAACCGGCGATGGGTGTTACTGTGTTTCAGCGCACACAAGTTGCTGAACTGTCTATGCTATCGACGAGGAGCCACGATGAAAAGTGAATTCTTAATTCCTACCTGTTAGCGAAGCGGCATGATCAAGAGTGATAGTTTCACCCGACCTGAATTGTAAAACCGCATCGTAAAGTCGCATCGTTCCCACCACATCGTGGATACTGGAAACCGGATCACGGTCTTCACGGATTGCAGTAACGAACTCGGTCAAACTATGCCCATCCCCCGTTAGCTCGCCGTTTCGCTGATCAGAATGATTTTCGTGAAAACTGTTTCCGGCCTGGGTATAGTGGCGTAAGGTCCACAAATCGTCGAGAACGATGTATTCGCCCTGCCCTGTCACCTGGATCTGATCGTAGTTTCGGCTCCACAACCGTTGGCTATTCAACTGCATAGTACCGATGGCCCCGCTCTCAAACTGAAGTCCAACAGCAAAACTCCCCTGTCCACCGATTTCATTGTAGAAGGAGCAGGCTTGGGCCACTTCGCCGGCCAGATGTCGGACCAAATCGAAATGATGGATAGCGAAGTCGAGCAGGTAGCTTTCCAATGTCGGGTAGTTACCGCTACAGAAACTACTGAAAACCTGAGACACCTGACCGAAACTGGATTTGGCCATGATTCCCTTGGCCGTTTGAACCCCAAAGCTGAAACGGCGTTGGAAATTGACCATCATCTTTCGATTATGGAGAGAGGCCGCTTCAGCTAACTCTAAGGTGCCGGCCAAGGATGAGGCCGGCGGTTTAGGCACGAAAACGTGGTAACCGGCGGCTAACGCCTCTAACACCAAGGCTTGACGGTGTTGTGGTCCCATGCAGATGATAACCGCTTCCAAATCTTCTTTTTCGTACATCTCTCGATGATTGGTATAGACATTAGCCCCACCGCCAAATTTTTTGGCGGTGCGTTCGGATTTTTGCTGATCGATATCGCAGATTGCCTGGAGTTCCAGAGGGGCAAAGTGGAGTGCGGGATACAGGGTAAAAGTGGCAAATCCGCCAGCGCCGATAAATCCAACTTTCAAGTTTTCCATAGTTAAGTGTGCTCCTTTTTCAATACCATCAATCTTTCGTTATAACCTAGATATGCGCTTGGAGGGAGAAAAAATACCGCTAAAGCTATAATTCTGGCGAATTAGCCTCCGGAAATCGCTCTCCCCAGCGTGGTCGAAAATATGTCTCAATTCTTAATTCACATAAAGCAGACTTCGATATCTATCTAAGCGGTTAAATGCGTCGCAAATCTGCTACAACGTTTCGCTTTCCAATAAGTCATTGAAGACATGATAACCGTTTTTACCGAAAGCTTCAAGTTGGTTTATGTTTAGCATACTGATTTTCGCTTCACTTGCACTATTGCACAGAATGATAAAGCTTCTTCCTTTACTAAGGGAGTCCTTTTGACAAAAGGGGAAATTTGAGGTGGAGGTTAATTCCTATCCCCTGTCTTTTATTGGGTTTTTGGGCTAAGCAGCCAAAGAGTTATTCGAGTTAGGTTCGATGCCAAAACCAAAACTTTGGCACACATTAGGTAAGTGTCAAGAATACGGCGCCAGGTTAAAATCAAGGTTCATGCGGCTGGCTAGCTGACTTAGAGTTGATTTTTTGTAGGCTGGTATATTACCTCTGTGTTTCCCCTTCCTGTAGAGTAAGTTGGGCGTTCGCTAAGATATTGGTGTAGGTATCAATCAGACCAGAAGGCCAAACTACCGTTAATTGTTCGATTTTCTCCGACTGGCCTAGACCAAAGGTAATCACCATTTCACTTCGCGAACAGTAGCTACTGCCAGTCTTGACTAGTCTACTTTGACGTTGGCCGCCTACACTGACAGTGATTTTGGCGCCAATTCCGTCGCGATTGCTTTGGGTACCCTTTATTTTCAAACGGAGGTAATTGTTGTTTTCTTCGTTATCGTTTCTAAGTAACCACGCTTGGCCATTGGTGGCAACAACACCATTATTTGAAATCAGTACGTCTAAATCGCCATCGCCATCGTAATCCCCGTAGGCAGCACCGCGTCCAACACCGAAATCTTTCAAGCCCGCTTCTACACCAACCTCGTAGAAATCTCCATTCTGCTGATTCCAGAACAGTGATGGGCGTTGGGAGTAACGGAGATTTTTTTGATATCTTTGGACATTGGGTTCAATGTGACCGTTAACGCAAAACAGGTCTTGATATCCATCTTGATCATAGTCGAAAAAGAACAAGCCGAAAGTTAGAGTAAACAGACTGGCATTACCGACTTTAGCCTGGATCGTTTGGTCGCTGAAATAGCCTCCCGGACTGGCGTGATAGAAAGCAGTCGTCTCGTTACTGAAATTGCCGACAGCCATAACCCTATTGCCGTCGTTGCGGATATCTGCCGTATCAATACCCATAGACCCCTGCGCTTTCCCATTCTCATCGAAAGCAACTCCCATTAACACGGCTTCATCGGTGAAGGTACCGTCTCCATTATTATGATAAAGGAAGTTAGCTTCGGTATCGTTAGCAACGGCTAGATCAATCCAGCTATCGTTGTCGTAATCCAGCATGGTTACGCCAAGCGACTTACCGTCTGAGTTCAAAATACCCGAAGCTACGGTTACATCCTCGAAAACACCATTCTTGCCCTGATAGAGGCGACAAGATTGCCCCTCATAAACGGAGGGCGTGCAGTAAGAGCGATGTTGTTGGTCTACGGTGCAGGAAAGATCGGATTCGATGGACCACTCTACATAGTTGCAAACGAACAGATCCAGCCAACCATCGCGGTCATAATCAAAGAAGAGGGCGCTAGTAGACCAATCATCTTCCGCTGTATTGGAGTCGGATGTAACATCGGTGAAGGTCGCATCACCATTGTTACGAAAAAGAAAGTTAGCTCCGAGGTTGGTAAAATAGAGGTCAGCATCATCGTCATTATCATAGTCTGCAATAGTGACCCCCATACCGTACATGGGCGTGTTTATCCTTGCGCTTTGGGTTACGTCGATGAACTTACCATTGCCTATGTTGCGATAGAGTACAGGTGTATGATTCGATTGCTGATCGTCTTTCCATTCTTTCCCGTTAATAAAAATAATATCCAGCAATCCATCGTTATCGAAGTCAAGGAAGCCACAACCCGCCCCCATTGTCTCCGGCATATATCTTTGACCAAAAGCTCCCGAAAAGTGGGCAAAGTCGATACCCGATTCTTTAGTCACATTAACGAACTTAACAGCAGGAATCTCCGCTATACTAACGGCTTGAAGGCAAAACAATATACATGAGCTAATATGTAAAAGGAGAAGTGAGTTCAAGAACTGGAACTTACCCATACTATGGTCTAAGAGCACATTTAGTCAAAGATTAAGATATTCTCGGCGAAAATCAGTTTTTCCGCGGTAGATAACCGCTCGCAGTTTGCTCAGGGGTAGGACGGATTACTAATGAGTTTATCAGAAACTTCCAATAGGTCACTACCTTTTATCTCTTGAAAATCCCTTGAAACTAACCAATGAGTTCGCCATTAATATGCAGTACTTATGGTCCCGGGGCGTTTCTAGCGGTGATAGCTACTCAAGGCAGATAAAGTTTCGTCCGTTCCGATTGATTCTAGTGCTTCTGCTACAAAACTGCGAATCTGTTCGCTCTCATCACTCAGCATTGGAATTAATGCCCACACTGCTGATTCTGCTGCGAATCCTATACTGCCCAAGGCAACAGCGGTCATCCCTCGAACCCGGGTATTTTGATCATTTAACGTTCGAATCAGAGTTGGTACTGAGGGGACAGCCACGGATCCTATGCTACCTAAAGCTATAGCTGATAATCCTCGGACCTGACTATCGGTGCTGTTGAGTTTCTGGATCAGATATGGTACAGCTGCTTCCGCTGGTGCGCCGATTCGCCCTAGCGCGATAGCTGATATTCCGCAAACACGGTTGTCTTCATCGTTTAATCTTTCTATCAGTACCGAAACGATCCTTTCTGCGGGTGAACCTATTCTGCCTAGAGCATCGGTCGCACTGCCACGAACCTGGGGGTGTTGATCCTGTAGTAAAGCTAACAATTTTGCTACTGACGGTTGAGATGGCGATCCGATCATTCCCAAGGCTTCAGCTGCGTTGGCCCGAACTTCAACCACCGGATCACCCAATGTCCGTACCAGCGTTGGGACAGCCTGATTCCCAGGTTGTCCGATCTTGCCCAGGCCAATGGCGGCAAAGCTTCGCACACGCTGGTCGGTATCCGACAGCCTTTGTATCAGGTAGGCTACTACCAGGTCTACGGGGTGCTGAATCAGACCTAATGCCATGACAACGTTGATCCGCACCCAGTCATCTTCATCTTCAGCCGTCTGAATTAATGTTGGTACGGACGTACTGGCTCCTAGCCCGATGCCTCCCAGAGCATCGGCCGCGTTGGCCCGAACCAGTGCCTGCTGGTCGTCCAGAGCCTGGGTTAGAATGGGCAGAATCTGGTCCAGCGGACGTTTATTTTTTCCCAGAGCATCAATCGCATTGGCCCTGACCCGCATTGATTTATCTTTCAAAGCTTCGATTAAAGTGGAAACCACCTGTTGATCAGACCTCTCGACACCATTCAGGATATTAGCAACGTTAGCCCGAACCTGGGAGTCCTGATCAACTAGGGCTTTCAACAAAGGGGCAATGACTTCCGGTATCTCATCAGATACCGGTGGAAGGCCAATATTTGCCAGAGCATCAGCTGCATCGCGACGCACTCGCCAGTCGGTATCTCCTAAGGTATTTGTCAGGGCTTGGACAGTTTCTTTTTCGGGGGATCCGAGTTGGCCCAGTGCATAGGCCACACTGGTGCGAACTTGCGGTTCTTTATCTCTCAATGCTCGGATTAAGGCAGTAATAATTCTTATCTCGGATTGATCGCGTTCAGCCAGGGCGACAGCGGCCTGAGAACGCTGCTCCGGGTTACCCTGCTGCAATTGGAGCAGAAGTGGAAATTGGACTTTCGCACCTGGACTCGCCGCCGTGATTTCGATATTAACCCTTTGCGTAGCATCCACCAGCTGTTCCCAATAGGATGGTAGCCTGTCCCATGGATTGTTTCGACGGTCATCAGTGGCATAAAAGCGGGTAAATCGCTTCTTTGTGGCTAGATCTAGCCATCCTAGTATGGATTGGATCGTATCGACTTCGTAAGGGAGTAGGGCCACCTCCACATCGGGATATCGATCTATCCAGGTGGGAAAGGAAACCGCATCTACGGTTTTTGGACCTTCATAGAGGCAAATGATGTCAGCTACCGGTTCGGTAAAGTACACCTCCGCGCAGATTGTCCCTGGATTGCTAACTACCAGCGATAGGTCCAGAGTGGTTCGCACGTATTGATAAAGTTGTCGGTAATAGCCAGTCTTTTCTCGGTCACTGGCCTGTTCGTCCAGGAAAATGCCCTGGAGGCCGGGATAGAAATCAATCCAGCGATCGATCTCCGATTTAACCTGCTGAAGCGGCCGCTGGCCATACGAAGTGTAAACATAACCGACCAGAGTAATGGGGTGCTCCGCAGCTAGGGCTGTCACTTTCAAATAGTTTGGATCAGGCGTTTGCCCGGCTCCATTGTCAGGGTTGATAATAGCAACCGTTGGTAATATAGATATAGGGTTCCTCTAAAAATTAGTTAGATTTGTGCAATTTTCTGCACATTTGTTAGAATTAGCTCATTGGCAATTAAAT
>Ga0208128_1000729_pt1 | contig 12964 bp, 11 predicted proteins | sample ETNtaG_35_FD_185758 | JGI IMG/M metagenome (GOLD analysis project Ga0208128, IMG submission 185758) | Marine microbial and viral communities from oxygen minimum zone, Eastern Pacific Ocean - ETNP201306PF51B (SPAdes) (version 2) | ecosystem: Environmental > Aquatic > Marine > Oceanic ... | reverse complement strand
CTCTAGTGTATTCATCTGTTCAATTGGTAACGGCATAGTGATGTGGAAGTAAATCCATTACGGATCGGTACCGATCAATTTCCCCAGCTCTGGATAAAGTCTGGCAGATCGAAATTGGCTGGCATGTTAGTCAGTTGGCAGCGTTCAACTCTGGATGAAAAATCCGAAACCGCGCGATTAGTTTCTTTTCGAATCAGATCATAGAGAGTTGAAAACCGTTGCCAGATCAGATTAGCTTCATCTACTGTGAAGCGTTGAGCAAAATCCTCAAACAGATAGAAATTGAGTCGGTGCTCCGAAATTGCGCTGACACGTTCTTCAACTGACATTTGCTGAACTTCAGGCTGTTTCAATGTCCGTACTTTATCCACTAATTTGGAAAGGAGCACTAGGCAAACCATCCTTCCTTTTTCTCCCGGATGCAAAGCGCAGATCCCTTTCAGAAAGATGTCCCACTCTTTAGCTGCCACCGCCCGAAAGATCGATTCCACTACGTCACACTGGGTGGAATGAAGTCGACAAAAATGAGTAAACTGATCGACAATCCCATCAGATAGTTTTTCCGCAAAGTTGGGTTGCCAGTAATAATGGTTTACAATTGGATAAACCGGACCACCAAAAGCGCGGTAACCAAGGTGAATGGTTCGACGCCGTTTGGTGTTGTAGTTGCTACCCTAATGTAGCATAATATGGGTGTAGACCACCCCATCTCCGGCTTTCAGTTCTACGGGAATGCCACCTGAAATTGGCTGCTGGGAGTGAGTCAGCAGGTGCTGATGTTCTTCCGCTGTCATTAGGACGACAATGACTCCCAGGCACAACCCAAAACACATTATCGTCATAGAGTGGGATGTTCCATTGCAGGTAACCGGGCACGTTTGCCATCATATCCATCTGCACCCCGTTCAAGGGGGCTTGATGCACAGGATCAATGTCACGATGCCAACTGGCGGGGCCATGATCTTTAACCGGACTACACATCAACGCCATCAGCGTAACAGCAACATCCGTGGCAGACATCAGTTTTTGACTAACACCCAGCGTATTCTGGTGCAGGCAAAATTGCACCGTGTTATCAGTCGCTTTATCCACTACCTCGTTGAAAAAAACTCTCGGTTGCGCGCTAGTTTCCCAAACACCACCGGGTGGATCCCCAAGGTTACGTTCTTCTGCCCAGACAGCCCCTTGCCGTTCAACCAGAGTCTCAAAGCTGCGACGCAGATGGTCTAGCTGCTCGGGCGCTATGACCCCGGGTAAGACAATGTAGCCGTTTTCGAGCAGTTGCGCTGGATTCACTTCCATGATTGCCTCCTTAACTGTGCAAGCCAGCTTGTGTCAGGAATTTTATCTCGACTTTTATAAATAGATCAGGGGGCTGAAATAGTCGATGACACTGAACGCAAATTTAGAGAACTCAGTGTTGATATATTTCGCCAGAAAGGTATAATGCTATCATTTCAAACATAAGGTAACAGATTTATTTGATAAGATCTATGATACATAAAGGAGAATTACATGTCCAGCAGCCCAATTATGGCTGGCCAACCCTTCAGCCCAGAGAAAACCAACAAGATTGCCCAGCAGTTCTTCCGTGATGGCTATGTGTATATTCCAAACGTGTTAACTCCGGAAGAAGTCACCGCTCTGCGAGACAGGACTGACCGACTGCTCGACGATCCAGATTTGATGGAAAGCACTAATCCGAATCTTGCAGATGTCAGGTATGTTCAGCTGGGGAAACATCAAGCAACCGGTGAGGATCTCCCTTTTGTCCTCAGAAATACCATTGAACTGGATCAGATGTTTCGGGACATGCTGCTCCGCGAACCAATCTTTAGTTTGGCCGAAGCTATCGTCGGAACCAATTGCAAGTTTTGTGGACAGAATGTCCTGCGTAACAAGCCTGGCTTGTCTATTGATCGCTGGCATGTTGACGGAGAGGTGCATTTCCCTTTACCGGATAGTATTGAACGATATGACTCGCGGATTCGAATGCGGGTGATGTGGTTTACAGTGCAGATGGCATTGAGCGATATTGAACTAATTGAACACGGCCCGACACAATACGTGCCGGTTAGCCATTATTCCGGCCGAACTCCCAACAGTCAGGACAATCCAGAGTTTGAAGGCAACAATTCCGTCTCCATATTTTGTAAAGCCGGTGACATTTATCTGCAAGATCCAATGTGCTGGCATCGTGGGGCACCCAATAACTCAGATCGTACACGTTATATCCTCCAATCGCAGTACGCAGCACCATGGGCCTACTGGCGTTTTAACCTCTGTAATCGCGTACCTGTGGAGGAAGAAGTGCTACAAGCAGCCAGTGATCAACTCCTCAATTTGCTAGGCAGACCCCGACCAAACGGCGCTTAGATCTCGAGTTCTGATATTCTAAGTGTATTCATGTGTAGAAGAAAAGGAGAGTGCAAATGGAATTTGTAAAACTGGCTGAGGAACAACGCCAGTTTTTTGATGATAATGGGTACATGCTGGTACCTGATGTCCTTTCACCGGAAGAGATTGAACAGTTGACGCAGGCTAGCGACCGAATGATCGAATCATACAATTCGGATGGCGCATACGTGCAGATGCGGCCAGGAATTGTGGAGGAACCAGACTTTCATCCGCTGTTGGCTTGTTCACCGACGGTACCTCTGATTATCCAGTTGTTGTCGCCGAATATTCATTTGCATACTACGGCCATTATTTATAAGTCCCCTCAACCCATTGACGATGAAGAAACAATTAAACAACGCGGATGGCACCGTGACATCGGCATTACCGAAGATCTGGGGCACAACAACCTCATCCGTGCCGGCATCAAGGTGGGTTACTGCTTGACGGATTTTCAGCAACCGCGTTCCGGCTTCACTATGTTTGCCCCAGGTTCACATCTAGAGAAAACACCGTTGCCAATCCCCACGAATGAGGTCGATCCGGTTAATGCTGTTGATCTCTGTCTCAAGGCCGGAGATGCATTTTTATTTGAGAACCGCATTTTCCATACCTCTGCTCCCAATCTAAGCAATCGCACATCGAAAGTCATTATCTTTGGCTACAGTTATCGCTGGATGGGTGGTCGAAAGGATCTCATGAAACAGGTTCAACCAGATGAAACGGTGCTGGATCAGGTTGACGATATTCGCCGACAACTGCTTGGTGGTTCTAGCGATGCTCTGAGCCATTGGGCCCAAGAACAGGGGCTTGCACCGGAACCAATTCAGTGGACGATGGAGATTTAATCAGAATCTGCAAAGCCCTCCACCCCGGAACTGAATCCGTTGACAAGAGTTACTCGATCGCGGCAGACTGACAGTGGAAGATACGGTCAGGTCGTTCGTCTGTCAGTATCTTCAGTCAGTTGAAATCTAACTCGGCGTCCTTTTTCCTAATCAGCTGCTGTCCTTTGCTTTAGAGATTCCATCCAGGCGCGTAAGGGAACATCATCCGGATTCTGGGTTAGCCAGTACTGTGACGACGGCTCCATATCAGATTTTTCGCCCAATGGATCTGCTCCACTCGGTAGAGCACCCAAGAGTTGCTGGCGGATTGGTGAACACCGTTGGAGTAACTCCGAATCCTGCTGGATATAATCAGTCGGTCGCAACCAGCGGTAGTGGTAACCTACATGCATGATCTTCCGCGTTTTGTTTGATCGGTTAGGGCCAACACAGTGCCAAGTTGCCGTCCGCCACAAGACAGCAGAACCGGCGGGCAATTTCAATTCCAGCGTTTGCTTCTCGGGTACACGGTGACCCATAGCATGTAGCTCTGCTGGCAATCGCTTGTAACTGCCCGGCACTAACCATAGATTGCCACAGTTAGATTGAGTCATATCAAAGAGGCAGTAGAAGACCTTGATTTCCATGAACGGCAATCGACCGTCCAACGAAGGTGCTTGGAATATTTCAGGGCTAGCCAGATCTGGATGCCACACTACGTTGCGGTATCCAGCTTCCTGATCAGCTCCATTTCCTGTACCTACGGCTCCTGCCTGTAGGTTTGATGGATATGGCGGCCGGTAATCGAGATGCGTCGTACGAATCTGTATGTTCCAGCCGATGGCATCCACCACCAATGGTAACATACGAGGGTGGTCAACCAAATCCAGAAAAACGTCGTGATGGGCTAGAGCGTTGCGCACTTGGAAATGGGTTTCTGCTTCCAACCCCTTTTCCTTTTGAATACGTTCAACTACCTCATCCACCGCGTTGGACAGTCGCACCAGTTCCTTCGGTGTCAGGAAGTTTTCAAGAATAACAAACCCTTGTTCTTCAAACTCGTGTTCCTGCGCTTCAGTCATTGCTATGGCCATTTCATTCCTTTCCTCGCTAAGCTAATGCGTTTAATTGCCTATCTTTTTGTGTTTTTTCACTTTTGTTGCCACTAATAACATATGGGGTTGCTTGCTATTCTGAGTATTTACACAATTCGTGTTTCATCTTGGCTCCTATGCGGTCAAAGAAAAAGCAAGAATGAAGAAACGAAAACGTTTAACATGAGAAGAAAGAAGGGCTAATTACTTATCGCTTATTGTATAGCAATACAAACAGTAGGTCAATAGAGGCAGAATGAGTTAGAAGGAGAAAAAGGGTACCAACCAGGCAGCTGATAACCGCCTGATTACCCCGTACACAGAGTTACCTTTTGCCCGGGTTTCAGTGAGTAATTAATAACAATCAGGGAAATTGGCTTTTTGAAAAGACAATGTCTATTTTCTCGTTTCAGATATCAATCCGCTGAGGTATGACAAAGGGATATCGATGGCCGCTAAATGTCAACCGTAACCATTATTTAGAACCCATCTACTGCTGAAGCCAACCAGTATATAGGCTTTTGGCTCTACTTTAGCTCTTCTTCAAAGAAAGCCAGCACCTTTTCCCAAGCATCTTCGCTCGCCTGGTGGCGGTAACGCTCCTTACTGTTGAAACTTTGAAAGGCATGGCCAGCCCCATCGTAGCGGTGAAAAATGTGCTCTACTCCCGCTTGTTTCAGAGCTTGGCTGTAATCACCCACGTCCTTTGGCGAAGGATTTTCGTCTTCGTTACCAAAAAAACCGATAACTGGACAAGTTATGTTCTCAGTCAAGTCGATGGCTGGCGGGTTGCCCTCGCCAAATACCAATTTCACCCGACCTGCATAGAACACAGCACAAGCTTTATAGAGCGGGTTACTGGCTGCTCCTACCCAGCAAACGCGCCCGCCCCAGCAATGGCCAACAATTCCGATGCGTTCTGCATCTATGTTTTCGAGCCCGGAGAGCAACTTATAAGCCGCGTTCAAGTCGAGGATGGTCCAATCATCCCTGAATTCTTCTCTCTTGATCTCAATTCCAGCTGATTTGGGCCACCAATGAAAAATAAATGGCACGGCCACAACGTAGCCATTGTTTGCGTAGCGTTGGGCGGATTTGAGAGTAAATTCGTCATTCTCAATACCTGTGTGGCCGATAGGTATGTGCATACATTGGATAATGCCTGGATGGGGTCCTGGCTGCTGAGGCTCAAAGATGAAGACCTCCATGGGACTACCATTGACTTCGATTGTTTCAATACGATGGGTCACGATTCCCGCTCTCCTTTATGCTTAGCTGATGTGAAAAACAAGGTTAGTGATTCCGGATATTGACCACCTTATCTTGTGTCTTATATCTACCGTTACCGTCACAATGCACAGACCGATGGCTACTACCTCTCCTTCGCTATCTCGGCCCGACGAAGGCATGGCCTGTTTGCCCCGGCTGAATGTCTGCTGCTGAGCCATCCATTCAACCAATTGACCAGCCACCTTATAGACCTTGATGGTGACATTAGCTGGCTGATCCAGAGTAAAAGAAATAGTGGTGTGGGCGCTAAAAGCGTTACCTTGGGGTGAGAAGACCCGTGGCTGGCAGGTTAATGAATCCGGCTTCAGCTTGGCTGAATCCAGTGCTTGAATCTTATCCATTTCACCTAGGGGACACTGACCCAAAGACAAAACCGCAACCGAGATGGTCTGTCGTTCCAAAATTCCTTCTGGTAATGTAACATTTTGCCCTCATGTGGTGGAACACACCAAAAAATCAGAAAACGCCAGATCTTTTTACTATTAATCTGCTAAATTTATGCTCACCAAGAAACCACACCGGCTAATTTTCAACCCAGACAAGTTAACTGAACAAATGCCGTAGCTATTTCCAAACCAAACTAATTTGACAAAAGTTGGGTAATGTTGTTTTCGTCCCACAGTTAATTGATTCGGCTGACCCTCTATTAACCGTGGCCGAGAACAAGGAGTCGGAATTCTTAGAAGATCCTCCATCAATTGAGAAACAAATATATCACCATCAAGCATTGGCCAAGGATCTATATCAATATGGTATAAGGTCGATAGGCAGAAAAAGATCGTTTATCTATCTTTTTACCAATCAATTTATAAATTGTATTCTGAATAGAGGGCTTTATCTCAAGACAAACAGAAGGTCTTGGTTTCTGATTCAACCAGCCTTCATTTGATTTATTCAGACTACAGTCAAGGAATTGTAAGCACTTCACTGGACCAATCTCGCCATATGTCACCGTTTGTGTTGTCTACCACCAATGGATCAGGCAGAGCCGCGGGCGTTTTGAGGAAACCATAGATCGTCGCCTGACGGACGATATTGGAAGACGTATTCTGCCCCGCGATATGAAGGATTTTGGTGTGCCACAATACCACGGTACCGGCCGGGCCGTGGCAATCGAATGGTTGAGTATCAGCCTTGATCTCCGCAATGACAGGATCGTTATAACCGCCCGCATTTCGTACTGCTAGATGTTTGTCGGTGTGTTTCTCACCGGCTTGGAAGGCTTTCCACTGCTCCTTCCAAATCCGTGTGTGGCTCCCAGGCCACACGGTAAAACCGCCAGAATTAGGTGGTACGTCATCGATGTAAGCTGACATCTGTAACCGCCATCGGCCATAACATGCACCATCAGAGTGCGCGCCGCGGTAATCGGCCCCAGAGGGCGGACTATTTGGTAGAGTGCAATATAGTCCACGAGTCCCTTGCCCATTGAGCCACACTGGGCCGGTTTTAGGTAACTGCAACTCCCTCTCTGTTGAGAAAGTCCCCTTCAATGGCCAACCCACCTCGTGTCCGATGTGAGAAACAAGACCTCCCACCGCATCATCGCACATGAAGCATGGGCCCACTGTCTCACCTAACTGATTAAGCCCTGCGGGCCACACCAGTGTGCCCTGCCCAAGAAGTTGCTCGGCAACTGTCCACAATGCTCGGGGGGCTAAGTTAAGCATCAGTTCTTCAGCCCCATTTCGGATTGTAAAACGATGCCCACTACCACCAAAGTACGGGTCTCCACCATCAAGAGGTTTCTGTGCCTTTAATTTGGCGCTCTCCTCCTCAGTAATGGAAGTCCATGTGGAAGGATTTTCCCTTTTTATGCGGGGCAGGTAGGTTTGGATCGACTGCCACATTTCGTTACGTGCCTGTCGGCAGAGCACCGGATCAAGGGCTTCAGGCAGAACCAAGAATCCCTCACGCTTAAACTGGGCAATCTGGTTTTCCGTCAGTGGAGCAACTCGCTTCAAAAGCGGGGTAGACATTATGCTTTTTCCTCCTTTATTGTGTTAAGGAATATACGTACTTTTCCAATCCAAGCACTCGAGTGCCCGTTAAATCTACCAACATTTCGTATCCCATTCTTAATGGCGTCCCCATGTCGTTTCATTCCCGAGAAGCCCTCTGTTGTGGGCAATTCTTCTACTGACCGCGCTCGCATTTCACCTCTCTCAGAATCAGCAGTAAACCAAACCGCAGACTTAAGAAGTCCCCTAAAACAGGCGAGCACCTCGAAGAACTCAACCAGTCTGATTTTGGTTGGGCCATTGACACCAGAAAATACAAATATCGGCGCCTTGCTCCCCATCCACAGCCGCCGCTAAATCAATCCAGTCTTCTACCATTGAGCACATAGCCCCGTCGGCTGGCTGACGATAGTCGGCGTTGTAACTTGACTGAAACATTTGGCCACCACGATCAGGTCATCAAGAAGAAGATGATGTTATCCCATAATTTAGAATCATCAGACATTGTTTCCCTAGCGATTTATAGTGTTTTCTAAGCCCTCAGCACCCATAAATACTACAAAAATGACAGCCGGCTGGTCAGTTTTGTTAGAAGCATTGTGCCATACATCAGCAGCACCGACCCACGCTTCTCCTTTTGAAAAAGTATGTGTATCTATACCACCGTCTACCTCAAAATTGATGGTAGATGTACCTTCCATAAGATAAGCATGGAGTGGCACCATATGTTTGTGCCAACCCGTTTCTTCGCCTGGTTGGAGGACTCTAATGACACTTGTGACTTCGGCTGGTTGCTGAGTTGGATAAATTATTGGTTGTTCTAAGACATTAAGCCGTTGAGCCTCTAGCAATTTTTGCGTGGTCAGGGTTGAGGTTTTCGCACACCCATAAAACGAAACAATTAAGGTCAATACTATTATCTTTTTCATCTCAAAGTCCTTTTTAAAAAATTGATATAGTTACCGGCACTTCCGACAGCTTTAATTTGACCGTTTGTCATCGCTGGAAAACGGGGGACCATAGGCCTCTACAGATTAAGATGTGGCACGAACGCTACATCCTTAACGCGAATTCGACTCTCGTTTGGGATTCTATCACGATTGTGGTATCGGAGTAAAGCATTGGGGGCACTGACAAGAATTGGCAAGAGAACAGTTGGCTGATACTAACTTATCTATTATATACGGCTATACTCCTGTATGGCGGGATATAATGCAGATACGATGCTGTTTGGGAAACTGGCCTATCGCGCTGGAAAATTATCCGACGGATTGTATTTACTGCCGTGGGCCTATCGTGGCTCGTGGGGTCAGGAAAAGGTTTCTTGGATTGTTCTGCCTACGAATTATCAGGTGGAACTGGCTAATTCCGCCTGGGTTATTAAACACGCGCTGATACCCGCCTGATTACCCCCTACACGAGTTATCTTTTGCCCGGGTTTCAGTAGATTGTGACCCAAAGGCTTTTCAATCAGTCGTCATCTCATACTCTAAAGCTTCTCCCGAACCACCGCCTCCTAATTATTAGGGCTTCTTTGTTTTTATCCGATGAGTTCGCGCGGCGCGATATATATGGCTCCTTCGCTAATAGCATGGGCCAGAGCAATATGAAACTGCGTACGAGATGCACGTAAAGACATTAATGTTATGATACAATCTTACTTATGCAAGAGGTCTATTGAAACGTAAATATGATGAATGTCGGAAAAGTATCTACTCAGCAGATGATCGTAGTCCTCTTGTTGGTGATCCACCTCTTACCAGTATGGTTGTTTGAGTATTTCCCTTCTCAGGATGGCTCCAGCCATGTCTATAATGCCTATCTGCTAAAGGATTATCACCATCACGAAAACTACCAGTTAAGAGAAGTATACCAATTGAATCTTAAGATTTTTCCCAACTGGGCTTCTCATATAATTCTGGCCGCGCTGATGTACATTTTCCCACCCATAGTTTGCGAAAAAATACTAATTAGCCTCTGCATCGTTTCCCTGCCCATATCTCTGTTCTACTTCCTGAGTGGGATTCAGAAAGAAAAGACCTTTTGGGGGCTGGTTGGGTTTATATATGCCTTCAACTATTTGCTACATATGGGATTTTATAATTTCGCTCTGAGTATTCCCTTCTTTTTCTTCACTCTGGGTTATTGGTGGCGGCGCCGGGATAGCATGGCTCCAGCAAATATTGCTGTACTATATGTTTTGCTGATCGCTACTTACCTCTGCCACTTCCAGTCTTATTCTTTGCTGGTAATTTCGCTGACCTTCTGCGCCACTTTCTCTTTTTTCTACAGCGCTTTGGAGAAAATATATGGATATAAAAAAGGGGCATCAGGTAATGGAAAGTCATGGTTTAATAACTTAAAAGCCTTTGTTATCGCTTTGAAACCAGCTGCCTTGTTCATCGGCCTAATGTTGCCGGCCTATTTCATTATGATGACCTACTATCTGGAGAAAACAGTTGGGTATGGTCGCACATACAAGAGCCTAGCCGAACTGAAGTCATACTTCTTTGACATGAAATCTCTTGTCGCCTTTAGAGATGATCATATTCTTGTCGGGCGTATCTTGCTGGCGGTTTTGGCTATTACCTTCCTGATAACAATTTGGGTTAAAGTACGAACTCTATATTGGCATGTCCGGTTGCCCGGGTCGAGTCGGTCAGACAAATCTTGGTGGGCCTTAGTGGTCGATCAGGACATTCAGTTCGTTTTACTGACGATTGTTTTGACTGTGATGTATTTCAAAATGCCTTACTACATCCATTCTGGAGGGGCTTGGATCAACGACAGAATTCACATTTATATTTTCTTGATCTTGCTTCCGTTCTTCGACCTTGCCAGTCATAGGTATCTGCGTCAGGTGTTGGCTAGCATTATTATTGTCTTGTCATTGTGGAATCTGGGTTATCACAGCCACACGTATTATCACTTGAGCCGAGATATAGCTAACATGGTTTCGTCGACTGATAAAATCGGCAGACACGCAATTTTGGATAGCCGTCCCCATGAATGGCGCGGTTCTTCTGATTCTTTCGATCAATCTAAATATGTCAATCCGTTTTTACACTTGGAGTGTTATCTGGGCTTAAAGAAGGGGATTGCCTACCTACAAAACTATGAGCCAGACACAGACCATTTTCCTCTGAGATATAAAAACCGGAAAATGTCTGCGGATTATGTTTTGGTCTGGCGAACGGAATACGATGGGGTTGAAGATCTAGAGTCCAATTATGATCTGATACACACCAGCAACTATAATAGACTCTATCGGCGTCAGCAGATCAAACCAGACCAAAATTTATGGGAGGGCAAAACAGAAATTAGCTTCGATATGCAGCCACGAGATAGTCAGACTGCCCCCGGACACATACCTGTGTTTAAAGACACCGTTTATACCGATGGCGGTTACGGCTGGGTCACGCGATCAGCCTTGGATGAATTTAGGAGGGAGTCTGATATTTCTGATCTCTTCCGAGATGGAGTGGAGGGTGAAGCGGACGCCGCTTTTAGACTTGCACTTCCCAACGGGAGTTACCGGGTAACTTGTTATTTTAGCCTGGCCGGGTCGACAACGCAACAGCTCACTGCTTCAGGCTTCCCTAATGGTCCAGGCGATCCTTCCATCAGATCGGAATCAAGCAGGCGATGTACCATAAACATTATTGCTAACAGTAAAAAAATGATTCAAAAGTTAAAAGTATCAGCTGGCGATGGCACGATAGAGCGGAGTTATATTATCTCCGTGACTGATCAACGGTTGACGCAAGTGATATATACGCGATGGCGGGACCCAAATAAACGTTGGGGATGGTGCGGATTTAGCATCAAACGCCTGCCGAATCAGGGTGATTAGAAGACGATGGGAAGCAGCACGACGCAAGCATAGGTGGGTTAAGAGACAAAAGGTTATTCAGTTGAGTGCGGCCGGAGCAGGACTCAACCTGATATGACCTTACTGTCTGAAAATGATAGCCTAAAAAGTTGTGAGATATCTTCCATTGGCAATAATTTGATCAAAATACGGAAAGATAAACCAGAGGTTTTTATGTAAGTTTTTCGGTGTGTTGCGTTAATCAATTAGGAGGAGGAAAAGGGCACCAACTGGCGCTGATGCCCGCTTGATTACCCGTATGGAACTGTGTATGTTGCGGGGCAAGGGAAAGTTCCTGTTGGATTATTCATCCATACTTGACTCATCAGTGCTAGCCGTTGTTACTGATAGGTTCCGCCCCCTTGCCTCTGTGTATTATGCCGATTATGTTTTGAAAGGTAATAACCATTCTTCTTCAATGCCCAAATCAAAACCAGGACCCGTCGGTGTAAATTCGAAATAACTATCGCGAGGAATAAGTGCGCCGGGTTGGGTGACTTCCTCTAGGGGGACCCCAGGGTCTGAGCCAATGTAATATTCGCACCAAGGGGTGTTGGGCATCGCCCAACTGAAATGTTGGCCATATGCGTCTCGGCCACCACCGTGTAGGCAGACTTCTAAACCCGCGGCCGCAGCTATGTTGGCAATTTTGACGCAAGCTGTCATGCCTCCAACCCATTGGATGTCTGGTTGGATAATATCAAGCGCTCGGTTTTCAATCATCATCTGGTAGGGATATGGTGTGTAGAAGTGTTCGCCACTGGCAAGTGCCATCCAGGGCAGGTGTTTTTTGAGCTCAATGTGACCACTGATATCTTCCGGGATCAAGCATTCTTCCAACCAGCGGAGGCTATAAGGACGCAGACGTTCGGCCAATCTAGTGGCATATTCAACGTCAAAAGCCATGTAACAATCAAGCATAAGTTCACTGTCGTCGCCGATTAATTGGCGCACTTCTGAAATGCGTTTTTCGTTTTCCTGCAAACCCCATAAGCCATCGACAGGACCATATTGACAGGGAAGTTTAAAACCGCGAAAACCTAATTCTTGGTACCAATCAATGTCATTGCCAGTGGCATAGACAAAGAGACGATGGCGGACAGGGCCTCCGAGAAGTTCGTAGACTGGTTTTTCTTGCAATTTGCCTGCGAGATCCCAGAGGGCTAAATCAACTGCACTGATGGCCAAGGAAGCAATGCCGGTAGTGCCGAAAGGTTTTGAAACTCGGAACATCATATCCCAGAGTTTCTCAATGGCCAGACACTCTTCCCCTTCTAGGATATGTGCAAAAGCATCCTCAACAACCATAGCTGTGGGGCGTCCGGCTGATGTACCTAGCCCCCAGGTGCCGTCTTCGGCGGTGATTTTGACACCAAATCTTGGCCACTTTTTGGCGCTGTAAAGCTGGCGTCGTTTTTTGAACCGGGGAAATTTGGACATGGGATTGGCCACTTCGATCTGCGTAGGCCAGGCTTTCCGATAACCTTTTGTTTGAGGGGCAGAGGCTATTGATGCAGCAAGAGT
>Ga0208128_1000728_pt1 | contig 12966 bp, 10 predicted proteins | sample ETNtaG_35_FD_185758 | JGI IMG/M metagenome (GOLD analysis project Ga0208128, IMG submission 185758) | Marine microbial and viral communities from oxygen minimum zone, Eastern Pacific Ocean - ETNP201306PF51B (SPAdes) (version 2) | ecosystem: Environmental > Aquatic > Marine > Oceanic ... | reverse complement strand
GGGCTTGAACAGGTTGAACCAAAAGGCTCAAAATCAAGCTGAAACTAATAATCCCAATCGTTTTTCGGCGGCAGTTGATCATAAGCTTGTAGAACAGCTTTAAACAGTGAACTATCGATCATTGACCATTGATATTGTTAGCGTAATGGCTTCTACGGTGATAATAGTCGCCAAAATTTTCGCCATAATACCAATGCCAGTGTGCCCAAGATCCCCCCAATATTGTCGGCAATCCAATCGGTAATGTCAGGTGAGCGATTGCTAACGAAAGACTGGTGCCACTCATCAGTTGCACCAAAGATCGCAATTGCCAACATTGTCAAAGCAAATGCTTTCCAGTTGGAAATGGGTAGATTCAAGAAGGCGCGTGTCAACCAAAAGCTAAATCCTGCATATTCAATGCAGTGATAGAGCTTATCAATCCCTTGGAATCGAACCTTCGGTGTTGGTGGATGAGAGAGATGAGAAAGAGCGAAAATAAGTGCCATACACAAAAACGGTGGCACCCAGAATTTCAAAAAGCGCAATTACTCTAATGTTCTAACGATGTAATCGTAATCACCAACATAGATCCAATATGTAGCGAGATTCGGATTCGGAGTGGAAAGCGGAGTCACATTTTACTGGACAGCGGTTACAATGTCAAGCCTGATACTAAAGCAGCCTTGTTAGCAAAGTAACACGACATTTTCAAAATGATAACCTTCAGAACTTTGGCATTAAGATCAGCTAGATTAATCGACTACAGCCGGCAGGGATTGTCAACCAGAGTTGTTATTTGAATGACGTGGAAGTTCGACGATTACCGTCGTGCCTTGACCTTCTACCGAATCTACTACGATTAGACCTTGATGTTGTTCGACTAGGCGTCTGCTGGTAGGCAGACCTAATCCTGTACCGGTTGGCTTAGTGGTGAAGAAAGGGTCAAAGATTCGATCTATTGTTTCCACCGGAATACCGATTCCAGTATCTTCCACTTGGAGTCGTATCTGATCACTAAACCCCTGCGTCGTAATGGTTAGTTCTCCCCCTTCCGGCATCGACTGGATCGCATTTAAGATCAGGTTCATTAAAATCTGTTTCATTTTATCCGTATCAACCTGTATGTGAGCTAGACTAGCATCAAAATGAGTGACAATCGAAATTTGATGATGTTTCAGGTTAACCTCCATTAGTTTGAGAACCGATTCAGCAATTGCATTTAGATTTGCGTTAATTCGGTTGAGTTCGGTTGGCCGTGCAAAGTTCATTAACCCACTGACAATCACCTCTATACGTTCTATTTCGTCTAAAACCCTAGTCAAGGATTGCTTGGCTGTCGACTCCGCCATTTTGCCGACCATCATTTGGGTCAGCATCTTAATCGAGGACAGCGGATTACGGATCTCATGAGCGAAGGCCGCTGATAGCTGACCTGCGGTGGTGAGGCGTTCGGCTTGCAGCCTCTCTTTCCTCGACCGTCTCAAATCTTGGGTCATCTGGTTGAATGCGGCTGTCAATTGCCCGACCTCATCGATACCGATGATGTCACACTGGTGCTCTAGGTCGCCACTGGCAACACGATGGGTGAATTGAACCAACTGGTCGATGGGACGGGTCAGGTTACGTCCAATTAAAGTGCTAATCAAAACTACGAGCAGTAACCCAATGAAAGCGATAACGGCTGTAATTTGGAGTGTTTGCCGTTTGGCTTGTGCTACTCGACCCATCGGACGCATCAAACAGTAAATTCGGTTCAGCGATTGTTTGGCATAGACTACCTTGTACGGTCTGCCTGCTAAACGAACATTGCCGATAACAGGTGTATTTTGTTGGTTCAGTTTGGTGCGAACTTGACTCAGGGCAAAGTACTTTCCTAGAGCCGACCATTCCGGATCAGGTAGATCTACTAATGTCGATCCGTTGAGGGTGTCGTCGCCACCAAAAACGATCACTTCGCAGTGGTAGGCCTGCTTAACTTTCTCCGGTTCTTCAATATATTGTGTGTGTTGAATTGTCTCCAACCACTGTTGCGTCTCAGCACTAAACTGTTGGTCGTATTTGCGGTCAAACAGAAAAATGGTTAAGGCCAACATACCAAAAATGATGACACTGAACAGGAGAACAAAAGGAAGGATAATTTTAGTGCGAATTCGGAGACGGCGCCAAATCGAAGGCAGATTCATTACTTAGAATGTCCCTAATCTATTAGCCAAACGACCTTAGATTTAGGGAAGTGCTTTTTATTCTTGTGTCGATCCTTCGACAACAACCAAAATAGAGTTGATCAATGGGCTCTTGATCCGATCGATCAGACCACTTGGCCAATGGACTTCGACCTGTTCTATTGACCTGGTTTGACCTAGGCCAAAGTGCAAACGAGAATCATTAGTTGACATATAGCTGGCACCAGCCCGACACTCCGCTGACCAAGTTTGAGCGGGTGTTATAACTTTAGTTTTCGCCCCGATTCCATAACGATTTCCATTTTGACCAACCAATTTCACCATCAACCAATGATGCATAGACTTGGTATCGTTGCGCCATAATGTCGGCACATCGTGGGCGTTATTAACCAGAATATCGATGTCACCATCGTTGTCATAATCACCGAATGCCGCCCCTCGCCCTGCTTTGGGCGGAGTGAGAAGGGGCGGTTGACGATCGAACGAGTTCTGTTGGTCATTGAGTAGTAAATGGTCCGCCTGAAGATAAGTAGTGCTGGAGTCGTAGCGCTCAATCTGGTCTTGGATATGTCCGTTGACAATAAATAGATCCAGAAACCCGTCGTTATTAAAATCAAAGAATCCGGTTCCCCAACTGACAAAAGGCAGGGAGTATCCCAGGCCAGAGGGAAAGGAGATATCATTGAAAAAACCGTTTCCTTCATTACGATAGAGGGTATTTAGCTGGCGTTGGAAATTGGTGACTAATAGATCCGGGTAGCCGTCGTTATCGTAGTCAGCCAAGTCGAGGCCCATGCTCCCCTGCATGTTGCCGTGATCATCACAATCGACGCCTGCTAACCAGGCTAGATCTTGGAACGTTCCATCATTGTTATTTTGATATAAGAAGTTTTCAGTGCCATCATTGGCTACAAATAGATCTGGATCACCATCGTTATCGTAGTCTGACCAAATCGCACTCATCCCTTTTCCAATTGGGTTGTGAAGCCCGGCTTGCTGAGTCAAGTCTTGGAACGTTCCGTCGCCCTGATTTCGAAACAGTCGATCAGCTACTCCCTTAAACTCCTCTGGCCCACAATAAACTTCCACCCCTTGCTCGGCGCAGGTGCGATGGTCAGCTAACTGAAAATCACAGTAGTTGGTAAGATATAAATCCAGCCAGCCATCCCCATCGTAGTCGGCGAAGGCAGCTCCAGCACTCCATCGAGGATCATCAACTCCGGCTTGCTGAGTCAAATCTTGGAACGTTCCGTCGCCCTGATTTCGAAACAGCCGATTAGATCCAAAGTTAGTGAGATACAGATCCAGCCAGCCGTCGCCATCGTAATCAGCCACAGCGGCTCCTGTCCCGTAGCCCTGATCTTCAACTCCCGCTGCAACTAGCACAAAAGACCCACTTCCTGTATTTTGGTAAAGTTGGTTGCAGTAAGAGTTGTCTTCATCAGAAGATTGAGGGAAATTATTGGCGCTAACGAGGTATAGGTCCAAGTACCCATCGTTATTATAATCCAGAAAGGCACAACCTGATCCAATTGTCTCGACAAAGTACCTGTCGCCTTGCCGACCATCAAAATGACGGAAGGTGATTCCTGCCTCTTCCGTCACATCGGAAAAAGCAATCGCTGGCTCGATAATAGTGCTTTCGTCTACGCCCTCGACATAGAAAGCGATGAAATCGTTGAAGATTAAGCCCACCAAAAGAATGATTCGGAACATAACCTTTATCTAAAGAACCTGTTGGCATCATATCATGCGGCGAAAAGCATGTCAATTGAAGGTGGAATTCAAACAGAGAAATAATGCCTTGTGTTAAATTTAACAGTATGCTACAATTCGGCCTTGAGTTGTAGTCACTGCCAGCGAATTTGGAACTTGTTGCTCGTTTCCGTAGTGGCTCGGCCTACGCCTGCTAAGATAATAGCATCACAGGTTTGACGTATTCTCTTTTCTAAACTAGATTATTAAAAAGTTCTTTTCGAGGAGGAACTGATGAAAAAAACATTTACGCTATCGCTACTTTCTATATTTGTGTTTAGTGTAATCTTTGCTGGTTGTGGCTGGATCAAAACTGAGAAAGAATTCACTAACTGGTTGGATGGTTATACTGACAAAGAAGGCCAAGCGCACGAAGGGTTCCAATCCAAGATTGATAAAGCTGACCAAGGCCTCAGTGACCGTATCTCCGAATTAGATGGGAAAGTTAATGCTCAGAATGAAGCTCTTTCCGCCGACATACAGCAGTCCAAAGAGGCTGCCATTGCCGCAGCTGAACAAGGTGATGCGGATACAATTGATGCCGCGCAAGATTTTGCTCAGGGGCTAGATGCTGCTGTTCGTAAAGAACTGGCTGCAACCGCTAAAAGTGTAGGTGATAAGGCCCTGAAAGCCGTAGCTGAAGGTGATGAGGAAGTTCTGGCAAAAGTTGGCGCTTTAAACGACAAGTCGCAAGCACAAGCTGAAGCACTTGACAAACTCGAAGCAGCTGTTGCTGATGCTAGAGAAGGTGTTACGGCCAATCAGGTTGCAATTGCTACAAAAGTCGAGACGCTTGCTGTGGTTGGCTTCAGTAGTGGTGGAGCCAGCTTAAATGCCGAGGCCAAAGCCGCACTTGATACCGTCGTTGAAGCCGCCCAATCCGCACCAGCAGATGCCACGATTCTAGTTGTTGGACATGCAGACGGGACGCCCGTCCTCGGTGGTCGCTATCGCAGCAACTGGGGGTTGTCCCAAGCTCGTGCTGATGCTGCTGCCAAGTACTTGAAAGATAATGGCGTCTCGCATTCAATCGAATCAGTTGGAAAAGGTCATACTGATCCGGTTGCCTCCGTCAATACCAAAGCAGGTCGAGCGGCCAACCGTAGAGTTGAGGTTATACTACAACCCGCTGGCTAACCGCCAAAACAAATTTACTACACCCAGGGAAATTGGAGGCAACTCCGATTTCCCTTTTTTGTTGATTTCCATTCCCCATTAGATCAAAATCGTGATTTCAGCCTTGGTATGGATGTTCATCCTCTGTATTCCAACCTTTATCTATATTGCCCTTCCTATTCTCCGTCAGGGAAAAATCCACTCCCCCCAATCGGAGTCGAAGGTGAATTTGCCCGATACTTCCGAAGCGTTAGCACAAGCCATCGACCGGGAACAGTACTACAGTACACTGGTAGATCTGGAAGAAGATTACGAGGTGGGTAAAATCTCACCTGAAGACTACCAAAGACTGAAACGGTTACTTCTTCAAGAAACAGCGGACCTTTTACGGGATGTAAGGGCCAATCAAGCGGATACGGCTATTGACCCTATCCCAGACTCGGTTGAATCTCTCTCAGTGACAGCCGAAATTGAAATTGAGAAGTACAAAAGATCTCAGCGATCTTCTGACCAAAGTTAGAGAATAAGCATGAAAAGAATCTGGATCTACCTTTTCGTGATTTTCTGGTTGGTTCCCGATGCCATCTCACAAACAGGCCAGATCCGGGGAAAGGTCTTCGACTTTCGACAGAACCAACCCTTAGTGGGACAACTGATCGTCCTGGAAAGGCATCGAGACGAACAAACCAGTCGTCGAGAGACCGAAACTGATGCTAAAGGGCACTACCGATTTCAAAATCTCGCACCGAGTTCTACTGACCACTATACCGTTTTCACCGAGTTCGAAGGACGAACCTATCGTGAAGAAAATGTGATGGTGACGAACTTGGCTTCGAATGTCACGGTTGACCTAAACTTTAACGCTTTTACCAGCGACCTATCTGTGATGAGAATTCTTCGTCATTCGATATTTTTACAACCCGTTCCCGATCACACGCACGGAGAAGCTGTTCATGTCCTGGAGTTTTTAAGTCTCGAAAATCGCAGTAATCTTAACTTTCAGCAGGAGGTCGAAGGGGAAATCTTGGGTTGTTTTCTCCCTTTGCCCAGCGGTATAGAGCAGTTACAGGTGGGGATTTCTACCGTCGAGATTATGGAAGAAGTAGCTGAAAACCCGGTGGTGATTCCAGCCCCTATTCTACCAGGGCAAACTAACATTCAAATTTCTTACCTGCTGCATATTAATCAGGTCGTAGATCTATCGCGCCTGCAACAGTTCCAGACCGAGAGCCTACAACTGTTAATTCCAGAGTCGATACCGCTGGTGGTACAATCCAAAGACCTGGAAGCTAAAACGCCACAAACAATCCATAATACCGTTTATGCAACTTACGAAACAGCGAAACCAATAGCCGCCGGCCGAGCTGTTCAGCTACAACTGAAACTGGATCGCTCGTCATCAACGCTTTTCATTGTACTAATTGCTGGATTGGCAATTTGCATCGTGGGATTCGTCATTACCATGGTGATCCACATCCAAAAACCGGGGCAGAGAGATACGGTCGAATTGGAAACGCCTGACTATCAGCCAGACGTCAGTTGGTTGCGTAAATCGGATGCCAGCGATCTAGCAGCAGTTAAAGCGATTCGGTTAGAGTTTATCACCCGGCTAGACGAGATGCATCAACAGGAACAGGTTTCAGCGCGTGTACACAACCGTATTCGTCGAGAGCAGGTAGAGCGTTTAGAAGCCACGATAGCACAGATACAAGAGTAAGATTGATTTACTGATGGATCGTTACATCGAATCGGAGTCCGAGTTAGAAGATCTGTTAACAACGCCCCCACCTGCGTTAATATCCGATATGACCCGACAACCGGATGGCGATTTAGTCGTACTCGGGGCAGGTGGAAAGATGGGACCATCACTGGCTATCTTAGCCCAACGAGCGATTTCCACTGCTGGCCTAAAGTCAAAAGTCTATGCTGTTTCACGCTTTAGCAACCAAAAAGCGAGAGCCCTGCTCGATCAAGCTGGTGTAATAACCGTTGCTTGTGATCTACTTCAGGCCCCGGATCTACGGCAGTTACCAGACGCCACTCAGGTAATTTTCATGGCCGGTCAAAAATTTGGTACAGCCGACGAACCATCACTAACCTGGGCCTTGAACACCTATTTGCCGGCTCGTGTGGCAGAACGATACGCAGATTCAAAGCTGGTCGCTTTTTCAACGGGTAATGTCTATCCGCTGACATCCATCACCGGCGGCGGGTCGGTTGAAACCGACCCCCTTATGCCAATTGGGGAATATGCGCAATCTTGTTTGGGGCGGGAACGGATCCTAACCTATTTTTCCAACCACAACAGCACCCAGATCACCATTTTGAGACTCAATTACGCCATTGATCTTCGATATGGTGTTTTGATAGATCTGGCCCAAAAAGTCGATCAGGGAATCCCGATTGATTTGCAGATGGGGAACGTCAATCTTATTTGGCAGGGAGATGCCAACGAGATGGCATTACGAGCCTTTTCGCTCTGCACCAGTCCACCACAGGTGCTAAATCTAACCGGTCCAGAGACCGTTTCAATTCGTTTTCTGGCACACCGGTTGGGTCAGATCTTCAACCAGGAACCCAGTTTTATCAATGCCGAAGGCGAGACTGCATTTTTGAATAATGCTAGTTGTTGCCATCAAATATTCGGTTATCCCCGCACCCCGTTGGGTCAGATGATCGATTGGGTCGCGCATTGGGTTAAAATTGGTGGCCCAACTTTAGACAAACCGACCCACTTCGACGTGCGAACCGGCACATTTTAGGCTGGTTTCAAACTTTACTTTCTGCAGGATGAGCCAACTGCCGCATTTGTCTAACCAAACTCGCCAACGGTAGACCAACCACGTTAAAATAACATCCTTCAATCCGGTCGACAAAAGCGGCTGCCTGGCCTTGAATACCGTAGGAGCCAGCTTTGTCATCCGCCTGGCCACTGGCAACATAGTCCTCAATTTCTGCTGAATCTAGTTGTCGAAAATAGACAGTCGTTTTTTCGCACCAGGTAATTCGGCGATTTCGATCTAAGTCTATTAAGACCACCCCGGTCAATACCTCGTGTTGACTCCCGCTCAGTTTTTGTAACACACTTGTTGCTTCAGGATGATCTTTCGGTTTTCCCAAGGATCGTCCTTCGAAAACAACCGTTGTGTCGGCACCGATAATCAGGCCTGTCTGGTAGTGTTTGGTGATGTTAGTGGCTTTTAATTGAGCCAATTCTTGAACACCTTTTTCAATTGAGTGATCGTTCAGTCCTGGTTCTTCGATATGGCTAATGCAAACACGAAACTGCAGCCCAATTCGTCGTAATAAGTCTGAGCGGCGAGGAGACGCCGAGGCAAGAATGATTTGGGGAAAAATACGGTTGAGATCTGTCATCGAACTTAATCTATCTTAGTCCTTTCCTGTGCCGTTAATTCTACCGATTTGAAACGGTTTCAAGGTTATGTTAGAATAACAGAAATTAGATTCCCCTTTCAAGTTACTGGCTAATGTGGCGACTCCTTCCGCTCTCTATTTTAACAGTCGGGTTTGCAGTGACCATAGGTCTGGTATCCCAGTTTGGATTGGCAGGTGTTGCTCCAGCCTTAGCAGTTTTAGCAATTGTATGCAACTTGGCCTTAACCATTATCCGGCTTCGCCAAAGCCAACCAACTGAAACCCGGGATCAGCAAGCAGATGTCCATCGGTTATTGTCGGAGCAACTGGACGAGACAGGTCGACTTGACTTGGAACGGTTAGTTGAGTTAGAGCAGACATTCGATCGGCTAATCTCAAAAGGTACTCGACCACAGTTTATCTCGGCTGAAATTCCGATGACTTTTAGCCACTTAATGAAAGAAGCAGTTTCAGCAATTGAAAGGCGAAATCAATACCGACAGTTTTTAACCCAAACCGATGTGCTAAAGTTAAGATCTGATCTGGAGATTACTCACTTAGAACTGGAAAGAGAGGTCGGCCTGCTGTGTCGGCCACAACTAGAGGTTAAAGTGGAACAACTCAATCAAGAATTAATGGATCTTAAACAACTAAACACTACCCTTGAACAACTCGACCAAGATATCGCTTCAGCTCAATCCGCACTGCACTGCACAGTAGTTCTCTTGACAGAACCAATTACGGACAACTACGATAGCCGTCTCAGTGAACAAGCAGATAAACTCCGTCGCGTAGTTGAGATTTCACAAGAGGTCAATATCGAGTTAGCAGAATATAATACCGACTGATAAATCCCGCTAGTTGTGATAGAATTGCCCTAAAATCAGACACACGGACAACAGATGTCAAATAGACCCAAAAGAGTTTTTGTAATTGGAATTGATGGTGCCATGGGGCCAGCCGTCAAGTTAGCTAAGACCCCTAATATCGATGCCGTAATTGAGCATGGTGTTTTCACCTATTTTGCGCAAGCCGTAGTGCCAAGTGCCAGTTTCCAGAATTGGGGCGCATTGTTGCATGGAGTCGAAGCTACTAGCCACCAAATCAGCGATGCCAACCCGATCCAGGAGGAGGTTCCTTTTCCCTCCTTTCTGAAAATTTTACAACAGGCGCAACCCAACCGAACCTGCGCGGCCTTCAGTTGTTGGAATCCGATTAATCAATATATCATCGAACAATCTATCGATTGCCATCGGGTTTCTCAACCCGATTCAGAACTGGTTCAAACAGCCGCCAGCTATATTCGGCAATCGCCACCTGATCTGTTTTTCATGCAACTGGATGATATTGATGCAGCCGGACATCGGGAAGGTTACGGCAGTGAAAAATATCTGCAACAAATCGAAAAAACCGACGGCGAGGTCGGTGTGGTAATACAGGCCATCCAAGATGCTGATGTCTACTCAGAAAGCCTGATTTTGATCATTTCAGACCATGGTGGATTTGGTACGGGGCACGGTGGCAATGAACCCGAATGTTTGGAAATTTTTTGGAGTATTCGTGGGCCAAGTATCGCCCGGGGTATAGAACTAGATCAACCGATCTCAATCAAGGATACAGCCTCTATCATCTTACACGCCTTCGACACTCCTATACCTAAAGGTTACGAAGGACAGATTTCCGCTCGCGTTTTTGAAAATTAGCGCTAGATTAGTTTAGGAGGCAACAGTGAGCCAGCAACCCATCTTATTGACTGACACTCAACTACAGTCTTATGTCCAGAACGGATATATCATCTTAAAAAGCAGTCGCCCTGCTGAGTTGCACCAACAAATCCTCGATAAAATGGAAGCCGTCTTTGAAAAGGAGGGCAATCCAGGTAATAACATGGTGCCGCGAATCCCTGAAATCCAAGAGATTTTTACTGATCCGGTGATTCATGGTGCACTAACCAGTATCAACGGTCCCAATTACTACGCCCATCCACATCGGCACCCTCATCTCAATAGGCCTGGCAGTAGTGGACAGAATCTACATAAAGACTCCTGGGGTAAACTGAGACATCATACGCGTTGGACAATGACCTTTTACTATCCGCAAGATACGCCGGTTGAAATTGGTCCAACAGGTGTAACACCCGGTAGCCACTATCTGAACACAGGTCCAGGTGAGGTAGATGAAGTCCCGTTGCACGGCGCAGCCGGTACAGTTGTGATTGTTCACTACGATCTCTGGCATCGAGCCACGCCTAACCAATCTGACCACAAGCGGTACATGCTCAAGTTTCTCTTTACCCGAATGGAGGAACCACAACCGTCCTCGTGGGATCAGACAACCTCTCCTGGATCCAGGAAAACTTGGGATACTGACGATCCATTGTATAGTGCTATGTGGCGATGGCATACGGCCAAGAATCCACAGTCACCTCGAAAAACAAACGGAGATGGCATCTCAATTCAGGATCTACACCATCAAGATGAAGCTCAGGCCATTCGGGCGGCCTATCAATTGAGTGAAATGGGGCAATCTGCGATTCCAGATCTCCTTTCCGCTGTCAGGGATCCTGATGGAATTGCTCGCCAAAATGCCACTTACGGTCTAGCCGCAATGGGAGAGGCTGCTGTTGATCCGGTCGTAGAACTAATAGCCCATGAGGATCCAGCAGTTCGGATCTCTGGAATCGAAACCCTCGGTGACCTGGGGCTAGACGCTACCGATGCGCTAGATCAACTGATTAAGACGGCCGGTGACAATAATCCTGCTATCCGGCGTGCGAGTACAGATGCTCTAGGCTTAGTTGGACAGTGTTCGACAACTGCGGCTTCAGCCTTGGCCGAGAACCTAAAAGATGATGATGTGTGGGTCAAACGAAGTGCCTCGCTGGCACTGGCCAGGTTAGGTGAATTGGCGGAGCCTGTGACGCCGAGTCTAATTACTGCGCTGAAAGACGAAAACCGGTATGTACGGGCTAATTCGTTGGAGGCTTTAAGGCGAATCGGTACCTCCGCATCGGAAACCGCTATGTTCAACTTCTTGCTAACCTCGCGCTGGTGTCCATTAACCACCCGGGATAGTACCTTTTAAAAATTGGTTTCAGCGGTAGTAAATCCATTTGGTCGACTACCTGCTCCTGAAGAACGAAATTCGACTTTCACCGGTTCTACTAGAGGTAAGAAGAGATGGCGAATCTTGGGTAACGATTCACCATCCCTCCGATTATACTACCTAGCGTAACCTCTTGAGATAACCCATGGAACTAATCCTTCTTGGTTGAAGTTGGTCTTTACCAACCGATTTTCACCTCTGCCTTGGAGAAATATTTGGTGTAACGGCTTCCAACTGGACAGCTGCCGTGCAATATTATCTTTTGCGGAACTAGTCGTCGATACGCTGCCCCAAATGCAGAGCGCTAAAGGTCTGATTGACGGCTCAATACCTAGCCTCGTCAGAATATGAGCACGGAGTTGTTTTGCCATTTCATCGGTCGGATGGCATTTGCTAAACATCAACAATAACCGGTGGTAAACGCCATCTCCTCGTATCGGTAGAAGTATTAATTGTCCATCGAATTCAGCCTCGCTGGAACCCCTACTGCCAATTGCACCTCTTTTTCACCTCACAGTTCATCTCTAACCTAAAGTTGTGTAACACCATCATAGTTGATTCAAACGATGTTACAAACTATCTCACCACTTCACCTACTTAGGGCTCCCTCGGAATCCAGCAACTTCATTTCTCCATACACACTATTTCATATGTTTACGTAGAGGTTGTCCAATTAGCGCTCGACTGTGGGGTCGACTCGAGCGATCGGCAGGCGCTAGCAGTAGTTAGTCCGGCAGATGGAGCAAGCCATGGATAGAGCAGAACGGGCACAGATCTGGCGGCCACAGCTAGCGTGGTTAGAAAGATGGAAGAGCGGTGTTGAGCAGTGGGGATGGGTGGATACCTGAGCAAACCACCCCAGGCTACTCAACTGGCGGCTCAGATTGGAGAACCAATTCCCGACCTTCCGGTTGGAATCGGTCTGTAGGAACTTAAGAATTAAGGGATGATTAGTAAGTAAAAGCAGGTAATCCTTTCGTGGTTACCGGTGCAAGAATATAAGAAGTAAATAATCGATTTTAGCTCATCGGTTACTATAAGTTGGCTTAAAGTTTGCCTGCCATCTTGGCAGAAAACTACGATAAAGCAACTATAAGGCTAAAAACTTAATAGTTTGCAGTTTATACCGATTCCTGATAGAATGGTGAAATCTATTAAAACCTTCTATAATTTGGAATATTAGCTAGGGAGTCGAGAGATGTCCGTTACCATTGAAGATATAAAAACCATTACTACTCAACCTGCAGGTTCTCGTTTAGTAGTTGTCAAAATTACGACCTCTCAGCCTGGGTTGTATGGGTTGGGTTGTGCAACCTTTACTCAGCGGTTTCGGGCTGTGGTGACAGCAGTCGAAAAACATCTTAAGCCGTTTCTGATTGGTAGAGAAGTTTCACGGATTGAGGAAATCTGGCAAATGTTAATGGTCAATGGATATTGGCGGAATGGTCCC
>Ga0208128_1000721_pt1 | contig 13033 bp, 1 predicted proteins | sample ETNtaG_35_FD_185758 | JGI IMG/M metagenome (GOLD analysis project Ga0208128, IMG submission 185758) | Marine microbial and viral communities from oxygen minimum zone, Eastern Pacific Ocean - ETNP201306PF51B (SPAdes) (version 2) | ecosystem: Environmental > Aquatic > Marine > Oceanic ... | reverse complement strand
ATCACATAGATCATGTAGTCGTTCTTCGCATAAACTGCAAGGGTACAATGATCCTTCGTGACGCGCTTCCAATACCTCATTATCACACACTCTGCATTTGTGTAACACCCCGTGGTTGGCAATGATTGTCCTTGAACGCGTGCGATCATTACCATCATCACTGCCATCATCGTCATCGCGTATTCCCTTCTCGGTCAAGTACGGATTGCCGACGTCGGGTGAGGTTTGAGAGTAGATAGTCCCGGCAGATTCTTGCATTTCCTGAGCCACTGGCGAGCTATCAACCGGAAGCAGCATGCACTGGGCACCCGCCCCGGAAGACAGCGAACCAGCAGCATCTGTCCTCATTTTCTTCGGTTGCTTTGGCACGACTTCAGTAGACGACTGTTCCAACTGCGCGGAAGCTTGTCCCTGAGGTATAGTACCATCATCTTCCAATGGGCAATCATCCGGGTTCCTCGGTGTGAAGATAGAATGGTTCTCAACGGAGTTGTTTCCAACGGGCATCTCCGCCGAACAGCAAGGTGACTTACCGTCCTTCTTGCAATCATCACATGTGAACTGGTTGCAGACGACGCACATACTGTTGTCTGTGTACTGTCCGCATTGGTCGTAATATGTACATTGTTGTCGATCTTCACGTGCATCTTGCGAATCGATCAAATTTGAGCGTTCCATTTTCTCCGACATATCTGGCGATAGTTCGAGATCATCTTTGTCTGTATCACCGTGAACTTCGCGACATTCATCCACATCATAGATCTCACCGCATGGGCACTTGCATTTCACAGTCCACTTGCCGCTAAGCGTTTCTTTTGTTCGGTAGCGATCCGAAACACAATCTAAGTGGGCTCGATGTCCGCAAGCAGTGATCGGAAATTGAATAATCCCTTGTTTGGCATTTTCAAGGCATTCATCACATACAATGCATCGAAGTGAATCATGTGGTTTAGCTGCCTCGTCCACCGGCATTACAACGTCGTCATAGTGCTTCTTTGTCTTCGCGCACTGGGTGCAAGTCCCTTGGGCAATATGATTAGAACAAAATGACTGTTGACACACGCTGCATTGTTGTCCGATAGGAATTCTATGGGCAAAGAATCCACAACGATAACACTTGATGTTTGTCTCATTGTCTTCATCCTCGTCAAATGTTTCAATTGGAGCAGAGGATAATTCTTCCGGGTCCTGAACCAATTCATCATTGAGCCTGGCCTGAGATGAGCTTGGATCTGGAAGTTTGTCCTCGGTAGACCAATATTTCATAGTCGGGTTTGTCCCACTTGAAGAAGCCGCAGAACGTTTGTTGGCTTGTTCCTCCTCCAATAGTTGAAGCATAGCTTGTTGATCACCATCTTCAGACATTACCTTGGAGAATAGTAGTGAGTCTTCTTGGCCACCATCTGGCTCTACATCTGGAATGGTACATGCTGCCTGAGCCGCATCTGGCGTATCCAATTCCGAGGTTTGTGGAATATCGGAAAGCGAAGTCATTGAGCTCATTGTGCTGTCGGTCAGTTTGAACAAGGTTATCCTTCAAAGCGAGATTATACGGCTGATAACCTGTTTCCAGGTAGGGAATTAACCGGTGTAATACTCACCCAGAGTCTAGGTATCGGTTCTCTCTCGGGCTAACCCAGTGGTGTCAGAATAACCTATCCCCGCTGAACGAAGGCACACAACGCTCTTTTATCGCTGATCTCAACAATATCGGTACTAACAAGTCAGTACGGAACGCTAGTTCTCGAGCCTAAGCTAGAGCCTAAGCTTGTAACTTGAGCCAAAGATGAACACATCTTAGGCTATGATCGGGAACCCCACACATGGAGAATCAATCACCAAATATGGGAAAAATACGGTTGAAAACACGTAGTAGAACAACACCCCCCGTGGGGACGCCTTCGGAACATCCCAGGGTGTCCACATATCGGTGCCAGGATGGCAGTCAACAGTGGAACAAGTGTCGAACCACTCAAGTATTTTATCCACGGCAAGCTAACAAAAGTACACAATCTTCAACCAGAATCCTACGTTAAAAGTTCCACTTGGGCAAATGTACCGGGGATTGGATTGCAGATTGTATCAACCATTTAGCCTGGTTACTCCTCCTTTTAATACAAGAACAATGTTGACATGCGCTTGGCATTCACACCGAGATTGCATTACGGGTGGTCCTACCAGAAGCCTCGCGATTGCGCGGTCAAATGATTCACCTCCGTTGATTGTCGCGTCGATCGTAATCTTTGTGTCGTTTGTAATCGTGGTCCTTGCTTCTTCTGTGCTCATCGTAATCCTTATGCCGATATCCAGAACCTCGTGAGCGATAGTCCACTTCCTCATGATGATATCCAGATCCACTGGAACTTTGTCCAAACCATGAGTCATTACTGCGGCGTTCATCGTAATCTCCATATTGCCATTGTTCACCTCCAGAACGGTTATAGCTCCTTGGTGCAGAACGTTGGCTTGACGACGCAGGTCGAGACATGCTTGGATTGTAACTCACCCTTCTCGGCAATGGTGGTCTAGTGTCTTCCGCCTTTTCAAGTGCAGAAATATCGACGTCTCTGAGTTCATGAACATCTATTTCTGTGCGAGCACACGCATGACGAATATCCCCAATGCTGAACGATTTCTTGCCTCGCCATTCAGGATACGAATACGTTCCCCCATAGGTGTTCTTCCACACATCCGCTCTCACGACCAATCTTTCGATGCCGTGTCTGTAAGCATAGGCAAGTGCTTGTTTTCGTTCCTCTTCTATTTCAAATCGTTGAGGTTGTTGCTCCCACGGAACATCCCATTGTATTACCAAGTCATCGACAACAGGATCATGAGCTGAAGCATATTTGAATCGATCGGCTTTCCAACCAGCGCCTTGTAGTATAAGTTCGTGATCAAACGGGCAACATTCACCATCGCGAATAATGGGACAGTTTCCTACTCGCACCCAACTTTCGCATGCTGTAAGCCACGGATATTGGATTTCAACCGCCCTGTCATGTACAAGTTCACAATGATGGCCATGGCGACATCGAGCTTTAAAACTAAATGCTGCCTTTTGGCTTCCGATGTGTCCATTGAAAAACGAACATGCCTTAAAAGTTACGGACCTAGCACTACCACTGCTTTTGCCGTGATCTCCGTCCTCATTCGGAACCAGAGATACCGGGGCGCTTTTCCCCACACTTTTATCAGCACTAACGAGCCAAGCTCGACGTTGGACGCCCGATTCACCTCCGAAGGGTTGCTCCCGTCGGTTGGATGCGTTTCCATCACTATCATCCTTAGCCCCATGACTACCGTCACCAGGATCATCCACAGGGTCACGCAAATCGTCGTCATCGCCGAACTCAGACTTGATAACGCGCGCTGCTGGTACCAATTTGGTCTTCTTCTTTGTCTGTCCAGGAGGTCGCAAAGATATCCTGGTAAGATCGTCAGTGAAGACAACATCGCACTCTTCCCTCAGAAGCCTGCATGTATTCCTCGAGGAAGCATCCAAACATCCGATTGAATCAGTGAAACCATGAGAAGCGAGGTCGTAATCTTTCACTCTCTTGTCTCCTTGAGTTTGGAGCCTTCTCATGATAAATCTTGGTGTAGCCTTTGCCGCGGACTGCGCAAGAGTGGCCGTTGTAGCTGCCATTTGTGCAATAACTGTACGATGCCAGTCGTCATCATCATACTTGCCAGGGAAAGCTACTTTGATTTGCCTCATCTGCTCGTTCGCGATGTGGTTAATCTTTGCTGCAGGGATTGGGCACAAACCCCCCGCTTCCCACGCAAAGGGATCACCTTGCCATACCTCGAAGTCCCAATGCGGTATGATGTCCTTGCAGTTCCGACTCGTACGGACAATGTTATTAACAGCCACAAGGTCAATAATATGCGCATTGACTTTTTCGCGTTGCTCAGTAACTCCAAGCACCAAGTTGACGGCTGCCACCACAGCTGCCATTCTCCGTGACCACAGTCGTTTGCATGTAGCCCATCGTTTAATCGAGACTTCGGCATGCGATCGAATCCAAGTCAGCCCTTTGCCAAATTGTTGCGCATCAATGTCTCGATCGGTCAGCCTTGCGAGGATAGACTTAGGCAACATCTCCATGTCCTTTTTGTCAAGCCTCATAATGCCTCTCTGTACATCGACGCCGATCACGCGTACGTACTTGCATTCCTTAGCTGATTCATCGCTGACTACATACATGCGTACATGCAGTTCACTTGTGAAAATCAATTGCATCATCACGAAGAAACGGGTCAGCATCTCTGTGGTCGGGATATACTCCTCTTCTTCTTGCGGAATATTCACCAACGGCCAGGTTAACGCTTGTCCTTTTATGTCCTTCGTCAATGTGCGATAGATAAGGTTTGGCAACACCATATCGCCATCCGGGTCATGTCCTTCATAAATCCATTTGAATCTGATGGCTTCATTGATGGACTCATTAGTGACGATCTCCAGATAGTTCTTGTCACCGTAGTTGAGGTGTCTCAAACTGATACATCCCCACTTCGTGCAATCTCTGCACAGCATTCTCGCAAGGTTTTCTCGTCTTTGGTCAACGGCTCGAACTCCTCGAGCAATGTTGAGAAGTTTTAACTTGTATCCCCTCACAATGTACTCGACGTCATTGAGTGGATCAGTCTCCTCAAGCAATTTCTCGGTTACCGATTCTACCGATCTCCAACTCATCTCTGCGCTGTCTTTTCCTCGCTGTATTTCATAGGCCATTACGGGCCAACAGCACCGAGCAATCGTACGCGCCCAATCAATGGGGCATACCTTTTGGCAGATGACTCGTAGCTGGTAGAGCTGCACGTGGTATTCATCGAAAACCTCCTTTTGCGACAACAATATATGGAAGTCCTCTATCTTGAGTAAAAGATCTCCTGTGTGTACATGAAGTCGGTTGCAAGTACTTCCAAATCTGCATGATCCGTTCAAAACAAAGAATGGGCAGACAAGCGAGTCCTTGCCGGTCTTGTAACCGTTGGGTAATCGATTGTATCTTTTGTCATGTCGCAGATGACAGTTGCGGTTCTTGCAGGTGGACCATAAGTTCTCAGCGCATAGTCCCACCATCGGAATCGGAATCCGAATGTGTGCAAGTTCGTCACCGCCATCGTTCCTTAGTCGTACCCCAGTTTGAACAACCTGCATAATCGTAGTCCCCATCGTCCTTGGCATAACATAGTCTTTGACGGGAACAGATCTACGTTCCTTTTCCCAGGCGTTGATCACTGTCATCGCCCGCATGATCGCCCTCTTTTGAGCACGCGTTGGGTAGAACCATAGATTCCTAACAGCCATCGGGTTCTTCGAACTGGTGTCCAAAGGGCAAACTTCACTGTGCCATCTGTCGTACGTATCGATGACCGCGGACTCCTCGTTGCTTACAGCTTCATGTAGCACTTGTCCTTGTCTCGAGGCAATCTGTACAACAGGTGTTGATGTTCGTCCATATTTCCACATGCGTTGTAACACGTCGTCCAACTCAACCTTTGCTTGTTTGGCCAACAGCTTTTGTATCTTGAATATTACTGGCAACATCAAGCAGACAGGTTGCTTTGGATCACTCATCGCGATATGCTCCGAGTCGATAAGGGGTTTGACCAAGGTGCCTTGAATCATAGAGCAGTCGAAGATGAATCGCATCCGATCAACCACGTCTTCCTGTTTCCATGAATCAGCCATATCCGAATCACATCCTGCGGACGCGACAAACCTGATCAGCGTACCCCGCCTCTTGTCGGCAGCAATCAACGTATCCAGAAACCTTTTGACGGCTTCTGGTTTACCCATAAACGGATTGGGTATACCCCAAACTCTCGGGGTTTGCAACAGATATATTCTTGCGCCATTGATGGCGTTTTCCTGTGCAATTCCCACATCAGCGCCATGATTGGTAGTTTGCTTGTATTGCGGATCACCATATCCAACACCTTGGACCAGTTTCCAGATTTGCGTCAAGCAGACTTCCATTTCCTCCGCTTCCTTGTTTATCGGCCTCTGCCAATGTGTGAAGCATATATCCTCCACGCTGAGTGCGGTAGACATTAGCCACAGTAGACCTCTGCCTTGTTTCGATTCTCCATTATCGGGTAGCACTCGGATTGTTGGAATCCTCTTCCCTCTGATCAGCGCCACTTCAGACTTTCCAGTAATGTCTTGAAGCATCTTTACCATCGCAGATTTTCTGTTGTAGCAATTCCTTGCAACTTGTCTTGAATGCGGAAGTTTCTTTTCAGATGTTTCCGCCTCTGAGCTATCTGCGCTTTCAGTATGAATCTGGTCATTACGACTGTTAGATACTTGAGCGAAACTTGGGTTTACAAGCCACGCCTCACCGAGAGTCGGGACCGGAATTTTCCAGTTTTCGCGCCAAGACGGTTCGCTGATCTCTACCGCAGTGCCTTGGTAGTGTCTCCATGACCTCCCAAAGTTTCTCGTCGATTCCTGGAATCGAGAATTAAGGGGTTCGTTCGGCAACGTCATACGGTAAAACCTCACCGAGAAGCATGGAGCGTTGCATCTTTTGAATAAGGTCCCTATCGGCGCAGGGATCCCATCTTCATCGTAGTACTTGAACTTCGGTTTCGTAGGGCAATCTATTGTTGGACATTTGGTTGATCCGGAAACAGTCGGTAATTGGCACATCTCGCACATCACCTGATCGATCGGGACGAACAGTCCGTTGTTGAGTCGGTACGACATCACGGCGTCTTTCTCCAGCTTGATCGTACTGATTTCCTTCACGCCCTCAATGGTACTGTCAACAATATGATCATAGAGCAATCTACTGTGAGATAGCGTAAGCCCTTTCTTCGTAGCATTCAGCTCTTCCATAGCCTTTGCAAGTACTAATCGTCGGCTAGGACCTAACCAGTTCCTCCGAAGCGTTAAGTCAACCTCTCGTTTGCGTTGGTCGATGGCGCATTGGTGGTTCAACCGATCAAAGTCAGCAATCTTCGTTGGGTCGTAACCAATCGCCGTCGCACAGCGCTCGTGTGTAACTATTCCCGCCGGCAATGATACATCAAGCATCGGTCCGGTGCGAACAATCACCAAATCGAGTTGGCCTTCCATTGACGTTTGGCATACCGCACATCGGTATTGCGTCTTAACGGTTTTGAACGTTGGGAAGTGCGATTCTTTATCCGTTCGTTTCTGAAGGACCCGAATCTTTTCAATCCCTGAGTAATGCTTTGAGAAAAGTAGTTCCGCTCCCATCACATCCTGGAGCTTTTCTTCTGGCACCCACCAATCGCTGCTTCCTCGCACATATCTCCAATTTCTCAATGAAGTAAGCGAGTACACCGCTGAAAGGTCACAGAAGTCTTCTTTTTCCGTTGTTGGTATCACCATGGCAGTCGGAAACGCCATCAATGTTTTATGGTACAAAACCCATGGGGTTCCATCTGTCCATTGATTGCGGATCTCTACTGTCCTGATAAATCTCCAGTCAAGAGCTCCGGTTTCGGTCCAAATGACAACGAATCCTCCAGAGTTGCGGAACAGCATGATCGAAGTGTCACGTTGCATCACATGCTTTGAATTAATTTCCTCAAGGCTGACGCGGCTGATGCCTTCTTCATCAATGACATAGTAGTCCATTTTCCCCATCATCCACGATCTGAAATACATGGGTTGCTTGTGTGCTGCTCGAGCATACATCACTCCCGTCATCTCGTTAATACGTCTTTGAGCAGTTTTGTGGAAGGAAGTCCTCATCACGTTGATGCATTTTCCTTCGGTCACTCTTTTGAGGTTTTCATCAAGTCCTCCAGACCAAATGCTCGTTCTGAAAATCCTTGGACGGAAACTCTCATGGCTTAGATGACATAGTTCACCAATTTTCTCCCTCTGGAACGGGCTGATTTCGATCCACACTCGATGCGGCACGACAATCGTCTTGTCCAACGGGATCGGTCCTTCCGCTGTCTTCCATCCACAAGGTATGCATCCAATCGCTCTGACGGCAGTCACTGTTTGCACCCTTCGATGCGTTTGCGTGTCACCTGGCACGATATCTTGTCTTGCTCCTTCGGTCATTTCCGCGAATAGCACTTCAATGGTAGCTGGTTCGTCCATGAAGAGCCTGAGTATCTCGTAGCTTGATACCTTGTGAACGTCGTTCATTACGTCCATAGGCATCCATGCTCCTGAATCGCGATTCTTGGCATATATCGGGTTTCTTAGGACATTTTGGATCCGTTTGCTGATAACCTCTTTGTCCTCGGTTACCCTCTTTGAAGTCACACAAAATATCTGCTCTAGCGTGATTCGTTGATTGTGAAGGTGTTCCATCAGTTCTGCCTGGTTGAGGAATCTCATGACCAACGTACCTTTCGTGAATCCTTCTCGGTGACATTGGCTCATATAACTGAGATACTTCTCTCCCTTACGTCGAGACTTGTACAGTTCCTGTGCCAGTCGGTGGGATCTCGGTTTAGCTGTACGCGCTTTGTCGCTAAGAATCTCTGGTCCGTAGAGAGTCTCGATGACCTCTGGCGTGCCATATTGACTTTCAATCTCATCGCTGTACACAATTGGATCCTGCGGTTTATCGAATTCATCTTCCGTTAACGCTGCTGCCATCGGCTTTCCATATGTCCCAATACGTCTTGGGTCAAGGCTTTTGAGGGTCGGAAAAACATTGGCGGTGTTATGAAGTCCACCAGTCAGAGATGTAGCGCTCGCATCCGAAGACAATTCTTCAAGTCGCGGTGCCATGTAACGATCGTTCATCTCCTTGTTACCCCGATACCAGTCGCTGTAGCCTTCGCCATCTGTTCTTATTCTTTTATCACCAATGGAGTCAGATATGTCCTTGATCTGTTTGTCGAACCAAATCTCCGTTGTTCTGACATCATCGCTCCCAATTCCACGGGCTTTGCGTTCCCACGTGAACTCCTCCGTTGGCGAGTCTTCGGGATCGAACATAGTCCTTTTGGCTCGTTTGGCTATGCTAATTGCAGCGACTAGACTCTCATTATCCTGTCTTTTGGAAAGAACCAAAATGATCTCGTGTATGGAGAACATGACACCCTTGTCGTAGACCGGGTCGCAACCATCAATTGACATTCTAGTCATCAACCCCAACCGTGATTTGTCGCATCCGTGAACCACCGGCAAACCGTCAACAGGAAGTAGCATGCTCTGGGCACCCACCCCGGAAGACAGCGAGCCAGCAGTATCATTAGACACAACACGTGAGTCGCTGGTTGTGGTCGCACCATCGGGTCCGAAGGTGTTATTCCATTGCTCATTCATGGCGTCCACGATATAATCATTGTCCTTCTTCAACTCGGAATCGCCGTCAGCAGATCCACCATGCATCTTCGTCATCAACAGGGCCATAGCCATGGTCATACTATGCGCTTGGCAGTAGCAATCCATGCTGCAAAAGGTTGTCTTGTCGTGTTCTTCAGTCTCACAACACCCTTTTACTCTGCATTGAACATTGTCCCATAAATGCGATTTTGCATGTTTTTGTAATCCACACATTGCACAAACTTTAATCATCACAACCACCTTCTCCGTACAGTTCGCATCGCCTTTTCGCAGTTTGATTGCCATCTGTTTCTGTCTGAACCTCATCATCTTGGGTCCCAAGAAAGGTCCTTTGTGCTCCAATTCTTTTGCATTGGCGGTTGGGTCAGTCGCACCATTGATACCATTGATGAATCTTAACGTTCTCGTTGACTCGAAGTCGTCGTTCTCTCCATCCATGATCGTACCAGATAGTACGGCCAACGTTTGCACAGTGTCGCAGTCTCTGAATGTAATCTCTTCTCCTTGGAAACATCTCGGCATCGGGAGACATGGCTGATCATCATCAACGAAAACCACGCGTTGGGGGTAAAAGCCTTGGATCGTCGCATACTTTCCGAGTTTGCTGATCTCGCCCAAGATTTCCCTATAGTGCTCGTTCTCGCGGTTGATGCCAGTCTTCATTCTGAGTTTTACTGCGTCATCATCAACAATCCGTATCGGATCTTTTGATTGCTCAAACAATAGAACAACTCCATCTATCATTGGTAAGTACGGGATTTCAATGAACGGGACATGTTTGCAACATACATGTGATCGACGGATATTCCATGACGGATTTAATGAAAACTCTGTTATCTCCATGTTAGATCCACTGCTGTCAAAGCCATGCTGTAACCTTATCGTCAAATTACTTCCCAAGAAGCCAGCAGCCATGACCGTTCCATCGAACACGCATTTGTTGCACCATATAGTCATGCGTTTACCATCCGCATCTTCCCATGTTCTCGAGCAATCAACGTGGCAAGGTTCATGGCAACGGTGACATGCAACTGCGCATTTGTCCATCCACGCATTTGGCAACGTCTCTCCGCCCATCCATGCCGTTTGTCCACATATTGAACATTCTTCTCGCACGGTGTCATAACGGTCGGCTCCGGCCGGTTGCATGACGGTCCGTTTTCGGTTAACACAAGTCTTACACCACGGGTTCTGTAGCAATTTCCAGAGCGTCGCCTTGGATGTATCCGATATACATCGTTTGTGAACAAATCCACATCCCAACTCTGTTTGCGCACCGACACATCGCACAGCCTCGAAGATTGACAGATTTTCATTGCAGTGACCTTGCAATATGTCTCCATTGTCCTGTCGGGCAATTGCCATTCTGATCCAGCAGGGACTTCTGCCCCACGGCTAGCATCTCCGATCGGCTTATTGATCGTAATGGTCGGTATCCCATCATGTTGATGTTGACACAAATGTCTCGCGACCATGTCCGTCGGTATGCATGCGGTACAATATCCCTCATTCGTAACGGTTCCGTCATCTCCCACCCTTTGGACGATGGCTGAACAGTAACCAGGTGAGTAGTGTACTCTCCGCACGCATCCTGCACAGTCTACAGTAATCGATCGTTGCATCTCCAGGTCATTATTTGTAATTCCAAAGGGCATGCTTGCACTCAAAGGTTGTTCAAACGCCTGGAAAGTTCCTTTACAGATCCCACAACGCTGCAAGTCATCGGTGTCAGCAGTTGGCGGTCCTGTTGTGTCTTCATCATTGAGCTCTGTGTTAACATTATCGATTTGCTCCCCTTCATCCATTGTTTCGGTCGCAACCTGACGTGTGGCTTCTGAATCCACTCCATTCGGTAGCAACTGCTGCGATTGTGACACATCATGAATGCCACTCTCCGCTTCACTCTCCTCCAATCTTGCTACAGGTACGGGATCAACCATTTCCTCATCCTGAGCTTGTTCTTGACGTTGTTGTCGTTCCACGAATTGTCGCATCTCCTCGGTTCTCTGAGTTCTCTCGGCTACTGACTCTTCTCCTATTTCGACTCTGATCACGTCTTCAAGAGCGTCGACTGCTTCGTCTTGTCGTCGCCGAGTCCTTTTAGCCTCTTCCAAGATTGCCGGGACTTGTGCATGCGTACTAAGACGTGCATCCCCTCGCGCGATACTTTGCGCAAGTTCTGGCTGTTGATTTGCCAGCTGTAGAAACATTCTGACGGCCGACGCAGTAGTCTCCGTCGCAGTCCAGCGCGTTGGGTCTCCAATGTTGTGCGCAATCGAATGCCACGACACCATTTGACGCATGCGAGCATCAAGGATAGTCAGAGATCCAGAATTACGCCGTTCATAATTCACCGTTATTGTTCCCAATTCACCTTTGTTATAGTGTAGTTGAGCCTTTTCCAATGCCTTTGCAACCCGCATAGGACCATCAGTATTAAGCCGTTTAAGCATCCGATACTGCGGTTCCCAGCTGATTGAAGAGTTATCTTTAGGTAGGTGGTCACCGGTAATGACATCAGCAAGAGTCTGTAATATCTCGTTGGTTTGGCTGCCAACGCCTGTAAGGGTGAAGGCTGGCCCAGGATCACATCGACATAAGAAGTGTGAAGTACCTGACTCATTGTGATTGCCATCATGATTGCCGGTGCCGTCAATACCAAACATGCATTGGATGCAGATATGACTTCTACAACTGTCACAATAAATAACCGTTGGTGTTTGACAACTGAAGCAAATACCTTTGAATAATCGGAGAGATTGTTGGCTGCGAAGCGTTTGACGCGTCGCCTCCTCGGCCGCTAAATCATCCACAAGCATCAACATTGCATAATGCCAATAATTCCAGAAACGACATTCGCTGATGTCAACCCTGGAGTTCAGAGGCTTGATTTTATATACAGGCTGAAGCCAACCACGGTGGCTACCGGTGAGTTGGTTTCCTCTCGGTCTCAAGAACCTGATGAAGGGTGTTATGCGTTGCCACTTTATCGCCGTTGGCAGAGTGCGTTCCACGAATGCCGTGGCAATTTGGTTTTCATCATGTTGTAACAACGGTTCATAACGTACTTGTATATTTGAGCTTGTCAGGGGGCAATGTCGCCATTTTATCCCCCCGTGGTTGAGGTGATTTAGCCAATCGCGGGCCGTTTCATCGGAGCAGTGATCTGCACAAGATCGAAACACGTTGTGGTTCCACTTGAGGTCCTCAACGGACGTCGTCGTTTCACCAGTGGTTCGTAACTTTTGTACTAGCCAAGCACATCTGATCGTGCGTGCAGTCAATACTTTCACATCACGGAACTCGGTGTACCGTTCGGTGATATATTCCACATTACTTGACGCTTGGACGCCGAGCCATGATTCATGCCCGGGGTCATCAATTGAATCTACCCAATCCTTCACATCATCACCGGGACTGTACGCCCATTTACCATCTACCATCCTTACTTGCTGGCATCGCACCGTAGGTGTAAAAGGCGCTATGTCCATGAAGCGTAAAGGTATCGATATGGTCATCTCTTTTGACTTTTCCGACCACTCCTTTTGTGTGCGGCAGCGAGGCCACACCAATTTTGTCGTATCTGGGGGTGGATCCGTAGAAATCTCCACATTATTGTCTTTATCCACAGGGAGACTTTCAAGGAAATGTTCAAGACCCATCCGCAGACGATAATCTAAGACACTCTTACCTTCCGTTATCAGGGTGGCCATGTAGTCCTTCGCGGCATCG
>Ga0208128_1000720_pt1 | contig 13040 bp, 7 predicted proteins | sample ETNtaG_35_FD_185758 | JGI IMG/M metagenome (GOLD analysis project Ga0208128, IMG submission 185758) | Marine microbial and viral communities from oxygen minimum zone, Eastern Pacific Ocean - ETNP201306PF51B (SPAdes) (version 2) | ecosystem: Environmental > Aquatic > Marine > Oceanic ... | reverse complement strand
CCTATAGTTGATTGTTGCAAAGGAAACCTCTGCATCTAAAAATCGGGGTATCTTTCCCGATTTATATACTCTAGTACTTATCACCTCCGGTAAAACCGCCACCGTGAAAAAATAACAATTGGTGTCGGAACATCACTATCAGCCAACCAAACATCGAGTAAATTTCTTTCATATGAACCGCACATCTGCCAATGTAGCTGGTACCCCATTCAGGTTGATAGCCGGTGGTAAATCTTCGCTATCTGAATGGGGCGTTTGAATCAACGTGCCGATTAGCGTGCAGGTTAAAATTAAAGAAAGCATCTTGCGTTTCACTTACTGTTTCTCCTGGTTTTGTTAATTTGGCTAAAACGTTTGGGACATCAACCCTCATTGGCACCCTAAGCTTCCAGGCGGCGTTCCTCTACCAAGGTATAGAGATAGTCGAATCATTTCTTTGATCATGCCGGAGCCGTTGCTGAAAAAAGCAGCATTACCGACAAGTGTTTTCTGCCCTTTACATCCTAAAAAATTTTAGACGGTCAGTAGAAACTCATCAGGTCTGAGGTTTCACTGCAGGATCGCCATCTTCCGGCTTTCGCTATAGCCGTCTGCTTGGATCTAGTAGAGGTGAGTGCCCGAAGAGGCAACTGCGCCTGATTCAGTTCTGCCATCCCTGTAAGCTGGCTGATCCGAACCGAGGTATCATCCAGCCGGCTTACATAACTCCCAACTACAGTCCGACGCTGTCGTTAACCTCCTTCTGGTAATTCTCGAGCTCACAACTTTCTATTTGACTTATCTTGACGGCTTGTCCCAACCGCGAGGACTCGTAAATTCCCATCGGGATGGCTTCAGCTTTAAGTCCGACGACGCCGTCTACCTCAAAGGTCGCACCGTGTAGCAACGCGTCACCCAGCTCTTTTATTTCAAGTGCGAAGGTATGCGTAATGCCTGCGGGGAAAAGGTTTTCGCGTTCTTCATCGTTCAAGCTGCTCATTAGCTGTTGAATTAGCGCCTTCATCGGTACTGTAGTGCCTTTGTGGTGCAGTCCCTCTTCCCAGTCAATACAACCTTCGCTGCCGTACAATATGCGTTGATGGTAGTGTTTTTCACGTGCTGCGCGGCAGTCGTTCCATTGCACGATTATGCCGTTTTTGAATTTTATTATGGCTATCGTCGTATCTTCTACCGTAACATCGACAGCGCATTCTCTCGTCTGCGGGTTACCATACCGGACGGGTTCAAACTGTTTTGATTTTGTAAAGTCCCAATTTTTCAATGTTCGCTGCCGGTCCCTGAATCGGAGTATTTATACTCAAGTAAAATGGTAAATTGGCCGGTAGCGGTTTGCCGCCGCCTTCTGCCGTAATTCCCGGTAGAGTTTCATTAGTCCATCATCTTCCAAAGCTGTCAACTATTCATCCAGATTGCCTGGATACTGCTTTTTCTCGATAAACTGCGATAAAGATTCCAGTCTATTTTTATACTGTTCTATATACTTTTCAGTATTGTCCATTTACCTCTCCTGGAGTGTTATTCTTTCGCTATTTGGGCATCTAATGTATTTATGGAATTAGCCAAACAGGGAAATTGGGAAAAAATCTACCAGCTATTGGGGATTAATTAGCACCCGTCTGATTAAGTCAAGAAAGAGAGGTTATCGGTTGTTAGGATTAGGGTTAGCTGCGTTTCCCATCTCTTCCTTTATCTTATCAAGTAAAAAATCTGCACCAAAGTAACCGATAAAGGTTAAGACTATCAGTGGAATCGCTACCAAAAGAATTAAAATTAGAACACCACGTTTCCACGACCCCTTGACTTCACTGGAATTGAGACCAATTGAATTAAATATTTCAAGGCCGGCCCATCCAATGACCAGCAGGATCGCACAGCATATTATGGTATAGAGAATCATTTTAATTGAGTTGAAACATTGAACTTGGGTCTCGTCATTATCTGGAAAAACCTGATTCTAAGACCGGACCGCAAGGGATTTTGGCTCACCTTACCACTAATACCTGAAAACATATACTATTCAAGCAGGGAATCTATCTAGCAGCAACTCAGATCATACAGGATATTTTAGACCCCTTATTGGACAAATATATGACCTTCTCAATTAGATTTCATAATTTACCATACTGTTCCAAGATAGGCGTCATTTTTTATTAAAGTTCGATAGGGTTTAGCTGCATAATATACAATAAAACACACAAAGTATTGAAGCCCATATCTCACTGTTAACGTGTTAACGATACGGTTGCGAAGAACCCACCAGTGGTGAGATTAACTACTTCGCCTGGCTTAAATCGAACGTTTGGCTATTAACCTTATTAATAACGGGTTAATCTGTTGGGCCAATCTATTCTAATTGACTCTAACTGACGAAAATTGCGTATGATATATGAAACACTGTTTAGAAACTGTGTTCATTTTAGTAGACGTTGGGGCGAAAATGCGACTTTTCTTTGTCCGATTCGATTTTTAGCTGGACACTCCACCACCCCAGATGTTACGTTACGGTTCACAACGAGGTTCAAAGTAGTAACATCAAAATTGTAGGTAGGTAAAGTGCTATGAAACCGTATGCCCGCGCGTTGACCTTTTTGTTTACTTTGATATCTTTCACAACTCTGACCATAACCGTTCCGGCGGCTCCCACTCAGGTGAGCGCAGATTCTTCTGGCACCGTGGGTAATGCTGCCAGTCAGCGACCTAGCCTTAGTCGCGACGGCAAGAAGATTGCCTTCTCTTCGGCCGCGTCTAACCTGGTGACTTCCGATACCAACGGCACAGCTGATATCTTTGTTCGTAACCTGGAAACAGGATTAGTTGAGAGGGTGAGCTTAGCCGGTACCAGTGAGGTCTATGGCGGAAACAGTACATCCGCTAGTATTAGCCCGGATGGCAGATTTGTTGCTTTTGTATCAACTCAGCCAAGTCTAATCTCACCCGACCAGAATGGCACAACTGCCGACATCTATTTGTACGATCGGGATAATGATACTATCCAACGAATTAGCCTCAGCTCTAGTGGCACGCAAGCGACTGGTGCCAGTGATGGAAAAATCGCTGTTAGCGACCAGGGGAAACACGTAGCTTTTGGTTCAAGTGCGTCTAACTTGGTTACAGGTGACACCAATGGTGCAACTGATATCTTTCTACGTGATATCGATAACCAAACGACCAAACGGATCAGTACACCTATTGCCTGGGGAACCTTAACTAACATCGTGCTTATTCCTGTTACGGCGCCAAATCTATTTCCACAGCTTCTGTCCGCCACTTATAAAGACACAGCTACCGGTGCATCAGTAGGGGTTTCATCCGCTGATACATTTTCTTTACTGGTTGAATTTCCATCTGGTACCAACTTAACATCGAATGAGCAAACGACTATTATTGGTCCATCGCCGGTTTTTTCTTCTATCACGGATAGTTCAGTCCTGCAGAGAATACCAGTAACAGCCGCCCATTTCCCGGATCGAGAGGAAAATCTTTACAAAGATAGTGCCGGCACAACGGTAGCTTTAAGTGCAGTCGCTGGAGAGAATACGTTTGAGTTGGCAGTCGAATTTCCATCTGGTACCAGCTTAACGACCCAGCAGCAAGCGGCTATTATTGGTTCCAGTCCCGATTGGAGCCAATCGCAATCGATCTCGGGTATTGCAGTGACATCTGGAGTTTTCGTCGAAATGTTACACGATATCTACAAGGATCCAGGTAACAATAATGAATCGGTTACTACTATTAGCACTGATACATTTGGGTTGGTCGTTGAATTTCCTTCTAGTACTTCGCTGGATGGAACGGCCCAAAGCAACATTACTGGTGCAGCATCTGTAGGAGCTCTCGATACTGCACTGAGTGCAGGAACAGCTGGTACTGATTATAATCTGGGGGTTAAAGCAACTACAACGACCACCACCGGATATGCAACAGTCGAGATCAACGACGCAGGAACTGGGTTGATAGTGCCGAATGTCTCTGATCTGTATACGGGGTTGTTACAATCGCACACAGCGGGTACTGATTATAACTTAGTTGTCAGGGTTAGGACCCCCTCTAAGACCGGTTTTGTTCCGGTCCAGATTGATCAATCCTCATACACTTTCGTGGTGAAAAACATTGCTAACCTTAAAGCGGATCTTGGTGCAGCCGCCCATCGGACCGATTACCGGTTAGCTGTGCAGGTCAAAAAAACAGACACAACGACAGGTCTGGTTGGGGTTAGAATTAACGATACAGGAGACGCCTTGGAGGTCGATTCTACTGCTGGTGCGAGTATTAACCCCGGCATCAGCCGTGATGGTCGTTATATCGTTTTTCAGTCAGACGCTAAAGATTTAGTTGTAGGCGATACCAACGACACCACTGATATCTTCCTCTACGACGATCAAACAGGTACTACCACAAGAATTAGCTACGACGGCACAACACAAGCCAATGGTGCCAGTATCGAGCCAGCGATTAATGGTGATGGTCGTTTTACCGTCTTTACCTCGTCTGCGTCAAACTTAGTTGCCAATGATGCAAATAGCATTTCAGACATCTTTTTATATGATAAGCAGACATCACAGCTAGAGGCCGTCAGCCTTTTACCCGATGACACTCTGGGTGCTAACGATCACAGCCTGGGTATGGCTAGCGTCAGTGATGATGGTCGTTACATTGTCTTTTACTCAGATGCGACTAACTTAGTCGATAATAATGACAAAAAAGGCAACATCTTTGTGCGTGATCGGGGGAATACCAGCCTCGGTTATTCCGCCTCTACTCAGTTGGTTAATCCAGCTAGCCACGCTCTGGTTGCTACTGATGCCTATCCTGACCTGTCGGGTGATGGTCGCTATGTCGGTTATCAATCCACTATCAATAACGCGTACACAGATGTCTTTCGGGATACCAACCCCTCTCTCGTGGAGTGGGCGGGAGTGCTGACCATTACCAGTGCTGATGCCGGTATTGATCCAATTACGCTTAAGTTTGGGGAATCGTCATTGGCTTCAGACGAATTTGACTCTGGTCCCCAATTAGACCGTCCATCGCCACCTTTTGTCGATTTCGGGAATAAAATTGGTCTGAGTGCTTTCTTTATAAATCAAGACCATTTCACTAACGCTGATAGTTTTGTTCCCCATCTTTACGACGATATTCGTAGGCCTTCTGAAATGGGAGAATATGTTTTTCACGTTAGAGCAGACGAATCTAATTTTACAATTGCGTGGACGTTGACTTCGGTTCCGCAGGTGTTTCAGCAAATCTCTCTATTAGAGGGTGCTAATGTTACCGATATGAGAACAGAAACCAGCAAGACTTATAACTTTGTTGACGGTACGGCTTACGAGTTTACAATCAGCTTACGACAGGTTGCCCCAATAACTGTCGATCAAGGCTGGAATCTCATCTCTATTCCCGGCGTACCAGAAAACGGTAATCCGGCTACTATTGCAGCAGGGACAGCAGATCTGGATACCACCTTCTACTGGTACAATCCGAGTTCTGGTAGCTACGTGGCATCTACCTCTCTGCAGTTGGGGCAGGGATATTTCGTACTTTTTTCAGGTACGACTCAGACGGAAATTCCCATTTCAGTAACTCACGCATATCAGTATCAGATTCAACTCTTTCAGGGCTGGAACTTGATTGGCAGCGTACAGGGGAGCTACGACTTCTCAAATCCCGTTACATTTGACGCAACCAATACCACACAACAGTCGGTTTCTTCTGTTTTATCCAGTTCATTATTCACTTGGGATCCAACTACACAGAGCTTCAATCCGGCGACTACAATTGAAGCCGGAAAAGGGTATTGGGTTTTAGCTTTAGAGGATTGTTATTTACACATTACAACCACTCCGGCCGGCGCACCGGCCATGGTTGCTAAACCAGCTCGCATGACTATTCCCTTGACCCTTCGTACCAAGGCGAGTCAAAAAGAGTTGGTTTTAGGCGCTGACCCAGGTGCAAAAGCTGGTCTGGACAGATATGATCGTCCAATGCCACCACCCTCTCCCTTGGGAAAAAGTATCGACGCTTACCTCAGCAGGGGTGAGTCCAATTGGTCGCTTCAGTCGGACATTCAACCGCTGAAAGAGTCAATGGAGTGGCGTTTAGATGTCAAGTCGAGTAGTGTGCAGTTAACCGTCGATTCACAGAACATACCAGAGGGGTATCTGTTATCCGCAGTCACTAGTAGTGGAACCCATAACCTGGGGCAGTTAGGGCAGTTGATGGTTTCTAGCGAGGAAGTTCTGCTGACGTTGAAGCCCGCCCAAGACATTCCAACCAAAACGGGTCTATTGCAAAACTACCCCAATCCATTTAACCCAGAAACTTGGATCCCGTTTGAACTGAGTCAGGATTCAGCCGTTAGCTTGACCATTTACAGCGCCAGTGGTCAATTGGTACGACTAATAGATCTCGGTCAAGTGGCTGCAGGCCGTTACGCCCGTTCCGACAAAGCCATTTATTGGGATGGTCGCTCACAAACGGGCGAGCAGGTGGCTAGCGGTACCTACTTCTATAGGTTGGATGCTGGCGAGTATTCCGAAACCCGTAAGATGCTGATCTTAAAGTAGGACTATCACTAAACTATCTCAATTGTTGACTATCGACAATCCAGGTCGATAGTCAACAATTGAACGGTTCATCCAGATTCACGGGGTAATGGACAACTCAACTCTAACCGGTTTAGTTGCCTGTTACCCCGCTTTTTGGGTTTTGGCTTTTTAGTTTTTAATCGGTTTCTATTGCGTCAGAACCAAAATCAGTTGGGTTTATTATCCTGGGTGATTTCGGCTTCCCCACGGCCGCTGCTGTAAATGATGGCTCTAAACCGATTCCCCTCCCGCACAATAACTGATCCTGAACTGATCCTGGCCGTCTGTCAATCCCCTGTCAATCCCCCGTCAACTCCAAATGGTCTCCATATCGAGATTTTGCTCTCCGGCAGGTCCGAATCGGTACCGTCAGGCTAAAAGGGGGCGGTTAAAGTGCTGCTCACGCATGTCCCCGTCACATCTACCTGACCTGACGAGATCGATCCTTTCGATAATTTACCACTGATTTCCAGCGAGAAGGCCCTTTTTAGCTGAACGGATAAACCGGAGCCGAGACTGGAAATATTGGATTCCGTTCCCGTTAGCCGGCCGCCAAATCGACGCCTGTTTTCGATCAGGGTTTTGAGGGTGATGAATCGGGTTACACGGTAGCCGATATAGAGGATGGCCGCCATTCGTCGCCCGCTATTCGGTTCTCGAGACCACAGGCTGTTTTCTATAAGGTAGCTATCCCCCTTTATCGTCTGCCGCAGATAAGCCATGCCGGATAAGCGGATGCCGTGATAGATCAGTCTATTTTCTATAACTGTTTCCACACCTTGCTGAAATTTTTGGACGCCGTAATAGTAGTCGGGCGTATATCGGATATGGCTTAGAGTCGTTCTGATATGGAGACTCCGGACTTTCACTCCGATAGACAGGATCCCGTTATATTGGTTGCCCGGTTTATGGTCTTTGGTGCTGGAAACATCCAACCGTTTGTAGGCCCCGCGAGCCAAGTAACTGCCGCCGTAACCAAAAGTGAATGGCCCGACTGCTTGCACGCCCGCCAATCCGAGATTGGCTTCAAACCCTTGACCCAGCCGACCAACACGAAAGGCCAAGCTCTCCGAGTTAAATTGTCGGAAGGCTTTTAACTCCGTTGATGTCAGTTGTTTTTTGCCCGTTGGCAGGCTGATCCCAGCCATCAGTAACAGTCTCTTGGGAACCAACGCGTAGGAGCATTTCATTTTGGTGTCGCCGATGCCTCCGATTCGGGTACCTGGGCTTTCAGGCCAGCTCGACTTACCTATGGGATCGAGCGTTGAGATAGCATTCGATTCTGAGATCAACAACCGCACACGGGGTGAAATCGGGCGGGTAACAAAAAGTGGAAGGGCCATTTGCGTCAACCGCTTGACCGAATCAGCCTCTTTTAACTGCCAGCTTTGGAAGACAAAGGTTGAGTAGACAGTGGTACGGGTCGGTCCATATTCTGACTGGGCGGCAACCGATTGAACCGTTAAGAATAGGAATAGGTAGCAGCAGAAATAAAGAAGATAATAAAGAAGATTAGCCAACGGATGTTTTCTCACCTATTTACTCGTATGTGGTTACGGCTCCCAGGTAATCTCGACCACAACCTTTTGACCCATCGACAGTGGGCTGCTGGTTTCATCACTCCCACTGCCACCGCTTCTAACCTGTGTTTCGTTTTCCAATGACGTTGCCTGTTCCGGTTGTGAAATGAAGTCTCTGGATACCTGCCCCCCCAACTCGGCTAAAATGTCCGGCCCGGCTTCCACTTCCAGAGGAATGGCCAGGTTCTCCATGGCGGGTAACTCGGCCTCAGCAATCGTTTCAATTGCTACCTGGACATCTTCCGGCGCGGTGGCCGTCATCTCCAGCGTCTGGCTAATAACCTGTACCTCCTCTAACGACTGCTGAGCCGGATTAAATTCGGGGTCAATCTCTATGGCGCGTGAAAACGCGGCGTCGGCCGCGGCGTAGTTGCCTCTGTCCATCAGGTCCAGCCCTTGCGAGTAGGATAAAAAAGCTAGAAATTTAGGCGCTGGCCTTTTCTGAATAGCCGCCTCTTCTTCCGGCGAAATCGAAATTTTCATTTTTTCGATCAGACTGAACACCAGCGCCTTTTCCATCTCAAACAGTTCAGTTAGTGGACCGCGGAGCGCCTCAGTCTGCTGGATCTCACTCGTCACCGTCTGACCGAAGATGGCATTTAACCTCAGGTTTCTATCTCTGAGGACCGTAAATCCCCCTTTGACCACTTGACTGGCTCCCAGCAGGCGCCCGGTGCGTGAGGCGGTATTTGAGGCCACCAGATTGCTATCGGCCAACCCCATTTCCTGAAGAAGTTTCTGCATCCGCGTCCGCTCGACCAACTTTAAGGAATTCACTTTGGATAGGTCCGAAATCAACAGGTTGGCCAACCCTTTTCTTAGCGGAGCAAATGTTATGTCCGCAGTACTGTTATCAAAATACATGACGGCCACAGTGTTGGGCTCGATCTCAGGGTAGCGGCCGAGGGCTTCCTCCGTCAAAGCCAATTTGGCTAAACGGGTCATCCGCCGGTCGATTAAGGCGCTCAGTCTGATCTCTATCTTCTTTCTGAGCCGGCTCTTCCTGGCCGCCTGCAGATAATTTCGATAGGTGTGGATAACAGCATCCTCATCTCCCTGCATTTCGTAAATCAGGCCTAAATGAAGGATCGTCCACCCATCATCGGGATTCAGTTCAAGGGTCCGGTTAAAGTAGCCGATTGCCGTTGGATAGTCCTTTTTTTTGTAATGGGCCAGTCCTGTCTGCCGCAAGATGGGAACTGAGTCCGGGTAAGCGACTAAAAGCTCTTCCAACGCTTGAATAGCCGTCTCGTACTGTCCCGTTTTCAGCGATTCCAGCGCTTGATCGTACGGGGTAGTGGCACAACCGGTAGCCAGAATTATCGCTAACATAATGACCGCCAAGAGGCGATACCATTTAGGTTGGACACTGGCCGTCTTCGTCAGAATTGCCTTTGGGGCAGATCTCATTTTTTCTTGTCCTTCTTGATTGAGTTTAACCGAGACAGAGCAAACCGGTTTCAATTTTATTTCTCTGGCATTTATTTCTTTGGTACGATCCGAATAGAGGCGGAGGCCCGAGTGACGTATTCGGCTAAGCGTTGAAAGCCGTCGATTCTACTGCCGTCCGGTTGGGTTAAGGCTAGAGCCCGGCTTTGCGTCTGGGGTAGAATCCAGATTTTTGCCTTCCCGGCGGCGATAGCCTCGAAAGTCACCTCGAGCAACGTCCCTTGTTCAGCCTCCACGACTTTGCCCTCTCGGAGGCCAACAGCCATCCCAACCCGGTTGGGCTCACGATCCAGATCTAGGTCGTGAAACAAAAGCGGATTATCGTCAAAAATAGAGCCGGCGCTGATGGCGGTCGGTCGGACCAACTGCTCGTCAAAAGCCAGTTCGAGGGAGATAGCTGACAGGTTTTCGACTACGTTGATCTGAAGTTGTACTGTAAAGGGTTGGCCGACCGGCAACTGGGCCTTGGATACCGCCAGCGACAGGGCACTGGTGGTCGGGTGCAGTTGAACAGTGATTTTCGGATTCGGTCGGTCTAGACCGGTTATCGGTGCGTGGCCTGTAAATGAGACGTAATCATCGCCATTTTCGTCGGCTTCATAGGCCTCGACCCGAATGGTAGTGGCATCCAAAGGGAGGATTAACTCGATGGAAAAACGACGCTGATCGGTCTGAATCGGAACGGATTCAATTTTAGATTCCATTTCGACCCCCTCAATGCTGACCACCAATCGGTTGACGCTTTGAAATTGTGACGCCAGTCCGGGTGCCAGTTTCAGTTCGAGTCGCGGGGAAACATACACGCCGTCATCCTCTAAGCCACAACCCAGCATTAGCAGACTGACCGACCACAGCCATAGAATAACTCTACCTCTCATCATATACGTCATAGCTGCGCGTAAGCTTCTATAATCTTCCATGAGCTTCCAATTAGGGTGATTAATTTTACAGAACCGCGACTGGTTGCGGTCTATAGTACCATTGGCAGCCGAGCCGTTGGCGCTCAGATTTTTGGCCCGTTTTTAGCATCTAACCGGCTTGGATTCATTTGGATCGACGATCACTTGATCAGGACCATGCGATGTGTTTGCCGATGACCCCGGCTGGTGCTCAGTTGATAGAGATAGACGCCGGCCGAGACCGGCTCACCCAGCTGGTTCTTTCCGTCCCAATAAGCAGCCTGTGTTCGATCCACGTAGTAGGCGGCGGTTTTCTGCCTTAGATCCAGTTGTCGAACCAATTCCCCGTGTAGATTAAAGATCCGTATTTCAACCTCGGCCACCTCCGCCAGTTGATACGGAATCCAGGTCTCCGGATTAAACGGATTTGGATAGTTGGTCCAGAGACGGGTTTCCGACGGCAACGATTGCTGGGTGGCCATCAGAATCTGCTTTTCCAGCCAGGTTCGCAACGGCTGACGGTTCTCACTCTGTCCACTAAATCGCTCCAGCGCCCCAAGCATCCGATAGTAAATCTCCAGATGCTCTGCCTCAGGGGATAAATCCACTTGCAGTGGTGGGGCGGCCGGCTGATCAGACGGTTGGTCAGCCGGTTGGTCCACAGTAGAAGTAGGGGAAGACGGCCACTGTTGTCGCCAATTTTGAGCGATCGGAATAACATCTCCTTCGTCGATAATCCCATCTCCATTGGCATCTACATAGGTTCTGGCTCTAACCGGCCACGAAACGGCCGGTTGTACTGCCCATGAGGTCTGATCGACCGCCTGACGTGCAGCGCCTTGCCGCCCCCAATGCTGTATAATGGGCAATATATCCAGAATGGTCACCCGCCGATCGTGGTTGGTGTCACCAGGCCAAACGCCCAGCCCAGTAGTGAAAGAGACGGCGGTGTCTGCCGGAAGTCTATTGCCCGCAATATCCTGCAAGGTGGCAGCAAAGGTAATCCGAATCTGCTCCTCTTCGGCCAAGGGCTGTTCCAGTTGAAAGACAAGGGTGGAGGTCCCTTCCAACCGCACCTGACCCTTATAGCGTCTACGGCCCTCAACTCGGCCCTCGTCGTCCTCAACGGTGGTTGAGTCCAGCATCTCCTCTTCAGCCGACTGAGGCGGTTTAAGCTGGCCTTTTACCTCCAGGCTATCAACGTTTACCGTCTCTAAGCCGAGCTCCTCTTCCGGGCCGAACTCGAGCCGAATCTCAGTTAGATTGACGGGAACGTGTTTCGCCTCATCAGCGGGCCTACTGCCAGTCAGGGCGAAAGCTGTATCCTGAAAATAAGTGAACCCGTCGGCTACCTTTACCGCACCGCCATCTGAATTGGTAACCAGTAAGTCAACCGAACCTTTGGCCTGAGGTGGTGTGACAATCTGAATCTCGTTTTCGGAGATAACCTCGACGGTTGTGGCGCTAGTCTTGTCAACGCTAACCTTCACCCCTGGTAGAAAGTCCTCGCCCTCCAGTTGAACTCGACTACCACCAATCGTTCGACCTCGATTGGGTATAATAGAGTCGATTATCGGTGAAGAGTAGTAGGTAAAGGCTTGAGCCAGTTTAACGACCTGACCATCTGGATTGGTAACAGTAATATCAACCGCCCCCTTCTCACCTATTGGTGTGTCTGCGCGGAGCTCTGTTTCGGACACCCACTTAATGGAACCGGCCTTGGTCTGGCCGAAGGTAACCTGAGCGCCATCAAAGAAACCCGTTCCGTTCAGGACAATTACGGTTCCCCCTCTGGAAGCTCCACGTTGAGGTGTTACCGACGTCAGGCTGGGCGCTGGTTGATAGGTATAAGCCTGGGCCAGTGTCGCGCTCTGGCCGTCCGGGTTGGTCAAAATTAGCCCTACTAGCCCGGCTTCCGCCGCTGGGCTGGTGAATTTAACCTCGGTGGCCGAGGTAATTTCAATCTCGGTGGCCTGAATCCCGCCTATAGCAACCGTCAACCCCGGCAGAAAACCACTTCCGCTGACGGTCACTACCGTTCCGCCGGCTAAAGCGCCCATACTGGGGCTGATTCCCGTCACCGTTGGGGCCGGCTGGTAGGTGTAGACTTCAGCCAGTCTCGCGCTCTGACCGTCCGGGTTAGTTAAGATCAGATCGACGATACCGGCCCCTGCCGCTGGGGTGGTGAATTTGAGCTGAGTGGCTGAAATGAGTTCTATGTCGGCCACCTCAACGGCTCCCCACACCACTATCAGCCCCGGCAGGAAATCGCTTCCGCTGACGGTCACTGCCGTTCCGCCGGCTAAGGCGCCGGCCCGAGGCTTGACCTCAACCAAGCTGGGGGCCGGTTGATAGGTGTAGGCTTCAGCCAGTCTTGCGCTCTGACCGTCCGGGTTAGTTAAAATCAGATCGACGATACCGGCCCCCGCCGCTGGACTGGTGAATTTGACCTCGGTAGCCGAGATAATTTCAATCTCGGTGGCCTGAATCCCGCCCACTGCAACCGTTAGCCCCGGCAGGAGATCGCT
>Ga0208128_1000715_pt1 | contig 13103 bp, 10 predicted proteins | sample ETNtaG_35_FD_185758 | JGI IMG/M metagenome (GOLD analysis project Ga0208128, IMG submission 185758) | Marine microbial and viral communities from oxygen minimum zone, Eastern Pacific Ocean - ETNP201306PF51B (SPAdes) (version 2) | ecosystem: Environmental > Aquatic > Marine > Oceanic ... | reverse complement strand
GCCGCCTCTACCCCACCGGCCAGATGACCCGGGTAACCCATTCGCTTCATATTGGGGATAGTCAGCGAACCGGTAGATACGGTATTCGCAATAGAAGATCCTGATATGGTTCCAAAAAATGCAGATGACACAACACTGACCTTGGCTAGGCCACCGGTATACCGGCCAGCGACCACTGTTGCGACGTCAACGAAAAATTGCCCAAGGCCCATACGCTGCGCCAACACCCCGAACAGTACGAAATGAAACACCACAGTGGATACGATCCACAGCGTAATGCCGTATATACCTTCCGCCGGAAAGTACATGTTGTTAATGTATTGAGCCCAGTTTATACCCGGATGCTTAAGAATCATCAGCGGTATGTACGGTCCAAACACTGCATAGCATGTAAATAGCAGAATAATTATAGGGACCACAATTCCGAGCGTTCTGCGAACCGCCTCCAACAATACCGTGATCAGAACAGTACCGAAAACAACGTCAATTAGAGCGGGGTCCCCCTGACGCATCACCTGTTCAGGCAAAAAGAAGTGCTCGCCCATAAATTCGAAATTAATCTCGTACCACGTAAATCCGATATAGAGTGAAGAGGCAACCCCTGCAAGAATAAGAACCCAATCCCATAAAGGCACATTGCCAAATCGCCACCAAGTGTTGGTATGCAATCCGGCCGAACGACCTTTCTTTAGCATCGGATAGCCGATAAACACAAGGATAATCACGCCGGACATATGTACACCCATGTGCCAATAATCGACAGGCACACCGATTCCAGCGGTCACATAGTGATAGGCCGCAAAAAGGACAGAAAAAAGAAATGTGAACTTGACGAGCCAGGGACCAAGAGCACGTACCTGTAACCCGGAGTCATACTTCTGCTCGAGCTTTGCAGACTGCCTAAAGTCAAATTGCGCCACAAAGCTCCGTTTGGGGTATGTTGAATATTAAAAGAGAGCGGAGGCGGGCCTATAGCCCGCCTCCGCCTGCGTCTACTGATTACTAATTCTTCGGTAAACGTTAATGATTGATTTAGTTGCTCATACCGACTTCTTTATAGAAGCGCTCGGCACCCGGATGCAATGGAATCAGTACACCTTTTAACGCTGTTTCCAAGCGGATTGCCTTGCCCTTGGCATGGCCCTTATCGAGCAGTTTTCGAGTGTTCTTGTTCCACAACGCCTTAGTGATTTGGTAGATCAGCTCTTCGGGCTGGCTGGCAGATGTAACCAACTGACCATTAACCGCCACCGTGGGAACGTCGTACCCGATGCTCTCGTATACTCCCGCTGCGATGTCTGAGGGGACATAGTAAGGAATAATTCCATTGATAGCTTTGCGCTCGTCTTCGGAAAACTTATACAACTCAAAACCCTTGGTCGAACCCAATTGGATCAGAGCAGCGAACGGGGTACCACCAGCGTAGAAAAACGCATCCAGCTGGCCGTCAGCAAGGCGCTGAGCACTTTGTCCTAAACCCAATTCGTGCTCTTTAGCCTTGATGCTGTAATGCTTCAGGATCATACGAACGGATACCTGGGTACCTGAACCTGCCGCCGCTACACCAACGCGCTTGCCGTTAAGATCTTTGAGACTCGAAAAATGAACACCCTTGGGTGTAACCAGATGCATATCTTCAGGATACAAGTTAGCAATCACCCGAACGTTATCTTTCTTGTTGCCAACAAACTTACCTTCACCGTTATAGCCCTGAGTTACACTCTGGGCACCAGCAAGACCGGCATCTAACTGACCCGCATGAATCGCATTCATGTTAGCTACAGATGCATTAGTTGATACCGCAATTGCCACTAAACCTGGCACACCACAACTACCGCCCTTATCGCAGGCGCGCGAGCCCGGGGGATTAGAAATCGCGTTAGCAATCAGACCTCCAATCGGATAATAGGTGCCACCTGCACCACCAGTGCCAATACGAAAAAACGTCATGTCCTGAGCCTGAGCGCTCCCAATCAGTAGCCCCAGTCCAGTTACAACAACAGCAATAAGTCCTTTCCTGATCTTCATCGTGTTTCCTCAATTTTGGTGATATTTCACAACTACCAATGTTTATGATGAACGTTAATGATAGCAGCGTAAAAGTTTGAGTATCAACTACCCATTAGCTGACTCAAGTCAAGGTACTCATGATCTATCCATTCAGAGCCTTATCGGCAAGTCTTTACTGGCGCACCCGAAGAGATTCAATCTCCCGACTGCGTGGTTCGGCTCAATGCGAACCTTGGTCTATACTCAACGGGTACTTGATTGCGCTCAGACTTCCAGCGAGCGTTAAACAGCCTCCAAAGAGTCCGCCCATGAAAATTCTATTAATTCTGAACGATCCACCCTATGGTTCTGAGCGCTGCTACAATGGTCTACGACTGGCCAACACCCTGTTGAAGGGGGAACCTGTGCCCGAGGTCACGGTGTTCCTAATGGCAGATTCAGTCGCTTGTGCCAAAGCTAACCAGAAGACACCAGATGGGTATTACAACCTCGAGCGCATGCTAAAAGGGTTCGTTCGCAAGGCGACGCTACTCCTTTGCGGTACCTGCATGGACGCACGCGGTGTCGCTGAGAACGAACTGCTGGCAGGCGCAAGGCGAAGCACCATGGGGGAATTGACCGAATTGACCTTTGCAGCCGACAAAGTACTGGTGTTCTGATTCACGCCTGTTTACGAAAGGCAACGCCAAGGGGAGAGGACAGATGCACATCGTCGTTGTCGGTGGCTCCTTCGGCGGGCTAACCGCAGCCTACGACCTGCGCCGCCTGCTGCGTCGCCGGGAGCACCAGGTTACCGTGATCTCCAAGGAACGTCGTTTCATTTTCATCCCCTCGTTGCCGTGGGTGGCCATGGGCACCAAGACCATCGCCGACATATCTTTCGATCTGGAAGCGCCGCTAATCGCTAAGGGGATCAACTTCGTCGAGGCGGCGATTACTGGAATCAACCCCAGGGCACGCAAGGTCCTCACCGACGGAGCCGAGTATGAATACGATATTCTGCTGCTCGCCACCGGCCATCGCAGCGCCAACGAGGCTGTACCGGGGCTAGGCCCCTTTGATGGGCCGGGCCATTCGCTAATGTCGCCGGCTGAGGCCGAGGAGGCCCGAGATTCTTGGGCGGCGTTTCTCCGCAATCCCGGCCCAATAGTCATTGGATGCGCTCCGGGCGCAAGTTGCCTTGGCCCAGCCTACGAGTTCTTGTTCGAGGCACACCATGCACTGCAGCGGCGGCGTATTCGCCATCGGGTGCCGATCACCTTCGTCACCCCGGAGCCGTTCCTGGGCCATTTCGGTGTTGGCGGCTTCGGCAAGGCACGTCAGTTCTTCGAGGGCGAGCTCGAACAGCGTGACATCCGTTACTTTAACTCCGCGGCGATTTCCCAGATCACCAGTGAATCGGTCGAACTGTCCGATGGCAAGGTATTTGAATCGCGCTACTCGCTGGTCATTCCGCCACTCGCTGGAATCCCCGCCGTGGCAGGTACCGTCGGTCTTGCAAACCCGAAGGGTTTTATCCCGGTGGACGCCCACTATCGGCACCCGGATTTTCCGGACATCTACGCAGTCGGCGTTGCCGTTGCCCTGCCACCGGTAGAGGAAACAACGGTGCCGGTGAACTTCCCCAAAACCGGCCATATGACCGAACAGATGGCCAAGATCGCTGCCCACAACATTGCCTCCGACATCAACGGCAGCAAACAGACGACCCATGAGTTGATGGTGGAGTGCATCATGGACATGGGTGATAAGGCAGCCCACATTCGCGCTGATCCGGCCCGGCCACCCCGCAACATTTCTCAGATGAGCATCGGCAAACGCTGGCTGTGGGCTAAGCGTTTTTTCGCCAACTACTATCTATGGAAGATCAAGCGTGGGGCGACCCGGAGCCCAAAATGGGTCTGGTAAGCTGAGGCTTGGCGCATGCCATCGACAGTACTCGCTAAATTTCAATGGCCGCGAATCTGGGAGACGTCAAAACAACTATTACCCATTCGCCCTCAACAACTCACGTGCGATTCACAGCAGAATAGCGTACAGTAGCAGGCATTGGGAAGAATCTGATCCGGATCTCGGTTGGTGTTGAGTTCTCAGTCGACATCATTGCCGATCTCGGCCGAAGTCTTGGTTAAATCACAAAGAAGCCGAGAGAGTCGCAAATACAAGGCGCTAGAATCAACAGATAATTATGGCGCGCCCGGAGAGATTCGAACTCCCGACCTCGTGGTTCGTAGCCACGCACTCTATCCAACTGAGCTACGGGCGCGTATTGATACCGCTGGGAAAACAAGTTTAGCATGTGGTCTCACATGCTCTACTGGTGCAAAAATCTTACATCGTTATGTAATCTAAATAGATTAGGATGGCGGAGAGGGTGGGATTCGAACCCACGATGGAGCTATAAACCCCATACTCCCTTAGCAGGGGAGCGCCTTCAGCCGCTCGGCCACCTCTCCGGGTCGAAACATTCGTAACTCGTCACGCTCTTTCGGAACGTGGGACCGACACCAAAATTATAGTCAATGTGGACGTTCCAGGTAAGTCTGAATCTTGGGTGGTGCATCAGTGGATAGATCTGATGGAGATAGGACCCCACTTCAGAGGAGCTTTGATCTTAAGTGATAAGCAATACATCGGCACATCAATACCACAGATAAAACTCCACCAATCTAAAATACCAGATTCAACATCACCATCATAACCACCAGAAAGAGTACCGTCATCACGCCACCGGCGCGGACAAAATCCCTCACATGGTAGCCACCAGGGCCCATGATCAGCGCATTGACCTGATGGGTTGGAATCAGAAACGAGTTGGAGGTCGCCAACGCAACAGTTAATGCAAAAATTGCCGGATCTGCACCCACGCCCAGCGCTATATTGATAGCCAACGGTACCAGCAGGACTGTTGCCCCGACATTAGACATTACCAACGTAAAGACTGTAGCCAGAACCGCAAGCGCCGCCTGCAACACCCATAACGGCACATCACCCAACAAAATCAAAGTCTGTTGCGCGATCCAGGCCGCAGTGTTTGTGACTTCGACGGCTAGACCCAGGGGGATCAGGCTCGCCAGCAGGAACACGCTTTGCCAACCGATGGAGTGATAGGCCTCTTCAATCCTCAGTACACCAGTCAAAATCATTAACACCGCCCCTGTCATCAGTGCTACCGACAGCCGCATATCGCTAAACAAAATCAATCCTAGCGCCAGTAGAAAAGCGAACGCGGCAAACCATAGCTTCTCGGGTCGAGTGTCGTCCCTGGGCATATCTGTAACAACGGCAACGTCTCGACTGCTGGAGAACAGAGCGAAGTCTCGCCAACGACCATGCAATACAAGTGTATCGCCTGCCTGCAGTGATAAATCGGCCAGGTCTACATCAATGACCTCGTTGATCCTGAACACAGCTAACGCTGTTGTCCCATAACGTTGCCGCAAACTGACATCTTTAAGTGTCTTACCGATAAAACCAGAGTCCGGCGGTATGACGACTTCAGCAATGCCGGCGGCCGTCGCACTCAATATTTCAGTGAAAACTTCGGTTTGTCGTTTCAACTCTAGTCCGTTTTCCAGACAAAAACGCTCAACGGCATCCCGCCGACCCATGATGGCCAGATCAGTCCCAGAGTGCAGTTCGGTATCTCCGCGAGGAGCCACACGGATATCGTCACGGTTTCGAACCGCAACTATCCAGCCGTCCCTTCCACCCTCTTCGATATCTGAAATGGTTCCACCAACCAATGGACTGTCCGCCACTACCCGAGTTTCGTAGACCTCACCTTGAATACCGTATACCTCTCGAAAATATTGGAGCGTACTGCCTGACTCTTGCGGCTTATCTTTGACCACGGGCAAAACAACACGGCCCAAAACCACAAAATAGAGAATACCCGTAACTACAAGGGCGAGACCGATGGGTGTTACCGCAAACAGAGAGAAGGTCGCCATCGGTGCGACACCACCTGGCAGTGTGGAGTTTGATGACTCGATCAGATCGTTGAGCAGGATAAGCGGACTAGACCCAACCATGGTGATGGTCCCACCAAGAATTGCACAAAAACCCATAGGCATGAGTAGCCTTGAGATTGGCAGATTTCCACGTCTTGCAATACGTGAGACGACAGGTAAAAACAGTGCTGCTGCCCCAATATTCTGCATAAAACTCGATATCACACCTGCAGTTACAGAGATGATGCTGATCACTCGGCCTTCCGCCTCTCCACCGTATTTGAGAATCTTGCCGGCCAACTGACTCATGATCCCTGTTTTATCAAGCCCCGCACCAATGATCATCACCGCAATAATCGAGATCACTGCATTACTCGAATATCCGTCAAACAAGTGTTCTAGTGGAACGAGACCGCTGTAACCCGGGACCAAACTGGTCAATCCCAACAGCACCATAATTGAAACAGCTGCAACATCAACACGGACAACTTCGGAAACAAACAAAAAGATGGTAAGGCCGAGAATCAACATCACCGCGATCATTTCACCGGTGAGCGATAATGACTCTGTCAAAAACGATCTCTCTTTGAGGAGGTGGTGGGCACGAATCGCCGTCGACGACGACCGTTTAACTCAGGCAATCCACTATACCATAGCCTTGATGAAAAACGATAATTAAAGCTACAACACGGCTCAGTATTCGTCCTGGATGTCTGATAACTCGTCCCCAATTTCCGGGGTTCGATCAGTTACGGCGGCGCTGTAGATCTCTTCGCGTTGGATAGCGACTGACTTTGGCGCATCGATGCCGATTCGAACTTGATTGCCTCGAACACCCAGTACTGTAACTGTAATATCTTCACCCAGTTTCAACGCCTCACCTACCCGACGGGTCAATATCAGCATGCTGTTCCCCTAAGATGCTTCGTAACCAACAGACACCACAGATTCCAACTGATCGATTCCTTGAGTTCAGTCGATCGCAGTTGGGTCCAGGATCTCTTCATGTGTTTCGACCTCCAGGCCAAAGGCCTTATGCAATGCACGTACGGCAAGTTCAACGTAACGATCAGCCACCCCAATTGAAATCTTGATCTCTGATGTTGAAATCAGTTCGATGTTAATCCCCTCGGTCGCCATAGCCTCAAACATGGTCGACGCGATCCCCGCATGTGAGCGCATACCCACACCGACTATGGAAATTTTTGCTAGTTGATCATCCCCGACGACCTCCCGTGCTTTTAGCTGGGTAGAGATCTTCTCCAGGATCGACCGAGCGTGTGTATATTCACTACGATTAACCGTAAATGTCAGGTCCGTCGTCCCATCCTGAGCGACATTCTGAATGATCATATCTACATTCACGTGCGCTTCGGAAATCTGACCGAATATAGTGGAGGCTACGCCAGGTTGGTCCGGTACGCCACGTATCGTAAGTTTTGCCTCATCCCGGTTGTAGGCTATTCCTGCAATTAAGGGCTGTTCCATCTTGTTTACCTCATAGGTTATCAGCGTGCCTTTGCCCGACTCGAACGAAGACAAAACTCTGAGCGGCACCTTGTACTTACCGGCGAACTCTACCGAACGAGTCTGGAGTACCTTGGCGCCCAGGCTGGATAATTCCAGCATCTCCTCCACGGTAATCTGCTCCAGACGTCTGGCGTCGGGAACGATTCTTGGATCAGCTGTATAGACACCATCCACGTCGGTGTAGATACGGCACTCATCAGCCTGTAATGCCGCTGCCATCGCGACTGCGGTCGTATCCGAACCACCTCTGCCCAGGGTGGTGATATTGCCCTCCCCGTCTACGCCCTGGAAACCAGCAATCACCACCACATTACGTTGTTCAATATCGGTCCGCACCATGTCCGCATCGATATCCAGAATTCTGGCTTTACCGTGGACATTGTCGGTCAGTATCCGGACCTGCCCTCCGGTATAGGACCGCGCCGGTACGTCAAGTTTGTGAAGCGCCATGGTCAACAGGGCAATGGTGACCTGCTCACCAGTGGATACCAGCACATCTGTCTCACGGGCATCCGCCTCTGGATCGATGTCACGTGCAAGCTCCAGCAACCGGTTTGTCTCTCCTGCCATTGCGGACAGCACGACAACCAAGTCCTCGCCGGCACGGTGCGATGCAGCCACACGATCTGCAACCGCGCGAATCCGCTCGGACGTACCGACAGAGGAACCGCCGTATTTTTCTACGATTAGAGGCATCAGAATCCAGGCGCCAGCTTTACAGTGGGGCGCGAATTAAAGCGGTTTTCCCGGGTGAGGTAAAGCCCTCGGTTCCACACGGGGCTAATTATTGCGCCAAAATCAGCGAGTTCAGGGAGAATCAGTCGATCAGGTCGTCGAACCGCTCAGCACCAGAACGGTTGAAACACTTCATTTAGTAGGCGACAGCTCGTCTGGTACAGCGGCCAGTGCAGCATCTAATGCACTTGTGTCGTTGCCACCGCCCTGGGCCATATCAGCTTTACCACCACCTTTTCCGCCAACCATCGGCGCTAACACAGATATCAGACGGCCAGCATGATAAGTATCTACAAGATCGCGGGTAACTCCCGCCAGTAACGTTACTTTTCCTTCATGCACACCACCAATCACCACCACACCCGAGCCCAATTTATCACGCAGACGATCCAGCATGACGCGTAACCCTTTCACAGCGACACCGTCATGTCGCGCGACCAGTAGATTGGTACCATTGACCTCCTGAACCTGTTCGTCGAACTGGTCGGCACTGCCTCCAGTAGCGAGTTGGGCTTGTAGCTGTTCAACCTTGCGCTCAAGTTCCTTCAATCGTCGCTGCATCTCGCTGGCCTTATCTTCAATCTCGCCGGGGTTGGTTCTGAAGAGCCGTGCCAGCCGAGCAAGGGAAGCACTCTGATCGAGGGCATACTTCAAGGCAGCATCACCAGCCAATGCCTCAATACGCCTGATACCGGCGGCAATTCCTGATTCGGACACAATCCGAAATAAGCCGATATCGCCTGTGCGGGTGACGTGTGTGCCACCGCAAAGTTCAAGCGAGAATCCACCCATGTCGACGACACGCACATCGTCATCGTATTTCTCACCAAAGAGCGCGGCCGCACCCCGTTCACGTGCATCATCCAGCGGCATGATTTCAGTAGTGACCTTATCGTTGGCTCGAACCTGGCTATTGACCAGCATCTCGATGTGTTCAAGCTGATCTTTGGTCACCGCGTCGTTATGCGAAAAATCGAATCGCAAACGTTGCGGCTCAACCAGCGAACCTTTCTGCTGAACATGACTACCCAGAACTTGCTGTAAAGCAGCGTGCAAAAGATGGGTTGCCGAGTGGTTGGCTGCTGTGGCTACCCTAGCATGTTGATCCACACTGACTGTGACACTCTGACCCACATCGAGATGCCCTTGTGTGAGCACGCCTTCGTGCGAAATTACCCTATGGGCAAGATAATGAGCACCGGCAACTTCAAACATGGCGCCTTTACTCTCAATACGAGCCACATCGCCAACCTGACCACCGCTTTCCGCATACACGGGGGTTGTATCTAGTACCACGGCCGCCTGTTGCCCGCTTTTGAGTGATTGAACCTCCTCACCATCGGCAACCAATGCCAGCACTGTTGCTTTACTTTGTAATTCTTCATAGCCCGAAAAGGTCGTGCTCTGCTCGACACTGACCTCGATCGTCTCTGCCATCTGGAACTGGCTGGCCGCACGAGCCCGCGCCCGTTGCTCAGACATTGCCTGTTCGAAGCTGTTCATATCGACAGTGAGTCCTTTTTCACGGCAGTAGTCCGCCGTGAGGTCTACGGGAAAACCGTAGGTGTCGTAGAGGCGAAAAGCGACATCGCCGGCGAGCACTGAGCCCGACAGGCCACCAATTTCCTGATCCAGTATCCGGATGCCGTGCTCCAGCGTGTCGGCAAACCGCTCGCCCTCAAGTTTTAAGGTCTCTTCAACTCGAGACTGATCTGCTACAAGTTCCGGATAGGCATCACCCATCTGACCGACTAAAGCTGCGACCAGCTTATGCATAAACGGTTCAGTCGCGCCCAATTGGTGTCCATGACGTATGGCGCGGCGGATTATTCTACGCAATACATAACCCCGCCCCTCGTTAGAAGGTGTTACACCGTCAGTAATGAGAAAAGCGGTCGAACGGATATGGTCCGCAATGACTTTGAGTGAATTATGATTTGTATCGTCGGTGCCCACGATCTGGGCCGATGCCTGAATGAGTGACTGGAAAAGATCAGTCTCGTAATTACTGTGTACACCTTGGAGAATCGCTGCCAACCGTTCCAGACCCATCCCGGTATCCACCGAAGGTTTGGGTAAAAGGGTATCTTTACCGCTGGTATCACGGTTGTACTGCATAAACACCAGATTCCAGATCTCAACATAGCGGTCACCGTCTGCATCCGCCGATCCAGGTGGCCCACCGGCGACCTCTGGTCCATGATCATAGAAGATTTCACTGCAGGGACCGCAGGGACCGGTGTCTCCCATTGCCCAGAAATTATCACTGGCACCAATACGAGCGAATCGCTCGGCCGGGATACCGACATCGCGTAACCACAGGTCAGCCGCCTCATCGTCATCCTCAAAAACAGTAACCCAGAGTTTTTCCTCCGGTAAGCCGTAACCGGCTGTCAACAGTTCCCAGGCAAAGGCAATGGCCTCACGCTTGAAGTAATCACCAAAACTGAAATTGCCCAGCATCTCGAAAAACGTGTGATGTCGTGCCGTATAGCCCACGTTTTCCAGATCATTGTGTTTACCGCCCGCCCGAACACAGCGCTGGGAGGTCACCGCACGGTTGTAAGATCGCTTGTCCTGACCCAGAAAAACGTCTTTGAACTGCACCATACCTGCGTTGGTAAACAACAAAGTGGGATCATTATGTGGAACCAGCGGGCTGCTAGAGACAGCTTCGTGACCGCTAGCCACAAAATAATCCAAGAATTTCTGCCGAATAGCACTGGTTTTCATGCGTTTATATCCACATCCGAATCGTCTCGCGCCAACGTGGCATGATCCCATGACCCCATGACCCGACGAATCGTATCGGTACTGAAACCCCGCCGGTCAAGGTATTGTGCCCTTCTTGCCCACTCCTTGAAACTGCCCGCTTTAGAGACTCCAAATTTACGGTTGTGTTGAGCACGAAGCAACTCATCCCAGTCCACCTCGGACGATAAAAGCGTCTGGTCAATTATCTCCGGCGCAACGCCTTTATCTTTGAGTTCCATCATGATCCGATGCGGACCATAGCCGGTACTCACACGATGAGACACAAGCGCTTGCGCATAGCGGTGGTCTGAAACCAAATCTTCCGCTACCAGCGACGCGAGAAGGTTGTCTACAATATCTCTATCGTAGCCCCGTGCCGTGAGTTTGTTATGGAGCTCGGCACGGCTGTGTTCGCGCCGGGTCAGCAAACGGAAAGCTGTGTCCCGGGCTCGGATCACCGGATCCGCGTCCAGTTGCCGCATCAGGCTTCGGCAGTCTCCGCTTCAGGCGCATCTGCAGTATCGATGGGTACTGCAGGTTTCAATGTCATCTCGTCTATCGGTGCAAGCCCCACATTAGTACGGACCGTGTGCTCTATCGCCTGGGCAATATCAGGATTCTCACGCAGGAACTGACGCACATTATCGCGACCTTGGCCAATTCGGTCACCATCATAGGAGTACCAGGCACCAGATTTTTCAACAACACCGTGATCAACACCCATGTCGATCAGCTCGCCTTCTTTTGAGATGCCTTCGTTATACAGAATATCGAACTCACACTGGCGAAATGGAGGTGCGACTTTGTTCTTAACCACCTTAACGCGCGTCTGATTCCCGAGAACCTCGTCGCCCTTCTTCACCGCACCGATGCGGCGGATATCCAGGCGTACTGACGAGTAAAACTTAAGTGCATTACCACCCGTGGTGGTCTCAGGATTTCCAAACATCACACCAATCTTCATGCGAATCTGGTTGATAAATACAACCATCGTATTGGATCGCTGAATATTGGCTGTGAGCTTGCGCAGCGCCTGTGACATCAGCCTCGCCTGTAGCCCCACATGATGATCACCCATATCTCCCTCGATCTCAGCCTTCGGTGTCAGCGCAGCCACCGAGTCGACCACGACCACATCGACCGCTGCCGAGCGCACTAGCATGTCTGTTATTTCAAGCGCTTGTTCACCGGTATCCGGCTGAGAAATGAGAAGATCATCCACGTTCACACCCAGGCGCCCGGCATAAGCTGGGTCTAACGCATGTTCCGCATCGATAAAAGCACAGGTACCACCGAGCTTTTGCGCCTGCGCAATCACAGACAGCGTCAGGGTGGTTTTGCCGGAAGATTCCGGGCCATAGATTTCAACCACTCGACCACGGGGCAAGCCACCAATACCGAGTGCAATATCGAGGCCGAGCGACCCGGTGGAGATAGCCTGAATGTCTTTACCGACATCGGCATCTCCCAAGCGCATGACCGATCCTTTGCCAAACTGCCGCTCTATCTGTCCCAGCGCAGCGGCCAGGGCTTTTTCTTTGTTGTCGTCCATATGTGGGACTCTCCTTGATCTCGTGTTCAATCCTTGTTCACCAGCACGACACACTGACCTGCCGATGCTACCGAAAACTGTCCCAACCAAACCGATTTAGTCGTACAAAGTACATCGATCGAAAATAACGATGTGATTATTTCATACTCGGCTCAATGGGCCTAGCGAAGCACGTCACAAACTACCGGTTTTGATCCGTAACGCTAGAATTTTCTCAGTCTGACTCATCGCGTATAAAACGGATCAGGCCACCCAGCGCTTCTACCACGGTTTGCGCCCTGACAGCCGCCCGATCGCCCTCAAAAAGAAAACGCTCGGTCCGCAGGGCACCTGATCGTAACGCCCAAGACACAAACACCGTGCCAACGGGTTTTTCGGCGCTACCACCGTCCGGGCCCGCAACACCCGTGACCGCAACAGCGACGTCAGCCGGACTGTGATCCAGACCCCCCCGAGCCATGGCCCGAGCCACTGGCCCACTTACAGCACCATTTTCAATGATCAGCAAGTCCGGTACACCCACCAGCTCGTGCTTCGCCTCATTACTGTAGGTAATAAACCCCCTTTCA
>Ga0208128_1000712_pt1 | contig 13155 bp, 14 predicted proteins | sample ETNtaG_35_FD_185758 | JGI IMG/M metagenome (GOLD analysis project Ga0208128, IMG submission 185758) | Marine microbial and viral communities from oxygen minimum zone, Eastern Pacific Ocean - ETNP201306PF51B (SPAdes) (version 2) | ecosystem: Environmental > Aquatic > Marine > Oceanic ... | reverse complement strand
CCAGGAGACGACGACGACAACGATTACGAAAACCGTAGTAATCATCCACCGCAAAAGGCTCTACCAGAGTTTAAGTGTAGTTTGGGCAACCATAAAAAAGGGAATGGGGTTGCAAACTCCCATCAAAGACTGAATAAATGGAAATGGGGTTGCAAACTCCCATCTTTGCGCTACACTCGTGCTACCTTTGCTGTACACGCCCCTCCCATGAAAAATGCGGACTGCAGTTTATTTGGGCAAACGGATTTGACCACCCTAGTGTTTTTTTACTCATCGGTGTTTCTTCCTGTGCGGGCCAGCCCCCCCAGTTTGGTGTGCTGCCACTGCCCCCTTATCCTTTGCCTGTTGCCGACCCCCTCAAAAGAAGCACAAACTTGCGACGCCCGTGCTGGCTGCAGTCCACATTTGTAGCCCCATCCTTCGCCAAGGTTGCCAACTCCCGACATCATCCCCCAACAAGTGTCGACCTTTTCACAATGCGAAATCATGCAGAGATTCCATGAGATGTCTCGGGCTGGCCCGCTGCGGTCAAGAGAGCTTTCGGGAACAATGAATGGAGACTTTTGCTCCAAGACTTGAAACATATGTACACAAGCCCTAAATATGTACACAGGAGCCAAGTGGCTCACGCAACGACACCAAATCGAGGTTGCAAACTCTCGATGTAGGTAGCTTGCCCAGGTTACACAAGGCGCGCCTAGAGGCAATCACAACCGCAACGCCTTGTCCCACCTAACTCGGCGAGTCATGGGACTGGTCGCAGTTCTCCTTAGTTTTGCGCGGGTTCTTTTGGTTCGCCCTCATGACGATGACATCGAGAATGTCGTTGTTGCTGAGCTCCTTTGCTTTGGATTTCAGCCTTTTTTTCTTCCTCTCAGCGTTGCGGAGCTTCTTGCTCAGCTCTTGTTTTTTCTTCTGCAACTCCAAGCGTTCATCTCGGAGAACATCGACGGCCTTGCTCAAGTGATCCTCCCGTCCAGCCAGGAAGTCTTGAAAGGACTGCCCTGCCAGAGGAAAGGATCGCGAGGAGGCTGCAAGCTCTCCACCAGAACCTTCCCCAGCGGCGCCCGATCCAAATCCTAGCCGTGCTTCTCCAGATTCTCGGGGATCCTCGGCTGCCATGGCAACACACGCCTCCTTGGGGGAGGCTTTGGGCGGCGGGGGGCTGGCTCCCACGACGACGCGCTGCTTGAGAAGTGTTTGGCTACAAGTGGTGGTTTGGCTGGCGGCGAAGGCGGCAGTGCTGGTGCAATTCGCTCAGGGGCGGGAGGTAGAACTGGCCTGGCCATGGGCGGTTTTGGTGGTCCTCTTGGCAAGGCCAAGGCTGCCAATGGAGGTGGGGGCGGCAGTGCAAGTAGTTGGGTCGCCTTGGGGACGACGAGGTGGTAGGGTACGGCCATATTGCGTGGCCAAGCTTTTTGCAACTCTTTCGCTGCTGGCTTGTGGAGAGGAAGGTTGGGAGGAGCCTGCAACTGCAACTGCTTCTTGACATACTTCGAAATGAGCTGCTGCCTTGAACCAAAACCGTCGGAGTCAAAAGCCTGTGCCCACAACCTGCCCTGCAAGCATTGACGAACCACCCTGAATAACAGCCTCGAAAATTCTATGGTTGACAAACTGCCCGAAGGGCTGGCGCAACGAGCTTCGGCATAAATACTTCTTAACAAGTTTTTGTAGAGCTGGAAAGCATGTGTGTCCAGCGGTTGCAGCAACCACGTCAAACGAGCGGGGATCAAGCACAGATGCAGACCCAAGCTTTTCATGTATGCCAAAGTATCCTCGTTCAAGTGCTGTCGGCAAGCGTCGAAGAGCATGATGACATAGAATAATAGGCTGAAGTTGGGTCCCAATAAATCGACGAAGAGCTTGAGAATTTTCCTGAATAGGAACGAATTGTTCCAGGAACTTTTTTGCCGCACGAACAAGATATTGTCAGGAGCCTCCGCGTTCAAGACTCTTATGTCAGAGACTTTAAAGATAGCTGCATTTCCTATGAAAATTTGTGGCATCTTGGGTTGGAGATCTGCTGCGTCACAAATGAATGCAACATGCGTCATATTCATACGCTTCAACCTCCTGGGCACAGACTGGTGAGCTTCATGTTCCGCATCCCCGCGACGGGCAAACGCAATTGTACCTTTGCCCGAACCTTGCCACAAAGACACGCTGGTCTCGTCGATGTTCACACGCAGAAGCCTCTTGGCGGGGGGGGCCTTAGACGCCAAATAATTGTACCAATTCCAGCTCGAAAAAGCCTCAGCAAGGACCCCTGGAAATGTTGAAAAAGTTCGCGAAAAAACTCGTTTTTGGACCATTTCTGGTAGCCAAAACTGAGCCCATATTTTGGCACCAAAATGTGTGCCACTCTAATGGAAAGTCAATAGAGCGGTCCCAAAAAATGTACCAAAATATGGGCTTCAAAACTGCTCCCAAAAAGTCATCGAGGGTTGAGGAAAAAGTTGATCCAAGGTTGAGGAAAAAGTCGATCCTGGGTTGACCAAAAAGTGGTCCCAGAGGGCTCCAAAAATGAGCCTGCAAGAGGGTGTCAGAAGCTCCCGAAAAAGGGGCCCATTTTCACATATAACTTCAAAGCCTGAACACATCGGAGTGGGGGCTGCAAGCTCCCCGCTCCACCCTACAATCAAAGCTAAATACACTCAGTGAATTTGAGTACTAATCCAAGGGGCCCTTGCTGCTAGAGGGTAAACAGCCTTCTCCTGCTTCTCCACCACAGTCATGTCGTCACTTGTTTTCAGGTTGGCATGTCGGGCCCCCCATCGCAATCTCCACCTTCTGGCCCACACCCTGGCACCAATTACCTCAGGCCCTCCCCTGCAAACAGGCCTGAAGGCAGCAGGAGCTTCTTGACGTAGATGATCGAATGACGCCAACACCAAGGCTGTTTGAGGGGCAACACCATGATCTTCATTTTTTCGTTTGACCCAATGGAGCAACTGCCACTGAGTATACCAAGACCAAACTCTAGCAAGACGCCTGGGATGCGTACTGGCGGTGGCGTCCAAGATGGGCATGAGAACTTCGAGGTCACAATCGAGGAAGCTCGACTCCACATGTTGGCGTATGTCCTCATCATCTCTTGATGGATGCCCTCTTCGGCGCAAGACATGGGCCACATAAGCAACGGCTGCCCCTGCATGGTAGCCCGCCACCACAAACAGCAAACAAGCCATCAATCTGGTAGTCTTCGAGAATTCGAAATCATTTTCACTTTCAGCCCGTCTTCGTTTGGCACGCTGCTTCTGCGTGCGTGCTGTGTCCCTCTTTCGTTTGTTACTCTCAAGCTCCCGATCAAGAGCCCGCAGTTGAGACCTGAGCTCGATCTCATCGCCCGACATGGCGAAAAAAAAGGAGGGGGGCTGCAAGCTCCCCCACTAGGAACCCTAAGTAAAGCCAAACCGCCTTTGAGCCGAAATAAGCTTCAAAAAAAACGAGTGATATGGGATGTTGGTGAAGATAATCCCAGGGAGCACCAGGCAAACATATGCAAAGCGGGCTGGGGTTGGGTAGATTGGAAAATGTTTTCTCTATTAGTTCGGCCTGGGGGTTATGTTTCAGTCCTGCACCTCTGTGGTTGCAAGTTCACACAAAGAAACTCGTCAGGCATGCACATTGGTGGCAGTCATGGGAATGCTCGTTCTTGTCGCGTCGAATCCCTGACTTGGGGGAGGAATGGATGAGAGCAAGACACTGGGAGCTCTTGCACACTGCAACCTGTGGTGTACATAATTTAGTTTGGTTCAATGTTCAGGTGTCTCAAGTTCGACCCTGGACCCAGGACCCAGGACCCAGGACCCAGAGCTGCTAGTGCCTTCAAGCACTGGGATGTGTGCAACGATCTTTTCGGGAATTACTTGTGGGGAGTGGCGGGGTGCTTTGTTACATGGGCCTCCAGAGGTGGGCGTGTAAGCTCCTATCGCCTATGTAATGCTTGGTGGTGGTGCTGCAAGCTCCCACATTTTGTCTGCACTATCTATTTTTTCACATGCTTACAAGACACACCTGTCCAGTCAGATCAACCTGTTTCGGTCACACCCTCCTGCGGCAAGATAGGCACCGTGATGCCTGGAAGATTACAATACTACACACATGTCTGTTGAAACAACGACAAGGACGACGACACAATGAGGGCAAGCAAAACGACGACATTGACGACCACAGCGAGGACAACCTACACAATCCTGTCAACTACAACCATTGGACCACAACAATATAAAACCTTGCCCTCAAGCTTTGTGAATTGTTTAACAATGTTAGTTATTTTCATATTACTGTAATGCCGCAGGGGCTGCAAGCTCCCTATTCAAACATTTTCATAAAGTGGTAGGCTGAGAAACGGTCTTCAGAGGAAGAGCTGCAGGTCGCCACTGCAGAAAGGCGCTATTCAGCACCAGCAAAATTTTGAAGCTTCAGCCGGATTTTTCACACATCGCCTAAATCTTCGGGGCGCAAAATTTTGGGCTGTACGCCCTTTTTCTCCAAGAGGTCCGCCACCTCCTGCAAGTGGTCGCAGAAATCTTTGCACAACGGCTCAACGAACTCCGCTTTATTTTCAAGTGTTGGCCCCATCTTGCCGATCTCCACACTCAACTTGTAGGCCAACTTGCACATGTCGTCCTCAGGCATGTAGTAGTAGCGCAAGTGGAACAAACGCTCCTTCTCCTCCTCGGTGGGGTCAGCCCTCCTACACATTTCTTCGGCAGTGCGTGGTGGGCTGTCGTAATCGACGCCTGCAGTTTTGGTTTTGCACCCATCAGGGATGGGATCGGAGCTCTGCTGGAGCAACCTCTCAATGCGGTCCCTCATTTTTGTGACCCGACGAAAGTTCGAGTCGTCAAACCTGACGCCCTTGCCCTTGTTTTTGAACTTACCCTTGCCCTTGACCTTGCCCTTTGTGTTGAGAGGCGCTTTAGCATGGATGCCGCAAAAAGTTTTCATGCGCCTGATGGTCTCGATTCTGCTGCCGTGGCCCAGGGGCTGGAACGACAACGGACCTGCAGGGATGTTGGTAGAGCCTGAGGCCGCCGCCGCCCAGGGGGCTGCAAGCTCCCCAACTGGCGGGGCATTCCTCCACTTGAGCTCCTCCGACATCTCGGGCAAGTGGATGTATTGACCACTCCAAGGCACCTCGTTTTTCCAGGTGTAACCGCCCAGCCAACGAAGCTTGTTTTGTTTGTGGTCTTTCCAGCCAGGGTATGCCCTTGTGCCCAAACCCCTCCAGGGCTCGTCCCACTTGTCTTTGTACTCGTCTGGTTTCTTGTTCTTCGTGTCGGTGACAGCAACATGGCCGAGCGTGCTGCCCAGCGGTGGCCACACAAAGCATGCACCGATTTTGTCCCAATGCAGCGGCGACCTGACGTCCGTGAAAGTGTATTTCAGGGAGATGTCGTAAGCTGCTGGTGGCAACCAGCTCCAGGGCGCATCGGCTGAAGGTGGCACATCCTTCGCCAATAATAAAGACAGCAAAAATCAAAAACCTACTATATGCAAATGTCAAAAACCTACTTTGTTTGTGATGAAGCTTGCAGGGAGCTGCAAGCTTCCCACAGAATTCGACCATTGAAAACAAGTGTCTTCTGAACAATGCCAAATTGAAAGGGGCTGCAAGCTCCCTTACTTCTGGCTAATGGGTTTGAAAACGATTGTAAACAGAAACAAAGGTGAAGCCAGCGAAGATACGAGAATGTTTTTACAGATGAACCTGCACATTTTCGCCGTCACGCAATGCAAGTAGTTGCCCCTGCCTGGGCAGGTTTTTCTTTTCTCGGGCTGCCCCCCAGTGATGTCCTTGTCCCAGTGGTAGTGTTTGTGCTTGTTGGCGTTATACGCCTCAGAGGACATCCAAATCCACTCACCATGCCCATCTGGGCAGTTTGCAGTTTTCCAACGTTTGGCAGCCGTTCTGTAGGCCAAGGCATCACGCAAATGTTCGTGAGGAGGCTGCAAGCTCTCCAATCCATTGAAACTTTGCCTCACACCCTGCCCCTTCAACACCTCCTCGAAGCGCATCTCCTCCAAAGTCTCGAAGATGTCGCAGTCCTCCCTCCAGAAACGGTGGTCCTGTGACACCAAGAAGAAAAGGTGATCATCAGTGAAACACTCCAGAGCACCATAGCGCATGAAGCCATGGTTATATGCAGCGCCCACAATGTCTCTGCCACGCCACTGTCCGTCGGTGCTCTCAGAGGATGGCTCCAATTCAGAGTTCTTGCCAACCATGACAATGGGGTCGCATGGATACCAAACGATTTTTTGGTAAGTGTCCAGCTCTGCACCTGTGGCGTTTTCGTTCGTGAGCACAATCACCTCCACCATACATGTGTTATCAAAAATCTACACACTGCACAATGCCAAACATTCAAAACACCGAAAATTCCTTGTATGATTTGGAGCCCACACAAAGACGCACCCTAGAAACAATTCCAAAATTCATGCTTTTTAGGTTTGGATTCGACCCAGTTCGAAATATGCAGACCCTTAGACCTTCTTGTGGGCTGCAAGCTCCCCGTCCCACACCAACACCCACACATAACACAAAGCAGTAAAAAAGGAGGCTGGTGTAGATACCTGGCACAAGTGTCCATCAACCACTTTGGAGTGGTTTTCTGGAGAGAAATCCAAAGCCCTCAAATTGTCGGGGTCCTTGGACCAATGGAAGAGCAACTCCCTGCGCATGTTCTGGATCTCATTTGTGCAAAGCGAGGCACCAATACCGAAGAAATTTTGGGGCAGTGGAACTTTTTGTGGAGGCAATGTCAACCCCTCTGCAATGACCTCTTCGAACAAATCTGGTGCATTGTATTTGAATATGGGCTTCCAGAACCGTTCTGACCTCGCCTCCAAACGGCGGCGGACATTTTCACTCCAGTGTGGAGCGGGGCTGCAAGCTCCCACATCGTCTTTCTTTGCAGCGTGCAATTCGTAGCTGGGGAGCCTGAGCAGTTCGTGCCTGGTGCCGACCCTGTGCAGATAGATCTGGATCAAACATTCGAAACTTTCACCCTCTTTATCTCTGAAATGTTCCTCCCAAGCTTCGTCTGGAGGAGGTCGGTCAGGATTCAAGCATGCCGAGGGCCTTTTTGCAACAATTGGCTTTGGAACACGCGGCCTCCTTCTTTTCGGAATGGGATCTGGTGGTGACTTCGCAGAGGAGGCACTTTCCTGGGGGGCTTTACTTTGCGCGGGCATGAAATTTGAGGAGCTCGCTGTGCTGCCTAGCTATGTAAGTTACACAAAACGAGTTGATTGGGGGCTGCAAGCTCCCCAGCACATTCCGAAAACAACATCTAAATCAGACTAGAATAAATAAGTATATGCTACCTGGGTTTTCTGAAACATCAAGAACATGGTCTTTTGAATCTGCAGTTGCGTACTTTTCGACCGCTGGAATTTGACCTGGCAATCCCACCCAAAAAAAGTAAACAAACCGAGGGGGCTGCAAGCTCCCCTCATTTAGCATTTACCAAATAAAACATTTGAACTCTGTGTTGGAGATCGGCTGAGAGACCTTCCGCATTATAATCGTCCCAATTTTGTTTGTCTTTCGCCAACTCCTCGTCGCTCCAGTCCCCTTCTTCGTCTTGTGCCCACTTGCCTGCAATTTATGATGTCTAACAAAATAATAAAAAGAAGCAAGGGCTGCAAGCTCCCTGCTTGGGGATTTGGATTGTGTTCCTAAACAAATCCTAAAACAAGTCCTGGTGAAGATACCTGGGGGCAGATCAGGTAGGGCTGAAGTTTCGCCAGTTTCACCAGAACTGCATGCTGGTTGATTCATTTTATGTTTTGGTGGCGGCCCTATAGGCTGCATTGGTCCTAGTTTGGCTTTCGCAGAAATTTCCTTCGATTGTGGAGAAAGTCCTGGCGGGTCCTCAGCAGGAGGTGGCAGTGGTGGTGGCGGCGGTGGTGGTGAACCAAGCCAAATCTTGTGATGATTTTATTTTATATATACAGACACATACATATTTTTATATATACAAACACATACATATACTGAGGGCTGCAAGCTCCCCATTTTTTTTCAAGGATGAGGGCTGCAAGTCCTCCATCCCCCCTGAGGGCTACAAGGTCCTCCACAAAAACAAAAACGTAACTTTCAACAAGGTTAGCAAACTCCCAAAAGGTACTTATCAGTGAAGGGGTCCCATCATACGATAACCGCTGGTGGCAATCTGATGCCAGGTGCCAAAGGTGGTGGCGGTGGTGGTGGCCTCAAGTTCGGACTGGGAGAGCAAAGTTTGACCTCAGGTGGAGCAGGGGGCTGCAAGCTCCCCTGTTTCGCCCTACCGCAACCTGGGGCATTATCACCCAGCCTCCCGCAACCTGGTGCATTATGTTCATCAGGAGTAATGCGCACAGCTTGCATGGCCTTCCACAAGGCATCGCCAATCTGACCCACACTTGGGGTACACATTGGGTCAACGAACGGCCTGCGAACCTTGAAGGGATTAGGCAACCAAACAATGTGCTTTTGCAACTTGATTGCCTGAACCGAAACAATACGTGTGTATATACTTAAGTAGACAATTTGAAAACCAGGGGGCTGCAAGCTCCCCTGTAAATCGAGTCTGGCCCACTGGCTTCAGTATGACTCCCCTTGGGGTTGCAAGCTCCCCTGGGAGCTGCAAGCTCCCATATGGTCCATTATGCTTCAGTATGGTACACTAGGCCATATAATATATATCAGTTCCCTAGAGCTTTGTGTATTACAATGCTGCATCAACCCAAAAGGTCAATACTGTACACTTACTACTCGGACAGGCTCCCCATAACCCCCCCCCTGCCATATGACCAAATATCTCCACCCTGTGAACCCAGTGGTTATCAAAAAGCGTGTTTGGCCGAGGTCCAATTTTCGAGCCCAAAAAAACGACCCAAATCAGAGAACCAAAAAACGTTACGGAACGTTGTGTATCACTTTGTTGTTCTCTAAAAACGGCTCCAAAAACGGTACCAATTTTAGGTACCGAAAATTGCCCCGTGGACCTGTAAAAAACCACTTTTCAGAAGCACCCTTTTCCAGGCCATCTGGCTCCCTGACCCAATCAGGGCACAGTTTGCCCCCCAATGCCAGACAACAAACGACAGGCACCCTTGTACAAAACCGACCCTCTCCCCCCATCGCTTTTGACTACTATGCCCGAGCAAACAGGCATTATGCCATATCTAAGATTATAGCAGGAATTTACTCAAACATGGTGGTCGCAAGGGGCTGCAAGCTCCCTTAGCTATGAACACGCCTCTGTATATTTATTTTTCACCGAGCGATTGACATTGTCTTCTGACGGCTTCGCCGTTCATCCTGAGGTGCGCGATTGGTCCCACAAGCGTGCACTTCCCCCTAAAGCATGCAAGAGCCCAGCCCCTCCAGAGCTCAGACCCATATAGATGTGGGGGGCTGCAAGCTCCCCCAACCGTGCACAAGCAATGCGACTTACAAGCAATGAGGCCACTCACTCTAACCACGTCTGCTCACGCAAATGCAGCACCTCGGAGTTTTTCTGCAGCCAATTGCTGTCATCATACGGGAGCCTCCCCAGCTCCCACGAATTCGTGCACACGATGATGGGCACAAAGTACAACCACCTCCAAATCGCTGACTGCTGGCAACGACTCTCCTGTAAACGCACACCCTCAACGTTGCATTGGAATAAAGCCTTGTTTTTTATCACCATCACTGGATCGACTTCATCCAAAACGATCGCCTTGTGAACGTTCCTTTCGAAGCCAGACAAATTCGGAGACTCAACGTTCTGGCAATTGGTATAGTACGTGGATTTGACGCCAAACAGATGCACAGCATATTGAGTCTTGCCCAAGCAAGAGTCGCCAACCAAGACCAGAAACTTGAAACGCAAGCGTTTTCCATACTGTCCTGGCATGTACTGCGCTTTCCATTTGTTGACTAAAGGATATACCCTGTACCCTTTGAGCTGAGTGTCCAGCTTTTTTTTCACCTTTTCCTGCTCCTTCTTCACCTCCATTTCCTTTGTTTTCTCCGAGTGGAACCACAACTGCTTGAGCGATGACTCTACTCTATGCCTGTTCTCAAGCACTTCCGCCTCAGCCGCCACGGTGCTTATCTTCTTCGTCTGCCACCACTGCAAGACCCAAGAGGACTCGCACACAAACGCCTCTCCTTTCGACCAGTTCGTCTCAGCAAACAATTGCCCACTTTTGCGTACCTGTAGGTACGCATGTCCACGATTGACCCCTTTCGCCATCTGCCTGCCCTGCCTAGAGTTTACGGTGACATGTGGCGTCTTTCCGTTGAACCTCCAAGCTGACAATTTGCCGAAATATAATCGCGGCTGCCGCTCCTCAGGTGCGGGTTTCCCACGAAGCACACTCCACACAGCATGTGCATGGTAACGCCCTGGTGTCTCAGAGTGCGTACTCAACTCCAAGGCCATAGACAACTCCGTGGTTTTGGTTTCCTTCACCTTATGCTCACAAAAAGCTCTGAAAGCATCCCAATCAGCTTTAACCGACGGCAGCGATGTGAACTTATCCAAGAACTCCTTGTAAGGTTCAGAGTCCATCTCCAAAGCCTGGAGCTGCAGACCCAAATCTCGCACATCGGAGTTCTCAAAATGACTGGCGGGAAAAGCAAATTCTGTAGCGATGCAGGCAACCCTCGCAGTTTGGACAAAGTCGTTGTCACCTTCAAGCTCTTGGCCAGGGGGCTGCAAGCTCCCCTCACGATTTCGCTGCCAATTCTTCAAATGCTCCTGCTTGCTGGAGGTTGAAAGCGATGTGAACGCCGCCCTGGCTTGGTGGTACTTTTGAGCCCACCCCACCCCCTTCTTCCAGAATCCCTGCGGCCTGTCATCGATCCATTGCTTCACCCAAAACCATTTTGCTTGGTTGTACAACTTGTTGTAGTCCTCCCTGTTGGTTTTAGACACTGAGGGGCTGCAAGCTCCCTCACTAGGGCTTGCGCTTTGAGCAGTTGGCCAGTCAATTGTAGTTTTGCGACTCAATCGCCGCCTCTTTGGAGGGGTCTGGCCGTCTTTCAAAGGCAACATGGGCACCCTCTGTGGTGTTTCCCAGGAGCTGCTTGCTCTGGGGTGAGGTAGTTCTTCAGTCACCAGCTGCACTAGCTGTAACTCTACAGGGGTTGCAAGCTCCATCTTTTCGACCACCTCGACGTTTTGGGACTGGGCAGAGGCACTGGGCTGTAGCAAGTAGTCTGGTGGCACAGTACTTGGGTCGCAATCGGGATCGTTTCCCCAAGGATCCCAATTCCAATCATCACCTTCTTCAAAGGACGACATGATACCCTAAACGCACCTCCACTACACGACTAACTTTGAACCACTAGAAATACGAATTGTAACACACATGCGAAAATTATATTGAACCCTCGCGAGTGTTTCAAAGCATACACTTTGTGATGTATGATACAATTTAAATATAAGCAAGGGCTGCAAGGTCCCTGCATGGCTGTGATTTTTGGTCCTAAACAAATCCTATAACAAGTCCTTGTTAAGATACCGTAGCGCGTCGCACCTTGAGACAAGTCGAGCTAATACTCAGCCAGAGTATAATTGCAATTGGGGTAAACATAAAAACAAATGCTCATACAAGGTCTTTTGAGATAAATTAAGAAATGGAAATGGGGCTGCAAGCTCCCATCGTTGTGCCACACTCGCTGTGGCGGTATATATATATATATATATATAACTTTGTGTGGTATAGATAACGCTGCAAGGAATGTCTGCTCATACTGGGCGATGTGGCGGCAGATAGGAATGGATTTGGATTTTGAAAAATAGGTTCCATCAAGTTGGACAAAAAACCGCGGTGGCAAACAAAATGTTAAAAAAAAAATGCATGGGGTGGTGCCCATTTGTCGGCCCCTCCTGGGCCCCTAATGGGCTCCTCGTTGGCTCTCGAGGGCCCCTGATTGGGCTCTCCATAGGGCCCATTTGGGCTCTCTGGGGGCCGGTTTCCCCCCCCCCTGGGCCCCCTTTTGGGACATACAGTGATGTGCACGAAACACACGTTTTAGCTGCCTGTTTGGTGCTGTTGGGCCCAACAGGCTTATAAAACGTGTGTATGACTTCAACGACAAGGCCAAAATATCACTTTCGCTGTGCCTGTTTGGTTTTTGGGTTTTTAAACTTACATATATATATATATATATATAACAAAACACGGACCAAACAGGCAGACAACAAAAAAAAAAAATCGGCCTGTCTGGGAGGTAATTTCCGACATCCCTCCTTTTTTTCATTGTCATCTATGTAAGGGGGGTGGGGGGGGGCTTTCAATACGTTTGTTCCTTGGTGGCTGCAACTCAGCCCCATGCTTTTAGCGGGGGACAGGAAGACATCTGAAGATCAGATGTATATCATAAATATTATTATGTATTGGGAACCTTGAAATCCGTTGGTGGTGGAAAGATATTTAATTAGAAGGTGTGTTCGTTTTGATTGTTGCGGCTGTTGTTGTGTTTGTGGGTGGGTGTGGGTGTGTGAAGGCCAAGGGTGTCCTATGGGGGTCCTGTTGAGTGGGTGTGCCATGCCGCTGTTGTGTTCCATGGTGGGTTGCTTCGCTAGGCTGCGGGGTCCATGGCTGAGCGCAGCCATGAACCCCGCTGTTCAATATTTTTTAAGTAGGGGGGTTGTTCTTCAGGGAATACGGGCTGGGGGTGGATCCCGAAATACCCAGGGGGCGGCACTACGGCACAAATGGCCAGCCATAGACCCCCCTGGTCCGCCAAATGAGTTGTCCGTTTGTTGTCCGTGAAAAAGGGGTCCGAAGGTTCCTAATACGATCGTGATGGATCATGGCTCTCTACGACATGATCCATCACGATATTTTTGGACATACCTTGACTCACAATAAATCATGCTCATACATGTCATGATCTATCATGGTGCTGCAAAAAGTTTTTTCCAGCCAGACGCAGCGTAGTTCAACCAGCAGACCCGAGACATAAGAAAACCCAGACATATCCACAATACGCCGTGGATGTTTTCTGTTGGGAGCCAACAAGTTCGCGAAGGCAACGAAGACGACGACAACCACGGCCCAGGAGACGACGACGACAACGATTACGAAAACCGTAGTAATCATCCACCGCAAAAGGCTCTACCAGAGTTTAAGTGTAGTTTGGGCAACCATAAAAAA
>Ga0208128_1000711_pt1 | contig 13160 bp, 18 predicted proteins | sample ETNtaG_35_FD_185758 | JGI IMG/M metagenome (GOLD analysis project Ga0208128, IMG submission 185758) | Marine microbial and viral communities from oxygen minimum zone, Eastern Pacific Ocean - ETNP201306PF51B (SPAdes) (version 2) | ecosystem: Environmental > Aquatic > Marine > Oceanic ... | reverse complement strand
TATCAGCAGTAGCTTTTTTATCAGCAGTAGCTTTTTTGTCAGCAGCAGCTTTCTTCTCTAGTGCTGCTTTTTGCTCAGCGGCAGCTTTTTTATCAGCAGCGGCCTTTCGCTCAGCTGCTGCCTTTTGATTTGCTGCCTTCTGCTCTGCCACTGCTAAACCTGGGATGAATCAACGCATTCAAGCACCAAGGAAGAGTTTGTTTTTTGCGGCATAGAGACCAAATATTCTTTTTTGAGAGTTGCTGCCTTGATTGTCTTGATTGCCACATTGAAGTGGTTCGTTCCCTGATTGGAAACCGTGGGAATTGATCAAGTACGGAAGCTCTTTACAGATTTTTGGGAAATTTCATGAGATTTCTCAGTGGTTTTTAGGAGGGCAGGAATCTTCCAGAAGCTGCATTGAAACGCAGAGGGCGTCCTTCGGATTTAACTGAAAAGCACTGCGCTGAATACCTCTGAGTTCCTTCCTTCTTGAAACTCGGCGAAACATACCAACAAAACACCAACATTTTAGATTGTTTTGATACTTTCCAGCGACGTCTACTGAGACAGCTAAATCCCTAAGACCTATTGGGCCGTCATGGATCTGATTGGTCCCAAGAATTCCTGAGACAGGTTTTGAACGGAGAGGGAGGGATTCGAACCCTCGACAGAAGTTGCCTCCTGTAACTCCTTAGCAGGGAGCCGCCTTCAACCACTCGGCCACCTCTCCAGAGGCATGCACACCTTACCAACAGCCTTATCTCCTCACTAGTTAGCTTTGGCCACGAGGGGGGTGGTTTTAGGCTTAGATCACTATTCTTGGCAGCCGGTGCTTGAAGCTACAAAGCACTTCCCAGGGAATCGACCCGCTGACATCGGTCCATTGCTGTGGTGTGATGCAAGCGTCACCGTCTTGACCCAGCAGGGTCACAATGCTGCCTACTTCAATCTCAGGATGATCTGTGGCATCAAGTATTAGTTGATCCATGGTGATAGCTCCAACTTGGGGGAGAAGCTGGCCATCTGCTATCGCAAAGATTCGACCTGATAAAGATCGACTGACGCCGTCGGCATAGCCGATCCCCACGATCGCTAGGCGAGTCGGACGTTGTGTAGTAAAGCGATGGCCATAGCTCACCCCCGTACCAGCTGGCACATCACGTATGAGAGTCACCCTTGCTTTTACGCTTAGGGCTGGCTTTAGATCTACTTTCCCCTGCAGGTGTTTATTGGGGCTATGGCCATATAGAGCCAGTCCAACGCGCACCATGTCGTAGTGGAGTCCATGATCTCTAAGGGTGCCGGCGGAGTTCGCAAGGTGTTTGCATAATTGATTGCCTTGCGTTGGCAGAGACCTCAGGACTGTTTCAAAGGCCTGCTGCTGCTGGCCTGTTATTAGTGCTGCCTCACCTTGTAGGGCCCCATCTGCTAGGGCTAAGTGGCTATAGACACCCTTTAGGTCGAGTTGATTGAGGTGAGCGATGGCATCCACCAACCTGGGAGCCTCTTTTAGTTCACAGCCCAGGCGGCTCATCCCGGTATCGATTTTGAGCTGAACGCTGAATTCCCGCCCGCTCCCGTCTGCAAGGTTCTGGCACAGCAGGGCTTCTCGCATGCTGCTGAGGGTTGGCATTAGTTGCCAATTAAGGCAGGCCCGCAGATCTTCTGCATGGGTGAGATTGCCCAGTACCAATACCGGAGCAGTTAGGCCTGCTTGACGCAGTTCGATTCCTTCTAGAAGTGTTGCTACTCCAAGACTTTTTGCGCCTCCTTGTAGGGCGGCTTTGGCTACAGCTACAGCGCCATGGCCATAGCCATCAGCTTTGACTACCGCCATCAGATCACAACCTTTGCAAAGGTATCTACGCAGGCTGTGGCAATTGGCCTCTATGGCGAATGGATTGACTTCTATCCAGGCACGCTGACGTGGATCGGCCTTCGCGAGCTCCTCAGGGTTTTTGCTCCTGGGTAGATCACCGGGATTGGCGATCAGATCTTGCATGGGAGCAGGGTAAATAAGGACATTCCGTCAGCCTTGTTCTCTCGGTAGCATGCCGCTTAATAAGGGAGCTGGCATGGGCCGGGTTCTCGTTCTCAATGCGTCCTATGAGCCCTTGAATATCACTACTTGGCGTAGAGCCATGGTGATGATGTTCAAGGGCAAAGCAGAGAGCCTGGAACAGGATTCCAGGCGCATGATTCGCCATGACACCATGCTCCCCACGGTGATTAGGTTGCGGCAGTTTGTTCGGGTGCCTTTCCGGCAGCTGCCTTTGACCCGTCGCAATGTGCTTCACCGTGATGGCCATTGCTGTCAGTATTGCGGCTATCAAGGAGAGAAACTCTCGATAGATCACGTAATCCCTCGCAGCCGAGGCGGTGGCGATACCTGGGAAAACGTCACCACGGCTTGCTTGATTTGCAATGTCCGCAAGGGCAGCCGAACTCCTCAGGAGGCTGACATGCCTTTACATCGTCTGCCCTGGCGGCCGCTCAGTAGTCTCAGTTTTGAGGCAAACCGACAGATTCGTTCGGGCCGCCATAGTGAGTGGCGAAAGTATGTGATTGGTTGAGACTTTGGTGAATATCAGAATCAGGGTTGGCTCTACTCCTGATGACTGAGTTCTTCTATTTGACGGCGTTGCTCATCGCCAATGCAGGCGCCAATTAATTCTTCTAGTTGGCCTGTTAGTACTGTCTCTAGGGTGAAATTGCGCCCTAGTCGGTGGTCGGTGGTGCGATTTTCCTTGAAGTTGTAGGTGCGGATCTTTTCGCTTCGGTCGCCGGTTCCTACTTGAGCTCGTCGCGTTGAACTTTCGCGCGCGTTGGCTTCTGCAATTTGTCTCTCTAGTAATTTTGCTCGCAGGATTTCCATGGCACGCTCACGGTTCTGCAATTGGGAGCGTTCCTGGGTGCAGAACACCCTGATGCCAGTGGGCTTGTGATGTAGGTCGACAGCAGTTTCTACTTTGTTCACATTTTGTCCGCCGGCTCCGCCAGAGCGTGCAGTGCTGATCTCGAGTTCGCTGGGATCGATCTGTACTTCAACTGGATCAGCTTCTGGCATCACGGCCACTGTTGCAGTGGATGTATGTACCCGGCCTTGAGATTCAGTGGTTGGCACTCGTTGAACTCGATGCACGCCGGCCTCGAATTTCAGCTGGCTGAATACGGCATCTCCTTTGACCGAGAGGATTAGTTCACGGAAGCCACCTAGATCAGCCTCTGTTGCACTAACTGGTTTTACTGACCAGCCAATTCGCTGACCGTAGCGCTCATACATGCGCGCTAGATCACCAGCCCAAAGGCAGGCTTCGTCACCGCCTGCACCGGCACGGATCTCCAACATGACGCTGCGTTGATCTCGCGGGTCGCTGGGGAGTAGGGCCAGGGTGAGGCGTTTGATCAGTTCTTCTTTGCGGGCCTCGAGTTGCTGCAACTCTTCTTGCGCTAAAGCCTCCATTGCTTCATCACCTCTACTCTCGCGTAGTAGATGACGGGTTTCTTGCCACTCCTGCTCTACATGCTGGAGCGTTTCATAATCAACTACCAGTGGTTCGAGTCGGGCTCGTTCTCGGGCAATATTTTCAAGAAGTTTGGGATCAACCGCTACATCGGGGTCAGCGAGCTGTCTCTCCAGGCTTTGAAAACTGGTCTTGGCTGTTTCCAGCTGAGTGATAAGGGTTGAAGAGTCCATGCCCATCAACTCCGGATGTTATTGGTATTGGCACCAAGTGTGGCTTTTGAGAACAGCAGCTCAGGCTTCTTTTGAGCTGCTGTCTTCATTGCTTTTTTTGTCGTCTGCTTTCTTTTCATCTGCAGCAGTATCGCCACTGGCCATGCCGTATTTGCGCATGAAGCGATCTACACGCCCTTCAGTATCGAGGATTTTTTGGGTACCGGTAAAGAAGGGGTGATTGCCACTCCATACATCAACATGGAGTTCTGGCTGGGTGGAACCGGTGGTCATAACCACTTCTCCATTGCAGATCACCTTGGCATCGGGATACCAAGTTGGATGAATATCAGGCTTGGGCATGTCAGGTGTAATTGGAGAGGTGAAAGCAGTATGGGAAGCGGATTAGCGCTTGGAGAATTGAGGAGCTTTGCGGGCTTTCTTTAGACCGTACTTGCGACGTTCTTTGGCGCGGGGATCTCTGCTGAGATGGCCTTCTGTTTTTAGTGGCTTGCGGTTATCTGCTGACAACTCACATAGGGCTCGTGCTGCACCTTGCTTAATGGCGTCGGCTTGACCGGTAAGGCCACCACCATGAACATTGACTAAAATGTCGTATGCCTCGTTTAGGCCAAGAGTTTGTAAGGGTGCCTTCACAGCCGCTAGGTAAGCGGGATTGAAGTTCAGATAGTGGTCGCCGGGACGTCCATTGATAGTGATTGTGCCGTTACCAGGTACAAGGCGTACGCGGGCGACTGAGGTCTTGCGGCGGCCAGTACCCCAGTAGACAACGCTGTTATTTGTGCTGCTCATTGGGCTTTAGCGGCGGGGTTGAGCTGGAAGGCTTTAGGACTCTGGGCGGCATGGGGGTGCTCTGGGCCACGGTAGACCTTAAGTTTGCGGAACAACTGCCTACCAAGGGCATTGTGAGGCAGCATCCCTTTGATGGCTTTTTCTACGATCCGCTCAGGTAGGCGATCCTGTAAACGCTGGAAGGTTTCAACCTTCATCCCTCCGGGGCGACCTGAGTGACGGCGGTAGAGCTTTTGAGTCGCTTTGTTGCCGCTGACTCTGATTTTCTCCGCATTCACCACAACAACAAAATCACCAGTATCGAGGTGAGGAGTGAAGTTGGGCTTGTTCTTGCCGCGCAGCACAGAGGCCACTTCAGTGGCAAGTCTGCCGAGGGTTTGATTCTCTGCATCCACCAGAAACCACTGGCGGTCGATCGAATCTATTGAGGGAACTGAGGTCTTGTTCATCACGCCGGCAGGCCGGTTCGAAGATGCACTATCGCAAGGGATAGGGCTGGGCAGTGAGCATCGGGCACATTAGATCTGAGCCTGATCAAGCTCGACTGTTAACTCTAGCCTTTCGAGGGAGAGAATTCCCCGAAAAGGTTATTTAGGCAATGGTCGCTGGGGTCCATTTGCTATATCGAGCAGCTTCAGAGGTGGTATTCAGCTTGACCCTGAAGTAAATGGAGGTTCTAAAGGAGGATCAGTTGTCCCTAGGTAATACCGTGGCTGGCAGTCATACCAGCCACCTTGAGAGAATATGACTTCTTCATATCCTGCACGCAGCAGGCAAAGTCCCTTGGCTGGTGCTGATTCTTTTACTTCCTGACGTCGTTTTTCCTTCCAGCGTTGCTCAAATGTCTGAAGGTTGAGTCGGTGTTCACCTAAGGCCACCAATTGCCCCATCAACAGTCGCACCATGCCGTAGAGGAAGCCGCTTGCCTGGATTTCAACCACTAATAAATCTCCCTGCCGCTCAACCTGCACCTCTTGAACTGTGGTGCGAGCATGGGCTCTTCGACTGCCTGTTCGTTGAAAGGCGCTGAGGTCGTGTAGCCCTAGGAGCCCATTTAGGGCCAGCTTCATGATGGTTTCATCAAGACGCACGTGATAGCGGTGCCAGCTCCAGGGGGCGAGGAACAGGTTGGGACGACGACCGTTGTAAATCGTGTAGCGATACCTTCGGTAGGTAGCTGAATGACATGAGTGCCAAGCAGAGGGGCGCTCTACTGCTTCACGTACACGAATTGTTTTAGGCAGTCTTCCATTTAGGGCTGCTGGCCAACGTTCTGCTGGTATTGGGCCGCAGCAGTCGAAGTGCACGACTTGTCCGGCGGCATGTACGCCAGCATCTGTGCGCCCTGCTGCAATTGCATGAATGGGTCTGAGCGGATCGAGCTGGGAGATTGCTTCTTCTAGTTCACCTTGAACGCTCACCCCATGTGGCTGACGCTGCCAACCACAAAACCCTGAACCTTCATATTGCAAACTGAGGGCAATTCGTCGGACTGGTGCTGCTTCTGGCACTTCGCTCGTGGGTTTTGGTGACATTGCTGATCAGCACAGCATGTCGGAGCAAATCCCTGGATTCTCAGACCAGTTCGATGATTGCCATTTCAGCGTTGTCGCCGCGGCGAGGCACAGTACGAATGATGCGGGTGTAACCACCTTGACGATCGCCATAACGGTCTTGGGCTTTGTCAAAAAGCGCATGGACCAGTTGCTTGTCGTAGATGTATCCGATCGCGCGTCGCCTTGAAGACAGGCTGCCATCTTTGGCCAAAGTAATCATCCGTTCAGCTTCGTCGCGCAGTGCTTTAGCTCTGGCTTTGGTTGTGGTAACACGACCTTCACGGATTAGCTGAGTGGTCAGCCCGCGAAGCATGGCTTTGCGTTGATCAGTTGGGCGCCCCAGCTTGGGGACTCGACATTGGTGACGCATTGTTCTCGGGTGGGGCTGGGGCGGGTAAGGGAAAAAGTCAGGCGCTAGTGCGGCTCTGAGGGATTGAGATGCCGATGCGTTCGAGGGCTTCAATGACCTCGTCTGCAGATTTGGACCCGAAGTTTTTGATCTCTAGCAGATCCTCATAGCTGAACCCCATGAGGTCAGAGACTGAGTTCACCTGGGCACGCTTGAGGCAGTTATAAGCCCTTACAGAGAGGTTTAGTTCTTCAAGAGGTATCTGTGATTCGGCTGAAGGTTCTGGTTCCAAGCCAGGCTCCTCCACCATGGTGACGGTAGCTAGGGGCTGGAATAGTTCGATCAGTTGGTTGGCGGATTCTGCAAGGGCGTCATCTGGGGTGGTTGAACCATCGGTGACGATCTCTATGCGGAGTCTTTCACGGGTGGAACCTCCTTCTGCAACAGCGGTCTCGTCGATGGTGAAGTTCACCCGACGCACGGGCATAAAGACAGCATCGATCTGCAGTAAATCAATGGCACTGATGTCTTCGTTGTGGCGATCAACGGGGCGATAGCCGATTCCTCGCTCTACATGAACCTCTAATTCAAGGCTGTGACCTTCGTGCACGGTGGCAATTGGGCGGTCACCATCAATTACCTGTACCTGTGATGAAAATTGCAGGTCCTTGGCTTTCACTTGTGCGGGTCCAGCAACTACCAGTCGCCCGATCTCTTGTTCATTGGTTCGACTGTTGACTGAAAGTTGCTTACAGTTCAACAGGATGTCGAGCACATCCTCTCGGACTCCAGGAATAGTCGCGTATTCATGGTTGACACCGGCAATGCGAACGGCAGTGATTGCACTGCCCTCGAGGCCGCCCATCAGCACCCTGCGTAGGGAATTCCCCAGCGTGGTCGCTTGTCCGCGCTCTAGAGGGCCGATGAGGAACACGCCTGTTTGGGCGCGATCATCAGCAACTTGATGCTCGATACGGTCGATCTGGTATTGCAGCACGGTCTGAAGCGGGGGGAGGGGTGAGGGGCCAGAGGCCAGGGAGTGAAGCGCAGTTGATTTACACGCGTCGGCGCTTGGCCCGACGGCATCCGTTATGCGGTAGAGGTGTGACGTCTCTGATCAGGGTGATCTCGAGGCCGGCTACCTGCAAGGCGCGGATGGCGGTCTCCCGACCTGAGCCGGGACCACGCACAAGCACCTCGATTTGACGCATCCCTTGTTCGAGGGCTCTACGAGCAGCAGCCTCAGCTGCTGTTTGAGCGGCAAAGGGGGTACCTTTCCTAGCGCCTTTGAAGCCACTGGCTCCGGCAGATGACCAGGAGATGACTTCTCCAGCGCTATCGGTAATCGAAACGATGGTGTTGTTGAAGGTGCTCTGAATATGTGCAACGCCGTTGGGAACGTTGCGCTTGGTCTTTTTGGAACCTGTCTTCTTGGTGGGTTTGGCCATGGGCTCGGGCCTGGTAGATACGGGTTTGCGAGGGTCTGCCTAGGCAGGTTGGGAAGTGGTGAGGATTATTTCTTCTTGCCAGCCACGGTTTTGCGGGCCCCTCGACGAGTGCGGGCATTGGTTCGAGTTCGCTGACCGCGAACTGGGAGGCTCATGCGGTGGCGACGCCCCCGTAGGCAACCGATATCTTGCAGTCGCTTGAGGGCCATGCCCTCCTGACGCCGAAGGTCTCCTTCAATAGTGAAGGCTTCAGTGGCAGTACGTAGTTTCTGAACATCTCCGTCTTCTAGATCCTTCACTCGGATGTCAGGATTTACGCCGGCTTTTGCCAGGATGGTTTTAGCGCGGGTTAGACCAATCCCATAGATGTAGGTGAGTGCAAATTCAACCCGCTTATCGCGAGGTATGTCGACACCAGCAATCCTTGCCACTGAGAAATTAATTCGAGGGGGAAAAGGTACCGCCGTTGGCGGCGGGAAAGGGTGATGATGATTGAGCGGCCAAAATAATGCTGTTCAATCACCTAGGGGCCAGAGTTTTAGCCTTGACGCTGCTTGTGCTTGGGGGTGGGGCAGATCACCATTACCCTGCCGTGGCGACGGATCACCCGGCATTTCTCACACATTTTCTTGACCGAGGCACGCACCTTCATTGGGTGTGGCTCTCCATATTTCCAAACGGCAATACTACCATGTTGGTCAACTTAAAACTGCTTCGATACTCGATGTGATTGCTTCGATGCTGCCGTGGGCTTCTACTGTTTCAAGTAATCCTTGATGGCGGTAGTGGTCTATAAGGGGAGCGGTTTTTTCGCGATAGACCTCTAGTCGATGTCGAATTACGGTTTCGTTGTCATCAGCCCTTCCGCGTGAAAGTAGGCGTTCGATTAAAACGGCATCGTTGAGTTCTAGTAGTACAACAGCCTGAATTGGTTGCTTGAGTTGTTCAAGCAGTTGTTCGAGTGCTTCGGCTTGGATGACGGTGCGCGGAAATCCATCCAAGAGCCAACCACCACTTTGTGTGTTTAGCTGTTTTTCGACGATGGCCAGCACTAGATCATCGCTGACTAGTTCGCCACGGTTCATCACAGCAGCAGCCTCTTGACCTAGAGGGCTGCTGGCGGCGACTTCGGCTCGTAGTAGGTCGCCTGTAGATAGGTGCATCAATCCATGGGAAGCGCAGAGGCGTTCTGCTTGGGTCCCTTTGCCAGCACCGGGGGGACCTAAGAAGAGGAGGCGTTGCTTCATGGATTTCATCAATGGATTGAAAGTAAAAGGTTGCTTCGTTTATTGGCGTACAAGGCCTTCGTAGCGTTGAGAGATCACATAGGTCTGCACTTGTTTTGCGGTGTCAATCGCCACACCTACAAGGATCAGTAGGGACGTAGCCCCGAGGCCTCGAAAGGTTGTGACGTTGGTAGCGCGTTCCACCGCAGCGGGAACGATTGCAACGGCACCTAGGAATAATCCGCCTAATAGGGTTAGTCGGTTTTGAACTCCCGAGAGGTAGTTCGCCGTGGCACTGCCTGGCCTAATCCCTGGAATTGCTACACCTCCTCGTTTGAGGTTTGTGGCGATGTCAATCGGATTGATCGTCAGTGAGGCGTAGAAGTAAGAAAAACCGACGATTAGCGCAAAAAACACCAAGGCATAGGGCCATGGATTGGGTGCACCTGGGCTCAGGGCACTTGCAGCTTCTATTAGCAAACTATTTTTAGTGAAGTTCGCAATTGTCATTGGCAAAAAGATCAGTGCAGAAGCGAAGATGATTGGCATCACACCACCGGCATTGAGCTTCAAGGGCAGATAGCTCTGGCGGTTTGGTAGCAAATTGGCACCGCCTATTTGACGTTTTGCGCTCACAATTGGCAGGCGCCGTGATCCCTCCTGCACGAAGATGATCCCTACGATTGTTACTAGGAAAACCATTACTAGTACTGCGATGCCGATTACATCGCCGCGATCACCAGTTTGGGCTTTCTCAATTGTTGAAGCGAGTGCTTTTGGCAGGGTGGCAACGATGTTGAGGAAGATCACCAGGGACGCGCCTTGACCGATGCCTCGGTCGGTGATGATTTCGCTCAACCACATCACGATCATCGAGCCCGTAACTAGTGCCAGTGCTGTCTGCACAATGGGGGTGAGCCCTTCTACGGCGTAGAGGTTGTTTTGGTGAAGGACTAGGGCGAAAACCACACTTTGTACGAGTCCCCAACCAAGGGCTACATAGCGAGTGATCTGGGCAATTTTGCGGCGTCCGGCTTCCCCTTCGTTTTTTTGGAGGTCTTCGAGTTGAGGTAGGGCTGCAGTGAGTAACTGCAGAATGATTGAGGCGTTGATGAATGGCAGTATCCCCAGGGCGAATATCCCCAAGGTGGAGATTCCTCCGCCAGTAAAAATATCGAGGAATCCTATAAGTGAGCCTCCCTTTTGGAGGAATGCTTGTAAGTTCTCTGGATTAATATTTGGTAGTGGGATGTAGATCCCGAGACGAATAAAAAGCAGTAATCCCAGGGTGGTGAGCACTCGGCCACGCAGTTCTGGGTTGAGCACCAGCTGGCTTATTACTTCAGCGGCACTGGGGTTGCGACCCCGACTGACGAGCATGTACGGAAGGGATTTGGGTGGGTTTGAAGCAACAAAGCCGTCCGCAGATCGAAGAATTGCTGGACGGCTCAGATATTAGAACTGCAGGAGCATTCCCTTGGCAGAGCTTTAGTCAAGGATTTCGCAGCTGCCTCCAGCGGCTTCAATCTTGCTGCGTGCTGTGGCAGTGAATGCAGAAGCCTGAACAGTCAGCTTGACCTTGAGATCTCCATGCCCAAGCACCTTTAAAGGGTGTTTAGGACTGGTGACGACACCTTGCTTGACAAGGGTATCGAGGTTGATGGTGCTGCCTGCCTTGAGTTCATTGAGGGCCGCTACGTTCACCACAGTGAACTCCTTCGAGTTCACTATGGTGAAGTGCTTGAGCTTGGGTACGCGCCTGTAAAGGGGCATTTGACCGCCTTCAAAGCCCGGGCGGGTAGGACGACCAGAGCGGGATTTTTGGCCACGCATGCCGAAACCACAGCTTGCACCTTGGCCAGCGGCAATACCACGACCTTTGCGCAGCTTGCGGCGCCGAGCCCCAGTGTTGGCCTTTAGAGAGTCGAGTCGAAGAGTAGTCATGGGGAATCAGGAGTAGATCTGCTCGAGGGAGATCCCCCGTTCCTTTGCGGTTTCCTTGTGGGTGCGGAGACCGGCTAGGGCCAACATGGCAGCCCTAGCATTGTTTAGAGGTGTTTTGCTGCCGAGGCGTTTGGCTAGCACGTTTTTGATGCCGGCTAGTTCAAGAACTGTGCGGATCGAACCACCTGCGATCACGCCTGTGCCTGGAGCGGCGGGACGGATTAGTACGTTGGCAGCTCCATCACGTCCATTGGACAGGGTGGGGATGGAGTTGTGACGCGTGAGCGGAACTTTTACTAGGTGTTTTTTGCCATCGGCGACACCTTTGCGTACAGCCCCGATCACATCGCCTGCCTTGCCTACACCAACTCCCACTTGGCCACGTTCGTTGCCGACAACGACGATGGCCCTGAAACTCATCTTTTTGCCACCTTTTACTGTTTTAGAAACGCGACGAATCTGAACGACTCGTTCTTGCCATTCGGAATCGCGCTCCTGGCCACGGCGGTCGCCACGACGGCCACCTCTGCGCTCACGGTCGCCTCCGCGGCCACCACCGCCACGGCGTTGCTGTTGTTGTTGCTCCTTTTGCCCTTCCGCTGCTGCGGGGACATCAGCGGCTGAGGGGATGTCGTTGGGAGTGGTCTTGGTGTTGGGTTCGGTCATGATGAGAGCAGGTATCAGAATTGAAGGCCCGCTTCCCGGGCGGCATCGGCGAGGGCTTTCACTCTGCCGTGGTACAGGTTGCCGCCGCGATCGAAGACCACCTGTTGGATGCCCTTGGCGAGGGCGCGTTTAGCTACCAATTCTCCGACGGCGATGGAGGCGTCACAGCTACTGCCGTCAGCCTTAAGGTTGCTGCGCAAGTCTTTGTCAATGGTTGAGGCTGCACAAAGAGTGTTTTTAGCCTCATCATCGATGACCTGAGCATAGATGTGGTTGTTGGAGCGGAATACAGCCAGGCGTGGACGCTCTGCGGTGCCATTGAGATGACGACGCAGGCGACGATGGCGCTTCTGGGTCTGCTGCTTTCGGGAGAGGATCGACATGGTGGGGTGTGCGGGTGGAAGTCAGGCAGACCTCTATTTCTTGCCGGATTTGCCGGCTTTGCGCAGGATCCGTTCGCCCGCGTACTTAATGCCCTTGCCCTTGTAGGGCTCGGGGGGGCGAATGGCTCGGATCTTGGCGGCTTCATTGCCTACTAGTTCTTTATCTGCCCCAGAGACGGTGACGTTGGTGTTGTTCTCTACTGCGAAGGTGATTCCCGCGGGAGGGTCCATTTCAACCGGGTGGCTGAAACCAGCACTCACTACAAGTTTTTTGCCTTTGACTTGTGCACGGGAGCCCACTCCGACGAGCTCTAGCTTGCGTGTATAGCCTTCGCTTACGCCTTGAACCATGTTGGCGACAAGCGAGCGACAAAGACCGTGACGCTCACGCGATTTGCGTTTCTCACTGGTGGGTGTAATCACAAGTGTGTTTTCAACTTGAGAGACGCTTACGCCCTCTGGGAGTGTGCGGTTGAGTTCTCCCTTGGGACCCTTAACGCTGACCGCAAGCCCATTAAGGGTTACGACCACCTTGTCGGGGATGGGAATGGGATTTTTACCAATACGAGACATGGTTTCAGGTTCCGGGTCAGTACACGTAGCAGAGCACTTCTCCGCCAACGCCCTGTTTTCGGGCATCGCGGTCGCTCATTACGCCTTTGGAAGTGGAGATGATCGCCATCCCTAGGCCACCAAGGACCTTGGGTAGGCCACGCGTGTTCTTGTAGATGCGCAGACCTGGCTTACTTACCCGCTGCATTAAGCGGATGGTGGGCTGGCGGTGCTTGCCGCTGTATTTCAATTCGAGGACTAGATGTGTGCGTACACCTTCACCTTCTTCGCTGATTTCAGAGATGAAGCCCTCTTGTTGCAGCACCTTGGCAATGCTGCGTGACATGCGGGAGGCAGGAACGCGGGTGGTCTGGTGACGTTTTTCACTCGCATTGCGAATGCGGGTGAGCATGTCTGAGATTGGATCGTGGTTGGCCATAGTTTCAGTCGTCTCCGAAGAGGGGTTAGTTGCTGCGGAACGGCATTCCCATCTCGCGGAGGAGGGATTGGCCCTCTTCATCCGTACGGGCGCTGGTCACGATGGTGATGTCCATGCCCCTGATGG
>Ga0208128_1000710_pt1 | contig 13161 bp, 10 predicted proteins | sample ETNtaG_35_FD_185758 | JGI IMG/M metagenome (GOLD analysis project Ga0208128, IMG submission 185758) | Marine microbial and viral communities from oxygen minimum zone, Eastern Pacific Ocean - ETNP201306PF51B (SPAdes) (version 2) | ecosystem: Environmental > Aquatic > Marine > Oceanic ... | reverse complement strand
GCAATATCTGTTTCTGGAAAATTTACACTCAGCACAGTATAAAGACTATTGTCCATGTCCGTGCATTTTCCATAAAATTGAACATCTTGCATCTCAGTTTTAAATTTCTCAATCATGTAGGATTTTAATCCTTTGATGTATTTTACTTCTTCCTCCAAGTGCTCATAAGCCATCTCCATGGCCATAGCAAGGGCTGCAATACCATAAACATTCTCCGTTCCAGCACGCATATTTCTTTCTTGTGCTCCTCCTCTAAGTAAAGGTTTTATCTGAATATTTTCCGAAATATAAACAAATCCTACTCCTTTTGGGCCATGAAACTTATGTGCAGAGGCCGCCATAAAATCAACATTCAATTCCTTCATATCAAAAGGGAAATGCGCTATAGTTTGAACAGTATCTGAATGGAAAATAGCATTATATTCCTTGCAGATCTCACCAATAGCTTTTATATCTTGTATAGTTCCAATCTCATTATTAGCATGCATTATCGACACAAATGTTCTTGGGTTATTTGCTAATAGTTCCTTTAAATGAGGAAGAGACACAACTCCACTTTCATCAATATCAATATAGGAAAGTTTAATTCTTCCCTCAGTTTCTAAATCTTCCAATGGATATAAAACTGCATGATGCGAAAGTTTGGAAGTGATGGCATGAGTTATTTTATGATCATCTATTCCACATTTAATTGCCATATTATCCGCTTCTGTTCCTCCTGAAGTAAAAAAGATTGATCCTGGGGAAGTATTCAGTAAATTAGCAATGCTTTTTCTAGCATTTTCAACAACTGTTTTTGATTCTCTTCCAAAGGAATGAACAGAGGAAGGGTTTGCAAAATGAGTTTTCATCATTTCACTCATCATTTGAATAATCTCTGGCGCCATAGGGGTAGTTGCAGCATTATCTAAATAAACTCTTTTCATTTATAGTAATTCTTTAATCTCTTGAATCATCTTTTGCGCAAAAGCATCTGCTTTCTCCTCTGTATCACTCTCTGCATAAATACGAATTATAGGTTCAGTATTGGATCTTCTAAGATGCACCCAGCCATCTTCAAAATCAATTTTAAGCCCATCAATAGTCGTAATCTGTTCATCTTTATATTTCTGTTCCAGAGTAGATAAAATAGCATCTACATCTATTTCAGGAGTTAACTCCATTTTGTTTTTTGATATAAAATAGTTTGGAAAAGAATCTCTTAAAGTTTTGGCAGATATTTTTCGTTCAGCCAATTGCGTTAAAAATAGTGCTACTCCAATTAAGGCATCTCTTCCATAATGCAATTCTGGATAGATTATTCCTCCATTTCCTTCTCCACCAATTATTGCATTGCATGCTTTCATTTTTTCAACCACATTAACCTCTCCAACTGCTGAGGCTTGGTATTGCCTATTATGAATGTTGGTAACATCCCTTAAAGCTCTTGTGGAAGATAGATTAGAAACCGTATTTCCAGGAGTTTTACTCAGTACAAAATCAGCTATTGCAACCAAAGTATATTCCTCTCCAAACATACTTCCATCTTCACAAACCATTGCCAATCTATCTACATCAGGGTCCACTACAACTCCAAAATGGGCTTTCTCTTCAACAACTAATTTTGATATTTCTGTTAAGTTTTCAGGAAGTGGTTCTGGATTATGCGGGAATTGTCCGTTTGGATTACAGAATAATTTTACGCACTCCACTCCCATTTTTTTTAACAATTTAGGAATCATAAATCCACCGGTTGAATTCACAGCATCAACAACCACTTTAAATCCAGCTGATTTTACTAAATCAGTATCAACTAATCTAAGATTTAAGACTTGCTCAATGTGTTTATCATTATATGAATCATCAAATATATAAGTTCCTAAATTATTCACCCATGTAAAAGTAAAATTATCATTTTCTGCTAGTGATAAAATCTCTTCTCCATCTGTTGCTGACAAAAACTCACCTTTTCCATTCAGTAATTTAAGCGCATTCCACTCTTTTGGATTATGACTTGCCGTTATAATTATGCCTCCTGCTGATTGTTTTAACTGTACAGCAACCTCCACAGTTGGAGTGGTAGACAGGCCAATATCCAATACATCAAATCCACAACCCATTAAAGTTCCTGAAACAATATTACTCACCATCTCCCCTGAGATTCTAGCATCCCTTCCTATAATAATGGTATTTGAACTACCTGCTTGTTTTTTTATAAAAGTAGCATAGGAAGCTGTAAAGCGAACGATATCCAAAGGTGAAAGTGAATCTCCTACTTCTCCTCCTATTATTCCTCTAATCCCTGAAATTGATTTTATTAAAGTCATTATTCATTCTTGATTTGCTTCTGCAAAATTAAAACAATAATCTTATATTTTTATCTTTGTAAAAATTAATACGACTAATTATATGAACTTCTTTTTAACAGATATTCCTGAAAGGACAAAAAAGCCAAGAGAAAATGGCTTAACCATGATGATGGATAGGGGATTGAGTATCAATGATACCAAAAATTTTATTGATATGTGTAGCCCTCATACTGATATCGTTAAATTAGGATTTGGAACTTCTGCCATTTCCCCTCATGTTAGAGCCAAAATTGACCTCTACAAAGAGGCTGGATTGATGGTTTATATAGGAGGAACATTATTTGAAGCATTTATTATAAGGGGCATGTTTGAAGAATATAAGCAGTTACTCAGAAATTGGAATATTGAAATGTGTGAAGTTTCTGATGGAAGCATAAATATATCACATGAAGATAAATGCAATTACATAAAAGATTTAGCAAAAGAATTTAAAGTGGTTTCTGAAGTAGGATCAAAAGATGAAAACAAGTTAATAGCCCCTTACAAGTGGATTGAACTCATGAGAATGGAATTAAAGGCTGGCTCTTGGAAGGTAATAGCAGAAGCCAGAGAAGGAGGAAATGTAGGAATTTACAATAAGGGGGGGGATGTGCGTTCTGACTTGATTGACGAGATATTAACTGAAATACCTTGTGAGAATATCCTTTGGGAAGCACCAAGAAAAACACAGCAAGTTTGGTTTATTAAGATGTTAGGTTCGAATGTAAATTTAGGTAATATTTCCTGGGATGAAATAATACCATTGGAAACCTTACGAATAGGATTAAGAGCAGATACTTTCTTTGATTACATAAAAAAGAATTAAATGCAACATTACTTTATTCTATTTCTTAAAGGGATGGCAATGGGAATTGCAAATGTTATTCCTGGCGTTTCTGGTGGAACAATAGCACTAATTACTGAAATTTATGAAAAGTTAATCAACTCCCTAAAATCATTTGATCTAAAAGCCCTAAAACTACTTATCTCCCTTGATATTAAAAGATTTATTCAGCATACCAACTTTTATTTTCTATTAGCAGTTCTTGGTGGAAGTGTGGCTAGTGTTTTTAGTATTGCTAATTTGTTCAAATTCCTATTTACCAATTACCCAATTTTAATTTGGGCATTCTTTTTTGGTTTAATTGTAGCATCTGTATATTTTGTTGGTAAGCGAGTAAGAAGGTGGAAAATGCAAAGTATAATTACATTGGTTGTAGGAACTGCTATTGCTATATCACTATCATTTTTAACTCCAGCTACAGAAAACAGCAATCTATTTTTTGTATTTATTTGTGGAATAATAGGAATTAGTGGCATGATGTTGCCCGGACTTTCTGGCTCTTTTATTCTTATTTTGTTGGGGAACTATGAACTACTAATGGTTACTGCAGTTACTGAATTAAACTATCTATTAACTGTATTTCTTGTTGGTTCAGTTGTTGGTTTATTGAGTTTTTCACATGCTTTGGCTTGGGTACTCAAACATTATAAAGATGCCACACTTGCCCTTTTAACTGGCTTTATTTTGGGATCTTTAAATATCATTTGGCCTTGGAAAAAAATAGCAGAAAGCATGATTATTGATGGAAAGGAGAAAGTACTCGAATACCATTGGTATTTTCCAAATATTACCGAGAAAGAAACTCTTATTGCTTTTACTTTAATTGTTTTTGGAATTGTTGTCGTATGGGCTTTGGAAAGCTTCTCTTCTAAAAAAGAAGCATGAAAACCTATGGGCTTATAGGTGAAAACCTCTCTCATTCTTTTTCTCAGCAATATTTTCAAAAGAAATTTTCAAAAGAAAGAATTAAAGATTCTCAGTATCTAAATTTTGAGATAAATGATATTTCCTGTTTAAGAGAGTTCATTCAGAAAAATAATATAAAAGGGTTGAACATTACAATTCCTTTCAAAGAAAAAGTAATCCCAATATTAGATGAGCTAACAGAGGATGCAAAAGAAATTGGGGCGGTAAATACAATTCAAATTAATGGAAATAAATTAATTGGTCATAACACCGATATTTTTGGGTTTGAAGAGAGTATCGCCCCATTGCTTAATGGCAGAAATAATGCCATTATTCTGGGAAATGGTGGAGCATCTAAAGCCATAGCCTTTGTATTTTATAAAAGAGGTATTAATTTTAGTATTTTTAGCCGAAACTTAATGCTAAAATTTGCAGACATTACAGAAGAAGTAATACAAAAAAATGACATTATTATTAACACCACCCCCTTAGGGATGTATCCTAATGCGGATACTTTTGCTGATTTACCATATAATGCAATAAATACGAAACATTTACTTTACGATTTAGTATATAATCCAGAAGAGAGTCAATTCTTAAAAAAAGGAATGGCTAAAGGAGCGCAAATAAAAAACGGAAAACAGATGCTGTACCTTCAAGCCGAAAAGAGTTGGAAAATATGGAATTTAAACATAAATTTGTAAAATACTCTAAATTTAAAAATGGACGAAAACGAAAAACAAGAAGAAGAAATTGTTGAAATTGATGTAACTGAAACTTCAACTAATGAAGAATTGAAAGCTGAAAATGAAAGAGATCTTTCCGTATTTAGTATGGAAGAATTAATTCAAGAAATGCATATTCTTTCATCAAATAACAACATCCTTTCGGTATCTAAAAAAGTGGAGGAAGTAAGGACTCTTTTTTACCTAAAACTAAAACAACATCAAAAGGAAAAAGTAGAAAGAAGAAGCATTGCAGAAATCGTTTCAGCTAGCGGAAGAATACAACCAGAAGTGGAGGTGAAAATTTTACCAGATGTTTCTGGTGAGATAGTGGAACTGCTAGTAAAGGAAGGCGACACAGAAGATATAGAAGATATAGAAGAATCGAAAGAAAAACCAAAAAAATCTACTCTTCATCCTTTGGAAATAGCGTTTAGAAAATGTTACAATTCCTTTAAATGGGCGAAAGCCAAAATGCGAAAGGAAAAAGAGGAAGAAGAAGAAAAGAACCTGCTTCAAAAAATACAAATAATTAAGGATATTGATAATCTGACAAAACAAGAAGAATCGATTAAAAAAACATTTGAGCAGTTTAGGGCTTTACAAGAAAAATGGAAAAGCATTGGCTATGTCCCTATTGTCGAGAACAATAATCTTTGGCAAAGTTACCATCATCATGTGGAGCTTTTTTATGATTATATCAAAATAAATAACGACCTAAGAGATTTAGATTTCAAAAAGAATTTTGAAGAAAAGACCATGATTTGTGAAAAAGCAGAAGCATTAAAAGTGGAAAATTCTTTAAATAAAATGCATGAGAGTTTGCAACAGCTTCACGAACATTGGAAAAATATTGGTCCGGTTAAAAAAGAGCAAAGAGAAAGTATTTGGGAGAGATTCCAGACAGCAACAAAAGTACTCCACAAAAAAAGAAATGATTACTTCCTTCATAAGAAAGAAGAAAACGATAAAAGGTTAGCAGAAAAAAATAGCATTTGCAAAGCTATTGACGACTTAACAAAGGACATTCCTACATCACATCAAGCTTGGCAAAAATTAATTGAAGAAAGTAAAGTTTTAAATGAGAAGTGGAAAACAATTGGGAGATTAAACAAAAAAGACAATACAAAAGCATGGAAATATTTAAGATCTTCTTTGGATAACTTTTATAAAAAGAAAAATAACTTCTACAAAAACAAAAAAGAAGATACGGAAAAGGTTATCGCAACAAAAAATGTAATTTGTGAAAAAGCGGAAACATTGAAAGAAAGTACGGATTGGAAAGAAACAACACAGAAACTTATAAAGTTGCAAGAAGATTGGAAGAATTCTGGATTTGCTCCTAGACAAATATCGGACAAACTTTGGAAAAGATTCAAAAAGGCTTGTAACGGCTTTTTTAATGACAAAAAGGCTCATTTCAAAGATTTAGATAAAACAAAAGAGCAAAACCTATTAGCAAAGCAAAAAGTACTAAAAGAAGTAGAAAAATTTACTCCTTCTAATGATGGAAAGAAAGATTTTAAAACATTAAATAACTTTTCAAAAGAGTGGAAAAAATGTGGTTTTGTTCATTTCAAAAAACAAAGTATTAATCAAGACTTTGAAAAGCTGTTAAACAAGCATTATGATAATATTAAGTTAGAAAAGAAGGATATTGAAAAAGAAAGATTCATCAATAAAATAACTGCAATAAACGGAAATCAGTCCAGATTAATAAAAGAAAAAGAAATTATCAAAACTAAGATGAATGATGTAAAGAAAATAATTACACAATACAAAAACAACATCTCCTTTTTTGGGAAAAGCAAAAGCAATGATTCCCTAAAAGAAGAAGTAAAAAATAAAATTGAATCAGCACAAAAAGAAGTAGAACTCTTAAAAGAAAAACTGAAAATAATTGCACAACACTAATTCATGAACTTTGAATTAGTTTCCAAATTCTCTCCAACAGGCGACCAACCACAAGCTATTACACAATTAGTAGATGGCTTAATGGAAAGGGAAGAATTCCAAACCTTACTTGGCGTAACAGGTTCTGGAAAAACCTTTACAATAGCAAATGTAATTAAGCAGGTCAATAGACCTACTTTAGTGCTTAGTCATAACAAAACTTTAGCGGCTCAACTTTACAGTGAATTCAAACAATTCTTCCCAAACAATGCCGTAGAATATTTTGTATCCTATTACGATTATTATCAACCAGAAGCATACATACCTAGTACAGGAACTTATATTGAAAAAGATCTTTCGATAAATAAGGAGATTGAAAAATTACGCCTAAACACAACCTCTTCCCTGCTTTCTGGGCGGAAAGATATTATTGTGGTTTCCTCTGTAAGTTGTATATATGGCATTGGGAATCCAGAAGATTTCAATGCTGGAATGATTGAAATAAATTGTGGTGATTTGATAAGCAGAAATCATTTGTTACAAAAATTGGTAACAGCACTTTACAGTAGAACAGAAGCGGAATTTGAAAGAGGAAATTTTAGAGTTAAAGGAGATACGGTTGATATTTATCCCGCTTATACCGATATTGCTTTTAGAATTCACTTCTTTGGAGATGAGATTGAAGAAATTGAAAGTATTAACCCAGAAAATGGGCATATTTTTGAAAATATTTCTCAAATCTGTATTTATCCGGCAAATATCTTTGTAGCTTCAAAGGATAAAATGCAAGCTGCAATATCTACTATTCAAGATGATATGTTTCAACAGGTTGAGCATTTCAATCAAATAGATCTAAAAACAGAAGCAAAACGAATAAAAGAGAGAACAGAGTTTGATTTAGAAATGATTAAAGAACTTGGTTATTGCTCAGGAATTGAAAACTATTCCCGCTATTTTGATGGCAGAACTGAAGGCAGTAGGCCCTTCTGCTTGCTTGATTATTTTCCAAAAAACTTCATTACAGTGATTGACGAGAGCCATGTTACCTTGCCTCAAGTTAGAGCTATGTATGGAGGTGATAGATCTAGAAAAGAAACATTAGTTGAGAATGGCTTTAGGCTTCCAGCTGCTTTAGATAATAGACCATTGCGCTTTGATGAGTTTGAGGCTATAAATAATCAAACCATTTATGTAAGCGCAACACCATCTGATTATGAGATTGAAAAATGTGAAGGGGTAATAATTGAACAGCTAATACGTCCTACAGGACTTCTCGACCCCAAGATTAGTATCAGAAGTAGTAAAAATCAAATTGATGATCTACTAGAGGAAATTAGAATTCGAATCGAAAAGAATGAACGGATTTTAGTAACTACACTTACTAAAAGAATGGCTGAAGAATTCACTAAATATTTAGGAAAATTTAATGTCAAATGTAATTATATACATTCGGATGTGCCTACTTTGGAAAGAGTGGAAATAATTAGCGGATTAAAAGATGGTATTTTTGATGTATTAATTGGTGTAAATCTACTAAGAGAGGGATTAGATCTACCAAAAGTAAGTCTAGTAGCAATAATGGATGCAGATAAGGAAGGGTTTTTAAGATCGGAGAAAGCATTAATTCAAACAGCCGGAAGGGCTGCACGAAACCTAAACGGATTGGTTATTATGTATGCTGATAAAATCACGAACTCCATGCAAAAAGCAATTAATGACAATAAACGAAAAAGAAAAATACAGAAATCATATAATATAAAAAACAATATAACTCCTACTCAGATTGGAAAAAGTGCTGAGAGTAAATTAATTCAGAAACTTAAACTCTATAAGACAGTAGAGTTTGAACAAACTAATACTAATGAACTTACTATAAAACAATTACAAAGATTAATTAAAAATACAAAAACGAAAATGGAAATTGCAGCTAAAGAATTTGATTTTGTTTCAGCAAAAGATTTAAGAGATAAGCTATTTAACTTTCAAAAAATATTAAAAAGTAAGAAATAAAAACCCAAGCTTAAGCTTGGGTTTATAAATTTATGAGAAATTTCTTATTTTGTTCTTTGCATATAGTAATAATGAATTAATGCTATATCTTTATCTACTACAGTTGCATTAACAAATTGCCACCCATAAGAAGCGGCCATATTTACCGCATCAGCCATAGAACGCATCCCTTGTGAGCTCTTCATCAGTTTAGCAATATCTTCACTTCTATTATCCCCTGAATCAAACGAAATCATTAACTTAGCTTTTCCTTTTAGTAAAATATGTATTTGCTCCTGCGATACAATGTCTCCAGCCGGCATATCTGTAGGGTCCCTACCGTCTATTTGATCATAACTAACTTCCACTCCTTTTATTATCATAAATTCATATTTATTATTAGAATCTTTATCTTTTTTACTCCTTTTTTGAGCCATAGTAATAAAAGGAACCATAGCTACTAACATAATTGTGATTAATTTCTTCATTGTTTTGTTATTTTTTGGTTAAACTTATTTTAACGAACGCGAATTAACAAAAATTATTATTGCCCTCCTAATATAATTGGTAAATCGCCATCTCCATTACCAATCACAATTACTTTAGAGTTTGGTGATTTTGAAATCTCCTGTGTAGCCTCTACTCCTTTCCATTTTAACAGTTGAGGAGTAATAGTCCTGTTAACAATTTTTTGAAATTCAGCAATACCTTTGGCTTCAATCTCTTTTCTTTCTGCCTCTTTTCTGGCTTTATCTATTTTAAACTCGTATTCTAATGATTCTTGTTCTTGTTTTAACTTTTGCTCAATTGCCATCTGTAATGTAGGAGGAAGAGTTACATCTCTAATCAAAATAGCATCTATATTGATATATTTACTTTCAACTCTTGCTTTTGTTTGGGCATATATTTCATCTTCAATTGCTTCTCTTCTACTAGAGTATAACTCCTCAGGCAAGTAGTTCCCAATCACTTCTCTTGTTACTGAACGAATCTCTGGCTTTACAATACTATTTACATAACTCTTTCCGATATTATCATGTAAATGACCAATCTTGTTTTCAATTGCATTGTATCTAAAAGATAAGTCAATCTTAATAGAAAGGCCATTTTTTGAAAGTACTTCCATTGCTTCATAGTTTTCTTGAATTTTTACATTATACACATGCATATCATTCCAAGGGGCTATAACATGAAAGCCTTGTCCATAAATGGTTTCTTTGTCCAAGCCTCCTCCAAAGCGTTTAAATAATACACCTTTTTCTCCAGGATCAATCGTTAAGAACATACTCGATCCGAATAGCGTAAGTAGCACAAATCCTACTATACCTATTATTATTGCTGATGGTAATTTTCTGTTTTCCATAATTATTTATTTTTTGTTATTAATTTATTTGTTGTATTAGTTTTCTTATTTTTTAGTAAAGTCCATTGTATTTTCTAACAAACCACTCCGAGAAAATAAGGAGGAGCAAAGTAAATAAAATCCATTGAATATTTATCAATTCTTGCACTTTTTCCTTAGTGTGTATTATTGTTTTATTTCGATCAGAATTAGTAATTTCTTTTATTAATTTTCCCATCTGATTTTGGAAAAATATTTCCCCTCCGCTCTGATATGCTAAATTGTAAAGCAGTTGATGATTTGCTTTGGTTTGTAGCATTTCTAATTGGAAAGGAATAATATTAAATCTCCCTTTCTTAGCATAAGTAGTGCCAAGCACTTTTGCAGTAAATGAATATTCCCCAACAGGAAAAACACCTACATTAAGATGGTATGCCTTATTCAGTTTTGAAAAATTAAAAGGATAATCTTTTCCATTATCATCAGTTATGATTAATGAAATATCATTTTTATTTACCAGCTGATAACTATCATTGTAAAATTCTGCTTCAAAAATAATTGGCACATTTACATTTATTTTATGTTCATACTGCAAGCGAAAATGAGATTTATCATCTTGTAAAAGTAAATACTGTGCAATTCCTGAAAAAAGCTCATCAAAAGCTTTACTGTTTTTTTGCTTGGAATACTCCAATAATTTCCATTTCCAAAAACCTTCACCAGTAAAAACTCCAACTTTTCTATTTGTAGAATTTTCAAAAAACAAAATGGGTTTTTCAGTTGTTATTTTTCCTATTTTCTGATTTAACAATACTTCCGACACAGAAGATAGTTTGTAATCACCAAAATAGGCATAAAGTGGTGGTAATTGCAAGAAAAACTTTGATAATTCAGGGGAAATTGTAAACAATGAAAAATTCTCGTTTTGAGAAACAAAAACTTCTTGCATTGTATTTTCTCCTTTTATATCCAACCCTTTATATAAATTATTAAAATAAGTAAGATTTGTTCTGGCATTTACAAAAAACAATAGCGGTACATCCGAATTTATAATCTCTGTTAGTTTCCCAGAATAAGAATTAGTTGGAATTCCAAAAAGTGCAATTAAATTATATTTTTCTATATTTTTTGAAAAACTTTCTAGTTTCTCTACCTCAATACTGTAATGTTTGTTTTTAAGTAACAAGTTTTTAAAAGCTGCAATATCAGGGTGAGAATTATCAGAAAGCAGTAGGATATTGTATTTAGAATCAAGAATATCCACAAAAATTTCATAACGATTATTGGCTTTGTTTTTTTCGCTTGCTAAACTGCTTATTTGCAAAGTGTATTTTTGCAGTCCTTTTTGTTTTGCAAATATTTTTAGTGGAATTTTAAGATGAAAATCATCTTGATTAATATTAATCTTTTGTTTGTACAAAAGCAATTCCCCATTATATAATTTTAATTCAGCTATTTCATTTTTGCAATTAAAACTCTCCACCAGTACATCAATAGGAAAATCGTTTCCAAGAAAAGCAATTTCATTGTATTGCACATTTTTAATAAGCAAATCCTTTTGCTGAATGGTATCGCCCAAAGCAATAGTATAAATAGGAACATTTGTAGCATTTGCCTTGTAAATAGGATTTTCACCAATATTATAAAGCCCATCAGTAGCCATTACAACAGCTGCTACATTTCTATTTAAAAACCTGCTTTCCAACTCATTAAACAAATTGGTATAATTAGTTTGCAAACCACTCATTTCATTAGTTAATCCTTCTTTGATTGTCTCATCAAAATGAAAGGGGAATACATCAAAATCTTTTTCTGTTTTTTCTACTAACTGAAATAAATCATCATAAATATTATAATCCTTTACAGAAGCGGAAGCATCTTGCGCCAATATAAGAATTGGTTTTTCATCTTGTTTTAGGAGGGTGTTAATAAGCGGACTTAGAAGTAAAAAGCAAAGGAAAGAAACTATAAGCATTCTAAACAGAAAGAGAGTTCTTTTTAGCCAAATACTGACAATTTTATCATCCTTCCGATATAGGAGAGTAGCATAACCTAATCCAATTAATAGGGTAAATAAACTTAATCCGAAAGGTAGTTCTGTGCTTATGTCAAACATAAAATTAAGTAAGCATGCCTCCGCAAACATTCAATACTTGGCCGGTAATATAAGCTGACATATCACAGGCTAAAAACAAAGTAGTGTTGGCAATATCTTCTGTTGTCCCACCTCTTTTTAGGGGAATAGAATTTCTCCACGCATTTACTTGCTCTTCCCCTAATGCCTCTGTCATTTCAGTTTCAATAAAGCCTGGTGCAATGGCATTGCATCTTATGTTTCGTGAGCCCAACTCTAAAGCAACCGATTTTGTAAATCCAATAATTGCAGCTTTGGAAGCCGAATAATTAGCTTGACCAGCATTACCCTTTACGCCAACTACCGAACTCATATTAATAATTGATCCTTTTCTTTGTTTTAACATTGGGCGCATTACGGCTTTTGTAAGGTTAAAAACCGATTTCATATTTACCTGCATTACACTATCAAAATCCGCTTCACTCATCCGCATTAGTAAATTATCTTTTGTGATTCCAGCATTGTTTACTAGCACATCAATACTGCCAAATTCTTCTATTACCGCATCTGATAATTTGTGTGAAGCATCAAAATTAGATGCATCTGATTTGTAGCCCTTTACTTTACAACCGTTAGCAGATAATTCTTTTTCCAAAGCTTTTGCTTTTTCATCAGATGATTGGTAAGTAAAAGCAATATTTGCTCCATGCCTGGCAAACACCTCCGCTATCCTTTTACCGATACCTCTACTGGCACCAGTTATAATTACAGTTTTCCCTTCTAATAATTTCATTAGTTATTTTTGAAGTTTCAAAGATAGAAAAAAGCCTTCAAAAAGATATACTTATTTTTAGTTTGTCAAATTATCTTTTTACTGTAATATCAGTTTTTTATTGACAACCCCACTATTGGTTTCAATCTCTAACATATAGATTCCTTTAGGATAAGTATTAAGATTGAACGCTTTACTGTACTGCCCAATGTATTTTTCTTTTTCATCAACAAATACCACTTCTCCTAATAAGTTTACAATCCTTATTTTTAAGTTCTGAACCTCATCA
>Ga0208128_1000709_pt1 | contig 13166 bp, 10 predicted proteins | sample ETNtaG_35_FD_185758 | JGI IMG/M metagenome (GOLD analysis project Ga0208128, IMG submission 185758) | Marine microbial and viral communities from oxygen minimum zone, Eastern Pacific Ocean - ETNP201306PF51B (SPAdes) (version 2) | ecosystem: Environmental > Aquatic > Marine > Oceanic ... | reverse complement strand
TAAGGATCTAGTGGGGTAATACCCGTGGGGGTTCGAGTCCCCCCCGCGCACTTCCTTTTTGACAGAACCAAATGGCCCTGAAGAGGTTCTGGCAGCTGCCCTTCTGGGGCGCTGGCATGGCCTGGAAGTTGCTTATCCAGACACAAAGAGACTATAGAATTAAATGGTTGCCCGCTCATTCCGGAATTTGTTAGACAATGCCTCTTATGAAAGCGTTTCCCATTTTTATTCTACTGGCCGCCCTGTTGATCGTTGGATGCGGGGAGAAGAAACAACTGGAAGTGGAGTCCAATTCTCAGGCGAACTCGGAGCCCGCACCGGAGCCCGCACCAGAGCCCGCACCGGAGCCCGCACCGGAGCCCGCACCGGAGCCCGCCCCCGAGCCTGCGCCCGAGGAGGAATAGCTTGGTGGGCGTGAGGTTGACCGGCTCCTAGAGGAAGCAGTTCCGGGAAGCCAGGCCCCTCAAATTGCGGAATGATGGTGCCTTCTACGAGGAGGACCAGGAGACCGCCTGTACGGGCTGGGTGAAACCAGGGTCCTCGAAGGCCGGGATGCAAAGCCTGGAAAGCTGCAGGCCGGCAGGTAAACGCTTTGGAGTAACCGGGAAAATTTCCTCCGCTCGCTTGGACCGTCACTACGGAATTTATCGTTGATCTGTGGGCGAAGCCGCAGGAGGGATTCGGGAGGGGCCGGTTTGGGAGGTAGGAGGTGCGGCGGGATTGGTCTTGCCAATGACCTCGGGCAACGGACTACTAGTGGTCCTGTCTATCCATGGAGGCCATTCGTGCAGATTCGATCTCAAAAGACTTTGGTGAGGTTCGGGCTCTGAATGAGGTCAGCATCGGGATTGAACCCGGTGAGTTGTTCTTCCTCCTCGGGGGGAGTGGTTGTGGAAAGACAACCCTGCTCCGTTGCATCGCGGGCCTGGAGCAACCCTCCTCGGGCCGTGTCCTCTTTGAGGGAGAGGACGTCACGGACCTTCCCACCCACAAGCGGGAGGCCGCGATGGTGTTTCAGAGCTACGCGCTCTGGCCTCATATGACGGTGGGACAGAACATCGCCTTCGGACTGGAGGAACGGAAGGTCCCCCGTAATGAGATTGCCGAGCGTGTGGGCGAGGCGCTTGAGATGGTGCGGATGCCGGGATTCCAGGAACGGGGGATCGACCAGATGTCCGGAGGCCAGCAGCAGCGGGTCTCGCTGGCCCGCGCCCTGGTGGTGAAGCCCAAGTGCCTTCTGCTGGACGAGCCGCTTTCCAATCTCGACGCACAGTTGCGACTGGAGATGCGTTCGGAGATCCGACGTATCGTAAAGGAGAACGGGCTTACGGGCGTCTACGTCACCCACGACCAGGCCGAGGCGCTTTCCATGGCCGATCGCCTGGCGGTGATGGACCAGGGCCGGGTCCAGCAGATCGGATCCCCGGAGGATGTGTACCGTAATCCGGCCACCTCCTGTGTGGCCTCCTTTATCGGGGAGACCAATCTCCTGAACGCAACGGTGAAGGGACAGGGGGAAGGAGGTTCGGTGGTGGTCGAAACCGAGGCAGGGGAGTATGCAGGCCGCCCTGCGGCAGAAGACTGGAGGCCGGCGGAGGGAGACAAAGTCTCCGTTTCAGTGCGGCCGGAGGCGATCAGGATTGCTGAGACGGAGGATGGGTCTCTGGGGGAGATCATGGAAACCACCTACCTCGGGGATATCATTCAATACCGGATCAGGATGCATGCCGGGGTGGAGATCCAGGTCTCCGAGATGAATCCCCGGCAGGTTCTGGCCAAGGGTGTGGGAGTGACGCTCGAGGTGCATCCGGAGAATGTGGTGATCCTGCAGGAGTGACGATCCCGGGCCCCGTTTGAGAAGGCATGAACAACTGGAAGAAGATCCTCCTCATCCTCGCGCTCCTCACGGTGGTGGTTGCCGCGCCGCTGGTGTTGCGGGACAGTGGGACGGAGGGGTCTGACCAGGCGGACCTGCGACTCGACGTCATCACTCCGCACACCGAGACACTGCGTCGCGAATTCGGGGAGGCCTTTGCGGACTACTGGCAGAAGAAAACGGGAGAGAGTGTCTATGTGAACTTTCTCGTCCCGGGCGGAACGTCGGAATGCGTGCGCGTAATCGGCAACGGCTTCGAGGCAGCCCGGGAACGGAGAGAAACGGGGTGCAATATTGATGTTTTCTTCGGAGGGGGCGCCTACGACTTTGCCATTCAGGCCAAGCTGGATCGTTTCGAAAAATTACGGATCTTCGATACTCATCCCGGGCTGTTCGAGGAAGACGGTATTCCCGCCGCCCTGGGTGGAGAGACCTTCTACGATCCTGAGCACGCCTGGATCGGATCGGTGCTGTCCAGCTTTGGGATCTGTTACAACACCGATCTGCTTGCAGAGCGTGGACTTTCCCCTCCCACCAGCTGGGATGACCTGGGGGATCCCGGTTATGTGCGGGGGATCGCACTGGCCGATACCACCAAGAGTTCCTCGGTGACCAAGTCGTTTGAAATGCTGGTCCAGCAGAAGATTCAGAACGAACTGGCCCTGGGCAGCTCCGGGAAGGAGCGCGCTGCCGTGGTTGCACGCGGTTGGGAGGCCAGCATGCATCTCATCCAGCGAATCGGCGCCAACGCACGCTATTTCACCGACAGTTCAGCCAAGATCCCGCGCGACGTGGCCCAGGGTAATGCGGTGGCCGGGATGTGTATCGATTTCTACGGCCGGACCACCAGCGAGACGCTGAAGAGGGAAGACGGATCGTCCCGCCTGCAATACATCATGCCCTCGGGCGGCAGCTCCATCAGCGTGGATCCGGTGGCGGTTCTGAAGGGGGCTCCCCATCCCGAACTGGCACAGGCTTTCGTGGAATTCGTCCTCTCGCGGGAGGGTCAGATGCTCTGGGCGGCTGCCCCGGGGAGCCGCCCCGGGCCCAGATACCGGGCTCTGCGCCGTCTTCCCATCCGTCCTGACCTCTATGAGGGCGAGACCCTGGCCGCCATGATCGACGGGGAGGCTCTGCCCTTTGAGCAGGCCCGGAAGTTCACCTACGACCGGACGCTGACCGGTCATCTCTTCTCTCCGCTCAGGACCATCATCCGGGTGATGTGCATCGATCCTCATGACGAGATGAAAGCGGCCTGGGACGCCCTGATCGAGGCAGGCTTTCCGCCCCAGGCGACGGCTCGGTTTCATGATGTCAGCGCGGTGTCCTACGAGCAGGCCGGGGGGCTGATCAAAGCGACCCTGAAGAAGAGCAAGGTCGATGCGGTCAGGTTGATGAACGAACTCAGCAGTGTCTTCCGGGCAAATTACCGGGAGGCACAGAGTCTGGCGGAGAAAGGGAAATGAGAGCGAAGAAGGCCATTATTCTCACAACGGCGGTGGCCCTTTTCTTCGGGGTCTTCTTCCTCTTTCCGGTCGTGATGGTGATCGGCGAAGCCTTCGTGGACAAGGAAGGCGGGTTCACGAGTGCTTACGTGGTCCAGATCTTTGCCAACCCGGTCTACCTTGAGGGACTCTGGAATGCTCTTCTTCTCGGGGTGACCAGCACCTTTGCGGCGCTGCTGATCGCCTTTCCGCTCGCCCTGTTCACGCATCGCTACCGCTTTCCGCTGAAGGGCCCGCTCTCGGCGCTCATCCTCGTTCCGCTTGTCCTGCCTCCCTTCGTGGGGGCCGTGGGAGTCAAGCAGATGCTCGGGGTGAAGGGGGCGCTTAACGCCTTCCTTGAGAAACTTGGGATGATGGATCCGGCTGCGCCCATCGACTGGCTGGGGGAGGGACGCTTCTGGGGCATCGTGATCATGAATGCCCTGCACCTTTATCCGATCCTCTACATGAACATCGCGGCGTCGCTTGCGCATCTTGACCCTGCCATGGAGGAGGCCGCGCAAAATCTCGGCTGCTCGCCATGGAGGCGACTGAGGCGCATCACCATGCCTCTCACCATGCCGGGAATCTTTGCGGGAGGTGCGATCGTCTTCATCTGGTCCTTCACCGAACTGGGCGTGCCATTGGTCTTCGACTACTCGCGGGTGGCCCCGGTGCAGATTTACGACGGACTCAAGGATCTGGAAAGCAATCCGTTTCCCTACGCCCTGGTGGCGGTCATGCTGGTCATTTCCTCGGCAGTCTTTCTGCTCTCCAAGGCCCTCCTCGGGCGTTCAAGGCTGGGGACTGCCCCGCGACCCAAGGGGCGACAGACGGAAAAGGTGCTGCGGGGCGCGAAAGGCTGGTTGCTCACCGCTCTCTTCCTGGGAGTCTTTCTGCTCGCTTCCCTGCCGCACCTGGGCGTGATCCTGCTCTCGATGGCCACCGACTGGTATGGCACGATCCTGCCGGAGCAACTCACCGGGGCGCATTATGACGAGGCCCTGGGTCATCCCCTGGTGGTTCCTTCCATCCAGAACAGTCTCCTCTATGCCTCGGGGGCGATGCTGGTGGATCTCCTGCTGGGACTTGCCATTGCCTGGGTGATCGTGCGAAGCACCATTCGCGGGCGGGCCCTTCTCGACGCACTCGTGATGCTGCCCCTGGCCGTGCCCGGACTGGTCCTGGCCTTCGGATATCTCGCCCTGGCACAGGAAGGTCGGGCTTTCTCCTTTCTGGTCGGAGCCAACGGTAATCCCGTCATCCTGCTTGTGATCGCCTATGCGGTGCGCCGGCTTCCTTATGTCGTGCGGGCGGCGGTGGCCGGCTTGCAGCAGAGCAATGTCACTCTGGAGGAGGCGGCGCTCAGCCTCGGGGCCACTCCGATGCGCATGATGCGGCGGATTGCACTGCCCCTCCTCTCCGCCAATCTGCTGGCTGGCGGTATCCTGGCCTTCGCCTTCGCCATGCTGGAGGTGAGTGACAGCCTGATCCTGGCTCAGCAGGCCGAGCACTTCCCGATTACGAAGGCTATTTACGCGCTGCTCAACACGCTGGGGAACGGATATGAACTGGCTTCCGCTCTCGGGGTGTGGGCCATGGTCTTCCTGGGAATCTCGATCGTGGGGGCGGTTTCGCTGGCCGGGAAACGCGGTGGTCTCTTCCGCATGTAGCGGTGGTCAGTTCCGGTTTCCGGCAGAGTCAGTTGCTGTCGGAGAAGATCTGTGCCGTGTCTTGAGCCAGGGATCGAGGAAGTTGGCGACGATGATGAATACGGTGCCGAGATAGAAGGCGAGATGCAGTTGCTGGTACTCGTGGAAGAGGATGGCCCCGAGGAGAATGCCCCAGACGGGCTCGAAGTTCATGGTGAGATTGGCCGTGTAGGCGGTCAACCGGCGAAGGAGGTGGATGTTCCAGGTGTGAGCCACGGTGGTGCAGAGCAGGGCGAGGGTGAGAAGCGGAAACCAGTCGCGCCCGGCCGGGAACTGGAAGTGATGAGGGGAGATGAGGGGGAGAACGAGAGCAGCGATGAGGCATGCTCCGGCCATCTCGTAGAGGAGCATGCTGCGGGAAGGGGTTCCCCGGGCCACCAGTTGCCGGTTGAGGACGGGAAAAATGGAGTGAAGCAGGGCTCCCGCCAGGCCCACCATGAGGCCAAGGCGGTGATCGTCGCCAAGGTTTCCAGCGATGAGGAGTATTCCCGCAATGACGATTCCCCCGCAGAGCAACTCGCCCGGTCGGATGGGTCTTCGCTCGATGAGGGGTTCAGTGATGGCCGTGAAGAGGGAGATGGTCGCAAAGGCGGCAAGGGCCACGGACACGTTGGAGAGGGAGATTGACCAGAAAAAGCAGACCCAATGGGCTCCCTGGAGCAATCCCAGTCCGAGGGCGGCCAGCAACCGGCGGCGGGGGAGACAAAGGAGGGCGGGATTGATAACCGCCAGCCAGAGGGCCATGGCAAGTCCCGCAATGAAAACGCGCCAGAAAACGAGGGAGGGAGCCTCGATTGAGATGATGCGTCCCAGCACCGCGGTGAGGGCGAGAATGAAAACGAGAAAATGATATTGGATTAACGGTTTTATGAGGAGGGTGGGTGAGGGCTTTGGTCCGGATTGCAAGGGGGGCTCGTGGAGACGCAGTTCAGATTGCGCGACGCATGTTTGCTGTCCACTGAATATTGTATGACGGGTCCTGTCTACGGACCTCTTGATCTTGCCGTTCTTCCGCAATACAGTGAGTCAGTGACTCCCCCCAGTATCTTCAACGATGTGCTCGGCCCCGTGATGCGGGGGCCTTCGAGTTCGCACAGCGCGGCCTCGTTGAGGATCGGGCGACTGGCGCGTGACCTGATGGGAGGCGATCTGCAGGAGGTGGTGGTGGAATATGATCCCAACGGCGCACTGGTCACCACGCATGAGTCGCAGGGATCGGACCTGGGACTCTTTGGCGGCCTGATGGGCTGGGAAACGGATGATGAGCGTCTTCCGGACTTCCGTGAGAAAATCGAGGAGGCAGGGATCAAGGTGGAGATTCGCTACGTGAGTTACGGCGCGGAGCATCCCAACACCTACAAGCTGACCCTGCGCAACCGGGATGAGGAGCGAACCATGCAGGCGATCTCGACCGGGGGTGGCATGATCGTCGTGCAGGAAATCGAGGGTGCCGGAGTTGGAATAGAGGGCGATTACTGCGAGACGCTCGTTTTTCTCTCCGAGGCTGGAGCGGCTGAAGGACTGGTTGGCTGGCTCTCGAGCAGCTTTTCCTTCGAAGAGGTTCAGGTCCGGCCGGGGGGCAGGGAAGTCCTGATTGAGATCAGGAGCCGCAGCGCGCTCGACGAGGGCCTGCTGGCGGAACTCCGAGGCAATCCGGCGATTTCGGCAGTGCGCGTGCTCCATCCGGTCCTCCCGGTGCTGGCCCGCCGGAATCTTTCCGTTCCCTGGTTGCGGTGTGCGGAGATGGACTCCTACCGGGAAAGCAGGGGCGATGAACCCGGGCTGGGAGACCTGGGAGCGATCTACGAAGGTGAGCGCGGTGATATTCCGGTAGAGGAGGTGAGGGAGCGTATGGGCAGGTTGGTTGAGACGATGGAGGGGTCGATCCAGACCGGGTTGCAGGGAACCAGTTTCGCTGACCGGATCCTTCCGGCGCAGTCGCCGCGTTTTGCCGAAAGGATGAAGGCGGGGGAGCTGGTGCCGGGCGATGTGCTCAACCGGATCATCATGTATGTCTCTTCCCTGATGGAAATGAAGAGTTCCATGGGGGTCATCGTGGCAGCCCCGACGGCGGGGAGTTGTGGTGCACTTCCGGGGGCCGTTCTCGGGGTGGCCGATGCCCTGGGCAGGAGCCGTGAGGAGCGGATCGAGGCGATGCTGGCGGCTGGCATGATCGGGGTGTTCATTGCGGCCCACTCGACGTTTGCAGCGGAAGAGGCGGGTTGCATGGCGGAGTGCGGATCGGGCGCGGCGATGGCGGCGGCAGGAATCGTCCTTTTGATGGGAGGGAGCTTCGAACAACAGTTGGGAGCCGCGTCCATGGCCCTGCAGAGTTCCCTGGGGATGACCTGTGATACGCTGGCCAACCGGGTGGAAGCTCCCTGTCTCGGGCGCAATGTGACCGCGGCTGCCAATGCGCTCTCCTCTGCCAACATGGCGTTGGCGGACTATCAGCATCTGGTGCCCTTTGACGAGGTAGTGGATGCCATGAAGCAGGTGGGCGACCTCATGCCACGCGAGATATGCTGTACGGGCCTCGGTGGGTTGGCCCTTTCCCCGGCTTCCAGGGCTCTGGAGGAAAAGCTGGCCCGGGGACCGGGCTGTTGCGGGAAGGTGGAGAAGGAATCGTGATTCGTGGCAGCGGGGCTTCGAAAACCTACAACTCAGGGGCGATGAGGTCATCCCAGGACTGGCGTTGGCGGACGACCGTGGCCTGTGCACCATTGACGAGGATCTCGGCAGGCATGGGGCGGGAGTTGTAGTTGGAGGCCATGGTGAAGCTGTAAGCTCCTGCGCTCATGAGGGCGATAATGTCGTTGGCCTTGAAGTCGGCGAGTTCGCGATCCTGACAGAAGAAGTCGCCACTTTCGCAGATGGGGCCCACCACGTCGGCGGTGACGCGGGTGCTCGCGTCGTCTTCACGGAGGGGAACAATTTCGTGGTGTCCCTGGTAGAGGGCCGGGCGGATGAGATCATTCATCCCGGCATCGACAACCTTGAAGGTCTTGGCGTGGCCCTTCTTCTCATGGAGGCAGGTGGTGAGAAGGACACCGGCATTCCCCGAGATGTAACGACCGGGTTCGAGAAGGATTCTGAGGCCGAGGGATTGAAGGCGGGGTGCCAGTTCGTTGGCGTAGACCACGGGAGACAGTGGAGGTTCATCATGCTGATCCCACCAATCCCGCTGGCCGGAGGCGAGGGCGGCATCGTAGATGATGCCGATTCCTCCACCGATGGAGAAGAACTCAAGGTCGTGCACGGACTTCAACTCGGCCACGAGAGGGATGACCCGCTCGACGGCTTCCACGAACGGGGTGACACTGGTGAGCTGGGATCCGATGTGCATCTGCACACCCTTGATCCGGATATGGGGGAGGTTTGCGGCGTGCTGGTAGATTTCGCTGACGGCTGCGTAGTCGATCCCGAACTTGTTCTCAGCCTTGCCGGTGGAGATATACTCGTGGGTTCCGGCATCCACATTGGGGTTGATGCGCACCGCGATGGGAGCAGTTACGCCGACACCCCCGGCCACTTTGTTGATCAGTTCGAGTTCGGCCACCGACTCGATGTTGAAGCAGTGGATTTCGTGCTCCAGGGCATGGCGGATCTCTTCTGCAGTCTTGCCCACCCCGGCGAAGGAGCAGAGTTTTGGATCTCCACCGGCCTTGATCACGCGGAAGAGTTCACCTCCGGAGACAATGTCGAATCCGCTGCCGAGTTCAGCGAGCAGGCCGAGGACGGAGAGATTGGAATTTGCTTTGACGGCGTAGGCGATGTGGTGATCGAGACCCTCCAGAGCCTGAGTGAGTCGATGGTAGTTGTCGCGAAAGGTCTGGGCGGAGTAGACGTAGAGGGGGGTGCCATGCTCCTCGGCCAGAGCCTGCAGGTTCACCTCCTCACAGTGGAGGATGCCTTTGCGGTAGTGGAACTGGTGCATGAGTCGTGACGAGGAGTGGCAGGTGCGGGGGACCAATACGCCAGAATTCCGGGACTCCAACACTCCAAAAGCGAGGAAATGTTCTTTAAGGTGGAACGGGCTACTCGACCCGGAAAGAACGGGTTCGGCGGCCGAAGAAATCCTCCTCCATGGCTTTGCTTCTGATGTTGAGGAGTTTGGTTTCGAAGCCGGAGGTGAGCCAGACGTGGGCGAAGTGGCCGGATTGTGATTCTTTTTCGGGTGGGAGGACCACGACGGAGGTCACCCGCCTTCCCAGAGTAATCCGGTAGACGCGGTTGGGTGGAAGGGTGATGCGAGTGTGAACATTGAGTTTGGTGAAGTGACCGCTTCGGCGGTGAGCCACCTCGCTTCCGTCTTCGACGAGGATCCGCTTGTTCTGCAGTCGGGTTCCGGGGAATCCGATTCCACGGGACTTCGTTTCGAGAAGGAGGGTGTCGTCCCCGGCGAGTTCAAGAGAGCCTTCGAGGTCGAGGGTGATATGGATGGTGTCGGGCAGGCGTTCCAGTTCGTCCCTGATCAGGGTGGTGGTATTGGTTCTCGAACAGGGGAAAGACAGGCAGGTTGTGCCGATCACGGCAAAAAGGACCACCAGGACACCGAAGGGAGCCCAGGCCGGGATGTGTTCTTCAACCGGTGTTTTTGGTTCGTAGAGAGCCTTGCGGTGCAGTCCGAAGACCTGGAACAGGGCAGCCGAGGTAAACCAGATCACACCCGCGGACCAGAGGATATCGCTGGCAAAGTGCAGGCCCTGTGCCAGACATGCCATCCCGATGGAGGTGCCGTAGGTCCCGGCCGCCACGATGACCAGGATGCCTGTCTTTGGTCGCCGACAGGCGAGCAGGGCGAGGCCGACGGCGAAGAAGTAGAACCCCATGGAGGCGTGGACGCTGATGAAGGAATGTCCTTCGGTAGCGGGATCGATTGTCAGGAGCCGTTCGAATGGATCCGCTCCGCCCAGACCCTCGGTTTCATTTGGCCGGGGGCGGCCCCAGTTTTCCTTGAGGAGGAAATTGGCGATGAGGCCGGGTCCGGCGAGGAGGGCGAGAACGAGGAAAGCAGAGAGTTTCCGGGAGGAGGCAAGGCGGCGTCGTCCGATGCCGAGCACGAGGACAGAGAGGGCTACCGCAGCCGCAACAAGGGCTGGAATGGCGCCAAGGCGGTAAACCTGGAGCCAGGGTGGTTTGCCGGAGTAGGTCCAGAGATTGGCTTTCTCATTGTAGAACTGCCGGGCGATTTCCAGGTCCAGTTCGCTGAAAAGAAAGGGCAGGGACCCTCCTGCGAGAAGCACCGCAGGGAGGAGATAGAGAACGAGGATCCAGCGCCTGGTCACGGGAGAGAGGATGGTGGGTTCGAGTATTCAGTGTCCAGTTCTCAGTGCGCCGGGAGAGGGCCCGGGCGGGGAGGTTTGCCGGTTTTGGGTGACGGCCTGGTCATGCGCAGATTCCGGGGACCGTCCGAATCAACCCAAAAAAACCGGGAACCTGGCGGTTCCCGGTTCTGTATCAGTGTTGATGTCGATTTGAGTTCTTCGGGTGCCGTCAGCCGTTAACGGTCTGGCAGATCCGCTGTGCCACGCGGTAGGGATCTGCATTGGAAGCCGGGCGGCGATCTTCGAGGTAGCCCTTCCAGCCGTCCTGCACGGTGCCCACCGGGATGCGGACGGAGGCTCCCCGGTCAGAGACCGCATAGCTGAATTTGTCAATGGCCTGCGTCTCGTGGAGCCCGGTGAGGCGAAGTTCGTTGCACGATCCGTAAACCGCGATGTGTTCGTCATGCACCGGCGCAAACTTGTCGAGGAGAGCCCGGATGCCTTCCTCGCCGCCTTCCTCGCGGATGAAGGTGTTGGAGAAGTTGGTGTGCATGCCGGAACCGTTCCAGTCACCGAGCACGGGCTTGGGATGAAGTTCGACGGTCACGCCATACTTCTCCGCAGTGCGATAGAGAAGGTAGCGGGCCAGCCAGGCATCATCTGCCGCGCGTTTGGCACCCTCACCGAAGAGCTGGTATTCCCACTGTCCGATCATGACCTCGGCGTTGATGCCGGTGACACCCAGGCCAGCCTCAAGACAGAGGTCGAGGTGTTCCTCCACGATATCCCGACCGTCCACGTTGCCGGCGCCGACCGCGCAGTAGTAGGGGCCTTGCGGGCCGGGATAGCCCTTGGTCGGAAAGCCGAGGGGAAAGCCGTTCTTGCTCAGAACGTATTCCTGTTCGAATCCGAACCACATGTCCTCGTCGTCATCCCATCCCCCTCGAGTGTTGGAGGGATGCACGCTTCCGTCGGCAGCCAGGACCTCGCACATGACGAGGTAGGCATCGAGGCGGTCGGGATCGGGGACCACCCGGACGGGTTTGAGGAGACAGTCGGACGAATGTCCCTCGGCCTGCTCGGTGGAGGACCCGTCGAAGGCCCAGCCGGGAAGTGCCTCAGGGGCTGGAACCTCTTCCCCGTCGTAGTTCCAGATCTTGGTTTTGCTGCGAATGCTGGGCTCCGGGGTATAGCCGTCCAGCCAGATGTATTCGAGTTTTGCTGCTGCCATGGCGCGCGGAGTTTGATTCGGCCAAAAACACTGTCAAGTGCACAGGATGCATGAAAAACGGCCAACCCTGCTGGAGAGTTGGCCGTTCGGGAATGTCAGGATATCCGTTTTTCTTGTCAGCTGGCGGTGGACACGGAGGCGATGGTCTGGAGAATTCGGCTCGCGATGGCGTAGGGATCGCCCTGTGAGTTCGGTCGACGGTCTTCCAGGTAGCCCTTGTAGTCGTCCCCGACGAAGGCGTGGGGGACGCGGACGGAGGCACCACGGTCAGCCACGCCGTAGGAGAACTTGTCGATCGACTGGGTCTCGTGCAGGCCGGTGAGTCGCAGGTGGTTGTCAGGACCGTAGACTGCGATGTGCTCTTCCTGGTTGGCCTCGAAGGCTCCCATGAGAGCTTCGAAGTAGTCCTTGCCTCCGGTCTCGCGCAAGTAAGTGGTGGAGAAGTTGGAGTGCATGCCGGATCCATTCCAGTCCCCCGCGAGAGGCTTGCAGTGCCAATCAATATCGACACCATATTGTTCGCAGAGGCGCAGGAGGAGGAAGCGGGCGACCCAGACATCGTCGGCGGCTTTCTTGGAGCCCTTGCCAAAGACCTGGAATTCCCACTGCCCCTTGGCCACTTCGGCATTGATGCCTTCGTGGGTGATGCCGGCGTGAAGGCACTGCCAGAGATGCTCTTCGGTGATCTTGCGGCCGAGGGCGCCGATGTTCTTGAATCCAACGCCGCAGTAATACTCGCCCTGGGGTTCAGGGTAGCCTTCCTTGGGGAATCCGAGGGGCAGCCCATTCTGGGTGAGGAAGTATTCCTGTTCGAATCCGAACCAGGCACCCTCATCGTCAAGGATGGTGGCGCGCATGTTGGAGGGGTGCGGGTCGCCGTTAGGCAACATGACCTCACACATCACCAGCGCCTGTTGTTCGTTGGTCTTGTCCGGATAAACGGCGACGGGTTTGAGGGTGCAGTCGGAATCGCTGCCGTCGGCCTGCTCGGTGGAGCTGCCGTCAAAGCCCCAGAGGGGTAGTTCAGAGAGTTCCGGGAAGGAGGCGTATTCCTTTACGCAGCACTTGGTCCGCAGGTTCGGGACGGGTGTGTATCCATCCAGCCAGATGTAATCCAATTTGTATTTGGGCATGTCGTGTTCTAGTCGAGTTGCGATCACCGCGGCACATCAGACGGCACGGATCCGGAAAGGAGCCATGTCACAGAGCCTTGGAGGCACTCATATGAAGCAGCGGCCGTGCCAAACTGCGTAAAAAACGCGAGCCGAAAAGCTCAAAGTTGAGCAATCTTGGCCACGATAAGGGTGGCGTCATCGTCGCGGTTGTTTTCCCGTGCCCGGGCGAGGATCCTGGAGGCCAGATCTGTGGATTCACCATGGTCGGCCAGTTCAGTTGCCAGCCCACGCTCCCAGATTCCGTCGATGAGACCGTCGGTGCAGAGGAGGAGGCGGTCATCGCCCTGGAGGGAATGGGATTCGATTTGTGGGCGAATGCCGGGGTGGCCGGCCCCGAGGGCGTCATAGAGGGCACTGCGACGCGGATGGGTGCGGTAGGCGAACTCACTGATTTCTCCGCGGTTCCACTGTCCCCAGGCCC
>Ga0208128_1000705_pt1 | contig 13189 bp, 7 predicted proteins | sample ETNtaG_35_FD_185758 | JGI IMG/M metagenome (GOLD analysis project Ga0208128, IMG submission 185758) | Marine microbial and viral communities from oxygen minimum zone, Eastern Pacific Ocean - ETNP201306PF51B (SPAdes) (version 2) | ecosystem: Environmental > Aquatic > Marine > Oceanic ... | reverse complement strand
AAGATTGATAGCCAACCCCCAAACTCGAGCCTTCGGCGGATGTAATGCTCCCACTGTTACCCAGCCATGCTGACTTGGTGCCCTTTGTGGAGACGTCTCTGTCCCAAGTTACAGGGCCTCTGTTCCATGGTGTTGGGCCTGAAAAGTTAGCTCGGTTGGGCTTGAGCCGGACCAGCAACCTACTCGAAGACATAATGCGAAGCTATCTGGCCATGGTGCGAGGTGGCATCACCTCACCCGCCAAGTGGGCCTCGGACTGTCAGACTGCCCGATGGCCACCTAAAGATCCACTGGCGGACCAACTAATCAAACAAACACCAATCTTCACCAGAGGAGTGTAACTACAACCAAACCAGCGGGTACCACAGAAGCCGGAGGAACCATTAGCCACCACTGAAATCAACTGACAAACCAAGTTCCCTCAACTATTGTTGAGAGAACTGAGTACCAGATATAAGTGGGATTTTTAGACGGAACGCTCAGCCAAGCACAACAAGATGATCAGCTGCACCAGTTGGAGGGATAAACATCTTTGTGGAATGTCTCTAGCCAATTATCAAATATGAAGAGATCTGCCTCACAGCATATAAGTCGGTAACTAAGGCCAGAGAATCAATTAGCAGCTACATTGAGTTCTACAACCACAGAGGATCGCTCTCAAGTCTGAACGGAGTGACAGCAAAAATATTTCATAATCACGTGCTACCACTATTCATATCGATATGACAACCATGCAGGATTCCATTCATAAATTGGATTCACCTGTTCAAACAGATGAAGGTTATCTTTCTTCTCTCTCAGACCTGTAGATGACGGTATTGACTGTTGGAGTGGTGACTTCTTTATTTTATCAACTTTATTAACAAGCATTTCAGTGTTGATTGAGTTACATCGTTTAGTAGAGGAATCAGAAGTGTCTGTAATGGATAAAGCCAGATCTTTAAAACTCCAATATAATACCAACGTATGGAACGAGAGGTAGCTGACCGATAATTTCCTTCTTGACCTCTCCATTTTCGTCTCGTGCATAGTTTTCATCATAGTTGAACTGTAGTGCATTCTTTCGGTTGTAAGTGTTAATTAGTTCTAGATAGGTCCCCATCTGCCAAGTATCAAAAACAAAGGTTTTGCTGATTCGAACATCCAGACGATGGAAAGGAGTCACACGAAAAGAATTAATCGCACCGTAGAGAGGAATCTTTCTCGCCTGTCCGTTCCTGGGGTCAATAGTACTCTGGTAACAGGGGTTATCGATATTTTCTTCGCAAGTTAGAGGTGTGTAGGGATTTCCTGTCGCGTATTGCCATCGACCACCGATCTCAAAGGTTTTGGTAAATTTATAGCTGGCAGTAACAGTCGCGATATGCGTTTGGTCGTAGGAGTAGAATCGGTAAGCTTGATCGGGGGCATCTCGTCTTTTAGAAACTGATCTAGCATAACTTAACCAACCAAAGAATTTGTCTCCCTGACGATGTTGGAGCAGGAATTCAGCCCCTTGAGCATATCCCTCTCCAATGTTGAGATACTTTCTGTTTTTGGCTGGATCTTTTTCTGGGTCAGGTTCAATTTGTTTTTTCAGTTGTTTACGGTAACCTGCTAGTTTCAGCATAGTGCCATTTTCAAATTCACGTTCCAACTCTAAAATGTAGTGGTCGGCCAGACTTTCTTCCAATTCCGGGTTGCCTCCGGGTTCAAAGAATTGTGGCGGTTGTGGTGTTTGCAGATAGCGACCATAGGCCAATCTTAATTGAGGCAATTCAGCAGGGGTAAAGTTCAGGCTAAGGCGAGGTTGCGGCGTAGCCTGAGCAGTTAAGTCAGCGGAGTAATCTACCCGTGTACCGACTGTCACTAACAGGATTTCCCCCATCGTAAAGCGCGTTTGCAGATAACCTTCCACTTCATAGAATTCTTGAACTGTATCGACCTTATTTTTTTCAGCCTGTAGAAAATCGTAGTTTGTATCTCCCTCTTCTGGTGGGTTGGGAAAGAACAATTGAACCACAACGTCGCCGATTGAGTTAATCAAGCCGGACTCCAACCGAACATTGGGTGAAAGCTCGTACACCACATCGTGCCTTACATCATAGACGTTAGGCTGAATGCGCAGGAAAAATCCCTGGCCGATCTTGAAGTTGACCAACTGCTTATTGTGAGAAAAATTGAAGTCGTAGGTCAGGCGGGGGCTTAACAGCGCGCGCAGATGAAACCCTTGAACGTTGGCCGAATTTTTAATGTATAATGCCCCTCTTAATTCTTCTTCATCCTGTTGTTCCTCGGTAAAGACCAGTTCGGCGAAGTCGTCAGCGGCAAAGGCAGTAAAGTCGATCTGGAATTTTTCATTAATGTCGTAGTTAAACCGGGTTTGGTAATCCCAGAAGCGGGGAAAAGCAGTGATCACGTCTATGACTTTTTCTAATGGAAAAAGGTCGAAATAGCTGCGACGGCCAGCGAAGTACCAAGAGCCTGACTGCCCCAGTGGCCCCTCGATTAAGCCTTCGGAATAGAGAATGTTTAGATTAAGTTTGCTACTGAAATTTTTACGGTTGCCTGGGCGAGAATAAATGTCGATGATGGCCTGTGAATCCTGACCGTATTCAGCACCGAAACCTCCGGCGTAGATATCGATGCGTTGCAAAATCTCAGAACTGACTGTTGATACCAGGCCACCAAAGTGATAGGCGTTGGCCAGTGGGTAACGGTCGAAGTAGATGGTATTGTCTTCAGGGCTACCTCCTCGGACGTAGAGTTGCCCACCAAAGTCAACACCAGCCTTGATGCCTGGCAGAGCTTGGATGGCACGCAGGGCATCGCCGCCAGTACCGGGGATTCGTTTGATTTCCAGCCCGGTTAAACTTTGGCGACTAACCGACTCAGTCAATCTTTTTCCAGTTGTGATAACCTCATCAAAAATAAATTCTATTCGCTCCAACCGTGTCTCGACTGTTTTGACCTGATTTTCTTCAACCGTTACATTTATGACTCGAGTGCGATAGCGAAAACGAGAGAAGGCCAGTTGATAGGTGCCTGCAGTAACGCTTTCGATTTTGAACTGGCCGTCACGGTCGGTGAAGGCGGTCAAATTGGTTCCTAATAGGCGTACAGCCACACCCGCTATCTGTTCCTGTGAACCTCTTCTAGATACGGTTCCTTCGATTTCTGAGGCTAGTACAACCGAGGCAATTATTATTCCAATTGGGATGGTCAAAGTGTATTTGATTATATTTCTAAGCATGTCTAAAAATTGAGGATTAAGGAACTAAAACAAGGCACGGTATTATGTTAGACCATATTTTAACTGAATGCTGTTTAACTAGACGTGATTAGAAAGTGGCGAGTTTACCCCAACAAAATTTTAGAGCATATTCAAAAGTCATTGTATCTGTTTAAGTATGGATTAAATCCATAGCAATATAAATCATGTTTTCCCGGTGCCGGCTTTTTCGCTCGTAGTTGAGTTCCAGCCTCGATAGCAATCTAACTGGGTAAAGGTATGCTCAACTATCCACCATTTGGGACAGACCTAAAATCCATGCCTGAATCCGCAACTTAGCAACCGATAAATGGCGGATTCAACTCTGAAACGCAAAATTCGCCCCAATGATTGGCCAAAAAATACCTCTGTCGGTGTTTTGTCTCCAAGGCTCTTTTTGGGTCTGTTGTTAAGCAACCTCTTGACTCTCTTTACTGATCTCCCTGTGACCTGCTCCAACCGCCTCTTCTTGGGCCAGAACTGACGGATCAAACCATTGATGTTCCTTCTTCAGTCCAAGTGGCCAACAGGAGTACGGAGGAGCAAAATAGTATAGTTGCACTCCAGTGTCTTAGCCACTGTCTGATGGTCAGCACACGATCCTTGTCGGGTCGCAATAGTTTCGATGGCGGCGCTAGCCACCAGTTCTGCCGTCTTGTCCTCTACTTTCCTCATTAGGCTGGATTTGCTCTTTTTCTTAACGATAGTAACCAATGCTTATTTGTAGTTTTTCCCAATGGCGGTGTTGATCGTAAGCGCCAAGAGTAGAATGCCTGGGTAGAAATTAAGCCTCAGGCGGCTTCGGGCTGTTGCCAGTAACCACCCTATTGGTCGTTGAAATGTTGAGAATCAGTTGCCGCCAGCAGAGAAGGCAATCCGCTCCAGTTCTGCCCTCTCAGTTCTGCCCGCTTAATTTCTGTCGGCGGCAAACTAACAGATCGACCGCCTTTTCCACCACTGTCGAACCGATGTAGTACCCCGCCTGCTGGAAGCGGTGATAATCAATCATGGCCGCCTGGTTGTTACTGATGAGCTGGCTGGTCCAACGGTGCTTCTCCTAATTGTGAGGCTGAAACCGTGATTGATTTCAAGGTCTGGCTCGCTTTGTCCACGCCGCAGTCTATCAATCTATTTACCATCCCTAATCCCACCTATCTTGGACGCTCAATCCGTCGCCTGGCAGCCCTCTAACCGTTGGCCGGACTCGTCGTTTCAGATGCCATCAATCCAGAATTAAGCCGGCTTTTGGATCTTGAGTTTGGGCCAAATTATTAATCCACCTAGCTTCATCGGCTAGAATCACCAGTTGTTCTTAATTATCAATGCCCATGCCTCGGGCCGTAGTAAATAACTGTTGGCTGAAGGTCTGTACTGATTGCAATGTACCTACTATATTGTTTGTTTAACAATCGACGTCGATTGGATCTCATCACCGCCAGCTGATGAGCGAAGACGTCCGATGTTTCCATCGGCACCCACCTTAGCCACCATAAAACGATTCGGTGCTCTAGCCTTGATCAAGGTCCCATCAATGCCTAGGTAAACCCGTTCGCAGGGCTCAATCTACGGTGGCTTCTTTGGCCATGGCTGCTCTTCGGCTAATACTTCCACCGTTTCGGCCAGGGCTTGGTTATAAACCTGCTGGAAATTAGCCTGCTCTTGAGCCTCAACCTTAGTGGCTTCCTGCAAACAGAGTTGACGGATTTGTTGGTGACTAATGGAGACACCGATCAGCTGCCGAATGCTTTATTGGGCTAGTCGATAGGGCCAGGCAGCAGCACAATCAATCGCAACTTGCCTCAAGCCCGGGCTAATATTGGCTTCCGCTAAAGCCTTCAAGCCGGCCAGGCAACCACTGTTCATCTAGAATAATCGGCCACAGGGTTGGCACTTCAGTCGTAGTAGGGTAAAGAAAACAGGACCGAATTTAATCTTTAGTTGGTGGTGTTGATAACCTTTGAAGATGACTCTTTTTTGCACTCTGGACCAGCAACAACTTCGGTTGCCGCTTTCTGCCGTTGAATCAGAGATGCTAGTTGGTACTCAAAGAGCTGTGGCTTGACCTGTTGCCCTTTGGCATCGATCACTGCTCCCAACTGCTCCATTGATTCCACTTGATCTGGTAACTGGACCGTGATTTTTACTTCGGTCATCGATTACGCCCTACATAGCCGACTTTCCCGGACTACTTATTTGACGACCTCTAACTCCCATTATATTCTAACTGTCCAAAGCCACCTGAGGCTTAATTTCCACCCAGACACTCTATTCTTGACGCTTATACCAATTGAACTCACCCCGATTTATCAGACATTCTGGCCTAGATTTGAATGCTGATGTGGATTGTTCTATAATGAGGTCAATACCATTACTCAGTTACATGTAATCGTGTCAGACGTATTTATCTCCTATTCTCGCCACGATATTGACTTAGTTCGTCACCTCTCCGACCAACTAACCGCCCGTAATCGTGGGCCCTGGACCGACTGGCAGAATATTCCTGAATTTCTGCTCGACTTCAGGTGGAACAGGAGTAACCAAAGAATCATCCTATAAAGTTGAGTTGTAAAGTGTTCGAGGTACTGTCATGAGGATAACAGCAGGTAAAACTGGCTAAGGTGAAGCAGAGATTGCCAACCATGGTCGGGACGACTCCAACCAAAGATTTTACTAATTCTGTCGCTGCTTTGACCGAAACACTTGGCGTCTGACGGAGACACCGAGCAAAACTCAGAGAGGTTTGTCGATGCATTACCACTTTCAAATTATCTCTCCGACGTTTCTGCAAGCGCTAGTTCTGTCGTGTTATATCACCGCTCCAACTTTTGGAGACGAACTACCAGAAAAGCTCAAACCGTGGTTAGAACCACAGTCGTGGCAGCGCGACACCGATGGCCCTATTCTTTCCCTAGGTCAGCCGGGGCAGTTTGATGACACTCATATCTTTACTCCTGCCGTAGTTCGCGAGAATGATCTCTACCTGTTGTGGTACTGCGGCTCCCGGGGGGCAGTGAAGGAGCGAGTCTTTCGACTGGGATTGGCGACGAGCGAAAACGGTCGCCTTTTTACCCGCCACAAGAACAATCCAGTCTATGGCTTCAACGACGATCAGCACTCGATTCTGACGCCGACACTACTGCGCTCTCCTGACGGTCAGGTCTTGCGCCAAGACGGCCAGTTCCGCATGTGGTTCAGTTCCACGGTCCTTCAGGACAAAACTGGATTGCACACACTACACCAGGCGACCAGTGACGACGGGATCAGCTGGTCGAAACCGTCCGAGCCTCTGCTGGATCATGTCTATGCTCCAACTATTATTCGCGAGAGTCGCCAATACCTGATGTGGTACGTAGATGTAAAAAAGAGCCCGTGGGCCATTCGCCATGCGACCAGCGATGACGGCCGAAGGTGGCGAGTTTCACCGGAACCCTGCCTGGTCATCGATCAAGCGTGGGAACATACGCGTCTGTTTTACCCCACCGTGGTAAAGGTCGACGGTGTGTATATGATGTGGTCTAGTAGTTACTGGAAGGACTGCAGCAACACCACAGCAACAGGCTTCGCAGCGAGCCTCAACGGGCTGAAGTGGTACAAGCATCCGCACAACCCGGTTCTCCGTCCTGCTCCAAACCACAAGTGGGAATCACACTACGTAAGTAGCCAGTCGGTGATGCAGCTACCGGACGGTTCGTTCCGCATCTGGTATGCCAGCCGAAAGAAGCCACCATTTGTCAATAAGTACTTTGCGCTCAATACGGCGGTATGGAGGCCGTCTGAAAGAGGGGCTACGCCAAAAACCGAGGCCAGTGTTTCCGCCGCCGAAGCTGGACTGCAGGAGTTTCGCCACTGGCGCCGGCAGCAGCGGCACCGACTCCGCCAAATGCTGGGTATTCCCGATAAACGTGTGCCGTTAGCGGCCGAACGGCGCGGGCAAGTGGAGTGGAACGGCATTGTAATTGAAAAATGGGTCTTTACGAGCGAGCCGAGTTCACGCCTGCCGGCAGTGCTTTATCGTCCCCAGGAGCCGAGGGATAAAATACCGGCCATGGTGCTCACCTTCGGGCATGGCGGCAGCAAGAGCCAGTGGCAGTACAACTACGGTGGCCTGGTCTACGCCAATCTAGGGTTGGCCTGTCTGGCAATAGATCCACTCGGTGAAGAAGAGCGTCATCAACAGGGGCATCTGGGCACTCGTGCGCACGACCCCAAATCAGTGAGCAGCCGTGCCGACCAGGCCAACCGGCTAATCATGGGCAAGCTGGTTTTCGACACCATGCGTAGCATCGATTTTCTGCTCCAGCGCGACGACATCGATCCGGAGCGGATCGGCGTAGCAGGCAATTCACTGGGTGGCGCCAAGGCCGGCTGGATGGCGGCGCTGGAACCGAGAATTAAAACGGCGATCGTTTCGGGATGGGCTTACGACGACGTTGTACTGCGAACGAAATACTGCACACGCTTGCCCAACGAAAGAATGCGGGAGCAACTCTCATGGACCGATTACGCCTCGCTCGCTGCCCCGGATTGCACCGTGTTGCTCGCCAACGGTGAGGCAGACTGGATCATTGACCAGGGAGATAACTCGGTTTGGGAGCGCATGCGACAGATTGTTAGCACAGCATCGAACGTCTACAAACAACTCGGTTCGCCGGACGGCATTCACGCCTGGTTCGAAGCCGAAGGTGGCCATCGACCGTACTTTATTTACAAGCAGTCACTTGAGTGTATCCACCAACACCTCGGCACGCCGGCCATGACGCTACAGCAGATTCGCGAATTGCCCACGGTGAACTCGGGCCAATGGTGCGACCAGCACGGCATCCAATTGGAGCATCTGTACGGAACACCGTTGCATCAGCGCGGGGCAACGCTACCTGATCTGGGACTGCATCCTACCCCACGTGAAAAGCTATCTTGTCTCCAGCCCGACGAACTCGGCTCGCCTCAGTTCACGGTGGAGGGCTGGCTACAGGAGATCGAAGGAAAATCCAGATGACTGCTCGAGCGCGAATCGTGAAGTCCTTTTAGCGCCTGCTGCTGTTATTCATTGTTGCAACTTGGAATTTGCCGGCCAGGGTTTGAAAGTGAGACGGCAAGGCTGCTGAGGAGATTCGGTTGAATATAGAAAAGATGGCTGAAACCAAAGTTAAGCAGCTAGAGGAGCGTTTAAAAGTTATTACTGCGCGAGTTTTATAATTGAAAGAGGTACAACGCCGCCTGTGATGAGAGAAAACTGACAGCTATAATCGAAAGGTTTGCTCAAAACTGAGGGATCGGTTTGATTTCCAAGGCTCTCTTCGAGTACAACCGTACCAAAGGTGCCATTTATCCTCTACCGGATATACGCTGGGGATAACGACCAACCTCGTTTAGGCAGGTATCGACATAATCTCTAATACCGAAGCACTGACAGTCGGCATGACCCACTTTACCTCGGCTCAATCGTCCGACTCTATAGCAAAGAAAGAAATGAGAACTTAAGTAATGGGTTTTATAGAACTGATATTCCCCTATGTTGTGGCAGTTGTGGTTTTTTGTTGGGTAGTTAGGAAAAGAGGTGAAAAAAGGAAGGAAAAATCTGATGAAAGTTAAAGTTATCCAAGATACCACAGTGGAACCATCCATCGTCTCGGCAGGCGCCTGAGGCAGAAAGAATGGAAATGAATGAAATGACCTCTCAGCACGAACGGCCTAATATCGTTTTAGTTTTGTGGCACGATTTGGGAGATTGGCTAGGCTGCTATGGATATCAACCCTCGCCATCTCCCCATGCAGATGCATTGTCAAGATAAGGTGTTCGGCTGACCAATTATTTTAACGCTTGTCCGATTTGCTGTCCTAGTCGAGTCGCCATGCTTACCGGCCTATTGCCGCATGCCAATGGAGTTAACGGTCAGATTAATCGCGGTTGGGACCTGGATCGGCATACCTCACCACTGGCACAGATATTACGTGATGAAGGTTACACCACCTATCTAGTGGGGTTTAGCCATGCTTGCCAAGATCCAACTTGGGAAGGGTTTGATAATCTACAAGGTGGTCCTGACCCAGAGCAACCAGCTAAAGCAGGCGCTATTTTTGAGCGTCATAGCCAACAGACGTCCGATGATTCTCCTTTTTTCCTAACGCTGACCACTCAGGCTGTTCACCGGCCTTTTGGTGGGGGTCACAACCCAGGTCTGGTCGACCAAGTTAGCTTGCCTCCCTACTTACCAGATCTGCCTGCTGTGCGAGAAGATGTAGCCTGTTTACATCACTATATTGCTCAAGCAGACGAGCAACTAGGTCAAATTTGGACCGCTTTAGATGAAACCGGACTGACACAAGAAACCCTTTTCATCTTCACCACAGATCACGGTGCAGCATTCGGCCGGGCAAAGGCCACATTGTATGATCCTGGTCTCCAAATTTCGTTCTTGGCTCGTTGGCCTGGCGTTATTTCGCCTCATAGCCAGATTAATGCCTTGTTGAGTAATGTTGACTTCACGCCGACAATCTTGGATTTGGTTGGTATTTCACACCCACAGGCTGAAACCACATTTCACGGACAGAGTTTTGCCGCCCTTTTACGTCATGAGCGGTATCATCAACATCGGGCAATTTATGCCGAACATACGTACGGCGTGATGTACTATCCAGCTCGGGCCATTCGCACAGAAAGATACAAATACATCGTCCATTTCAGGCCTAATCAACCACTGATCTTGGAACCGCACATCATTACCCGGGCGGAGAGCAGATGGTTAATCAGTATTATTCCTCGCCTTTGCCTGGAGAGGAACTTTACGATCTGCAGGAAGATCCACATGAGTTCTATAATCTAGCGAATAATTTGCATTATGGACAGGTTCGTCGGGACCTAAGAAGCCAACTATTTACCTATTTCCGCCAATCTAAGGATCCACTATTGGACGGTCCAGTTCCAAACCCGTCAGCTGATCATACGCCAGCACGTACTTTTGAGCGGTTATGGCGACGAACCGATGATGGATTGTACGAAATTGATTTACCGCCGATTTGGCAAAACCTGCCTGACCAGACAGCTACAGAGAAAATGTTATGATTCAAAAATTTACCATCAGCCGAGACGATTCCATTTACGAAGCTTGGCCGGATGTTGTGCTGACACCTTCCGGTAAACTGATTTGCGTTTTCGCTGAATGCACCCACCACCATGATCGCTCTTATACGAGAATTATGCCAACCGAATCAGTGAACCGAGGGCGAACCTGGCCATCCAAACGGGCCTTGACAGATGGGACCCAGGGTTTGCCGTACTACAACTGTGGGCGCATAATGCAACTAAGTGACGGGCGCTATGTCGTCCTTGTAGGCAAGATATATGATCGAGGGGAAAGTGGCGGGCGAATTCAGCTCTATTTCAGCCAGGATCAAGGTCAAACCTGGAGTGAGCCGGTCGAAACACCTGCTTGCGGTATTGTAGCGGATAAACTGCTTGAACTTGACAGCGGGCGCTGGATTCTATCTTGCCACGATAAAGAAATCAACTTTGGCTATTTGGTTCAACGTCTATGGTATTCAGATGACCATGGGCGAACTTGGTCGGAGCCAGTGGTGGTCGGACGGCAGCCTGAGATGAATCTGTGTGAAGTATCGATTTTACCTATTGAGAATCAAACGTTGGTTGCCTTCATGCGTGAGAATTCTTTCCAAGGCTGGGATTGCTTCAAAACCATCTCCAACGACAATGGCGAAACCTAGGGTGACCTGATTAACTTCCCGTTTCCAGCCTGTCACCGACCGGTAGCCGGTTGGCTGCAAAATGGTCAAATAATGATTGCCCATCGCTTCATACCAGGAAGGAAAGGCGGTTTCTTTGGCGGACATCAAAACTTTTTTGCAGCCTTAACCGATAAGGATTCGGCTCTGGCCCAAACCCGGGATGACGCACAGACGCGCATTCTGCCCATTGACTTCGACCGCTCGCCCACAAGTGATACCGGCTATTCGGGTTGGGTGCAGTTTGATGACGGCGAAATATACATTGCCAATTATGTGGTTGATGATGCACCCAAAGGGCAAATACGTGGTTATGCGTTAAGCCTAGCAGATTTTATACTTTAATCCGAATGATTAGTAGCAAGGGAAATTTAGCGAGATGAATAAGGCAAATTATGGAGACGGAGTTCTACGAAACTAAAGGCTATCGCTGAAACCCGCGCAATAGATAACTCGTGTACGGGGTATTACCGAGGACGACAATAAAGTCGAACTCCAAGAAACCGTCTTGTTCGACTTCTACTTTTCTTAGTAGTTTGTGCAAGACGGTTTTTACTTTTTCTCCTCCCTGTTTTAACTCCCCTACTATCTGATCCCGAAAGTTCTGTATCTGTTTCTGCGTGGGTACGGTGGTATCCTGAAGTACCTTTAACTCATTACTTACCTGTTCTAACCTCTGTTCGTCCTGTTGTAACTTACTAATTATCCGTTCCTGTTGTGGTATCCTCCGATCCATTAACATCTCCAGTGCAGTATCGATTCTGCCTTCCAACTCCACCTGCTGTTGACTCAGTTGTTGCACCTTGTGGTTATCCCGATCCCGTTCCATTTGTTGTTGCAACCGTTCAAAATGTCGTTCTAAGTACCCCCCATCCAGAATGCACTCCTGTACCGTTTGCATCACCAAGTTCTCCAGTACCCGTTGGTGAAAGTGTCGTGCATTATCGCAGTTGGCACGAGACAACCTTCTGGAACCACAACAGTAATATCCCAGATCCCAACTGACATTAAACTTCATCTGTAGGTTACTTCCACACTGTTTGCATTTTAAGAGTCCAGTTAACAGGTACTTCGCAGTTTGACCCATCCGATTGGGTTTGGGTGTCTGTTGCATCTTATGGTATACAGTCTCTGCCTCCTGTTCGGTAATAATTGCAGGATGACTATCCGGGACCATTACCCACTCCTCACGAGGGTGAAATATACAGTTAATCTTCTTACCTTCTTTGTTTCGTTTCCAGTGGGCAACATTCCATACCCGATACCCTACATAGACAAATGGTAACCGGAACCAAACCAGGATACTGGGTTTAGGGATCGGTTTACCTCGTCGTGATAGGTATCCCTTTGCGGTTAACTCATCTGAGATCTGTTTACCACCCTGACCTGCCAACAACATCTCAAAGGCATACTTAACTGCTGGTGCAGTTGCAGGATCGATTTGCAGAGTTACCTTCCGTTTCTTCACTCCTACTTCATCTTCAATATACACCTCTTTCCTTAAATATCCAAAGGGAGGTGCACCTCCATTGGAGTGACCGGATTTAGCATTCATCTGTTGATGTGCGAAGGTGACCTTCGCAGTTTTACGACGGTAGAATTCTGCCACTAGGTGTCCGATACGTCCACTGAACCACATATCATCGTTCTCGTTGGGGTTACCACTCTGTCCGATAACATACCGAATCTCTATCCCTTGCGACCAAATCCAAGATTCATAATGTCCTGCCTCTTGTTCGTTACGAAACAGTCGGGAGGTATCTTTGGTAATTAATACATTAGGGAAATAACCGGATTCCATGTTGGACAACATCTGTTGGAATGCAGGTCGATGGATAGTAGCACCGGTTTTGGACCGGTCGAGATAGGTGTGGTTATCATCGACATACCAACCATTAGTGTCTGCTAAATCACGACACATTTGGATTTGTGCCTCGATGGTGGAGGTTCTTTCGGGATCGTTACCGGGAGAGAACCGAGTGTATATTGCCACAATCATTGGGAGATTCCATTGTTATTTCTTACCTGACTAATAATAACAAAAAAGTAAACAAAATGAAACGAGTGTGAACATATGGTTGTGGTGATGGTGGGAGATGAATAGGTTAATTAACCTGAATTCGGGATTAAATGTAAGAAATTAAAAAAAAAGATCCTCGGGCTTGTACGCCCTCACTCTTTTCTTCATAATTGTTGGAC
>Ga0208128_1000704_pt1 | contig 13195 bp, 7 predicted proteins | sample ETNtaG_35_FD_185758 | JGI IMG/M metagenome (GOLD analysis project Ga0208128, IMG submission 185758) | Marine microbial and viral communities from oxygen minimum zone, Eastern Pacific Ocean - ETNP201306PF51B (SPAdes) (version 2) | ecosystem: Environmental > Aquatic > Marine > Oceanic ... | reverse complement strand
TAACGCTGGATATGGCAGGGTTGTAGGCGACATCTCTCCTATAATAAAGCAGATGAGCATCTTTGAGTCCATATACAACAATTGTATGTTCGGCAATATTAAGATTGAAGATGGAACTGGATTTGTCGAAGCAAATGGAATCGTGGGTTCTGGTCGTGAATTAGTACACTTTGAAGTGGTGACCGAGAATACGTCTCCATTGGGCGCCTATGGCGCAGATACCGCTAATCTAGAGAAAACATTCACTATCGATTCCATATCCACTGGCAGAAAGAGTCCTAAGTATACAGAATACGATATAGGCATTGTTTCTCCATATCTAATAAAGAACAATAAAACCAAAATAAGTCGTTCATTTAAGATGGGAGAGACGGCATCTGATATAGCGGAATACATTGGAATAGATGTTTTAGAGTTTGAGGATGGTGCACCTCACTGGGCTTGCTTTGATGTATCGCCCACACTACACGAGAAAGCCATAGTAGTACCAAATTGGAACCCATTTCAGGTTCTTAATTTCTTAGCCAAAAACTCTGTCTCAAAAAACGGAGAATCCAACTATCTATTCTTTGAAAATAATGATAGCTTCAAGTTTATGCCAGTTGACGAATTATTGGCGAAGGAACCAACTCGAAAATTAGCATTAAAGAATATGCCCGATAAGATTAAAATAAATAATGATATCACAGTTGATAACGCTATGATGACTAAGTATTCTGAAAATGCACGATTCAATCTTTCAGACGGTCAGAATATGGGTATGTATGGTTCTGGAATTCTGGCTCATAATATTCTTGAAAAGTGGATGGAAAAATATGAAGTAATATATGATGGTCCATTAGATAAGATAATGGCAGAGACAATCGGACTAAATGGACCAGAAGATAAACAATTTAAAGATTTTAATACGTGGCAACATAGTGGCTTAATGAGTCACAATTATCTATATAATATACATCACTTAGGTGAAAAGTCGCATTATCCACTACACGATATGAAGAAAACGAACTTGAGAGCGAATATCATTAAGTTTGATATTCCTGGCGATACCAACATATTCGCTGGTAATGTTATACAATTAATGATACCGACTCATATACACAATCATAACCTTCCTGAGGACCAGTATTTGACTGGAAATTGGCTAGTGACTGCTATTCATCATAAGATATCTAATGCCGGGTATGTTTGTACATTGGAATGTATGAAAGATGGATTCTTTGGAGACCCAGACGTAGTGATACCAGAACGAGCGTGGGAAACCGGTGGGTATAATGCCTACGCAAACGAATTTGATGGTATTTAGGAGAATAGATTTTGCAATTTATGGGATTTGATGGTTTTATTTGGTTTACGGGTGTCGTAGAAGATAGACTCGACCCTATGAAACTAGGACGAGTGAGGGTACGTATCGCTGGACTACACACAGAAGTACGAGAATTGGGCCTCACAGAGGGGATTCCCGTAGAAGAGTTGCCTTGGGCTCATCCGATGCAACCACTAACTTCGGCCGCGATGAATGGAATTGGAACTACTCCGCTTGGTCCTGTCGAGGGAACTTGGGTAGTTGGCTTCTTCAGAGATGGAGAAAATGCTCAAGAACCTGTAGTGATAGGAACTCTTGGAGGTGTTCCATATGAGCCACCAAAACCGATTGGATTTCACGACCCGAAGTTATTCTATCCAAAAGGAGATCATTTAATTGAACCCGACACTTATAGACGAGCAAGACCTACTTTCATTGAACCGAGAAATGGCGGAGAGATAGAGTCTAAGCCAACGCCTCTTGATGAGAGAGAAAGAGATTTGGGTGTATCAATTGCACTAGACGGAACGTGGTCTGAACCACCTGATCCGTTTGATGCGGAATATCCATACAATCACACTAGAGTAAGTGAATTCGGTCACGTAGAAGAGTGGGATGATACTCCTGAAAACGCCCGCTTGATGAGATGGCACAAATCAGGAACATTTGAAGAAATCAGAGAAGATGGGACAAAAGTAACAAAAATACAAAAAGACAATTATAGAATAACATTAGGTAATGATTTTGTCCACGTTAAAAAGGCAGTCAGTGGTGGAAATATGTACGTTACAGTCGATGGAGACTGTCATTTACGAGTTGATGGTGATTATAAAATGGAAGTTCTGAAGGATTGGATAGCAAATGTTGGTGGAGATATGATTTTCAATGTATTCAGAAATACACGAATCTCTACTGTTGGAACAAAACTAGATAAATCTGGTGGAGTTCACACTATTAAGGGAAGTATTATACACTTAAATCCAACTCCCCCTGGTCAATGTTCACCTGAATGGAAAATCAATGTAGCTTCAATTATTGATCTTGTTATAGGCGCAATTGAAGGCGATGTAAATAGTCTAACTACAATTATTAATCTTATTACAAGCGAAATTGACGCCGCTATAGATGTAAGTACAATTATTAATCTCGTTTCAAGTGTAGTTGGAGCCGAAGCAGATGTAGCTTCAATTATTAATGGTGTTACAGGCGTTCTTGAAGGCAATGAAAATAGTCTAGCTTCAATTATTAATCTTGTTGGAGGCGATGTAGATGTAGGTACAATTATTAATCTTGTTTCAGGCGCTGAATCCGGCGATGAAAAAAGTCTAGCTTCAATTACTAATCTTGTTTCAGATGCATTGGAGGGAGTTCGATGAAGAAAGAAGTTGATGAGCTTGTTACAAACGCTATTAGAGATTTCGGTAAAATGATTGATATTGTTAAAAACGCATTTGGAGACTCTTTACCAAAATCAACCACTATTGATCTTGTTAAAAACTCAATTGAAGGCGATGTAGGTAAAATTATTGGGATTGCTAAAAGCGTACTTGGAGGCGATGTAGATGCAGGTGCAATTATTAATCTCGTTTCAACCGCAAAGGGAGGCGATGAAGATGTAGGTACAATTATTGATATTGTTACAGGCGCAGTTGGAGGCAATGCAACGGAAGACATATCCGGTCTTGACTATTTAAATGTTCCACCAGTTGAAGGCAGTGCAACGGAAGACGTATCCGGTCTTGACTATTTAAATGTTCCACCAGTTGAAGGCAGTGCAACCGCCCCCAGTACCAGTGTGCCACCGGCAATGGGCTCCGGTCTTGACTCTTTAAATGTTCCAGAGGCCGATGTAATGAGCTCCGGTCTTGACTTTATGTCGGTTAGGGATGACAGGTTAAGTGGCGCTGATCGTCCAAATGATCAGGCCAAAAAGTCTGGAGATGCAAGTACAGTTATTGATCTTGTTTCCGCTTATGCGCGTGATTCAGGGGCCGTCGGGCTTTTCAGTACCATCGGCGGGATAATCCTCGGTGATCGAAAACCGTTTGTCGAGGAAACCAAAAACCTCGGTACCCTTGGAAGCAATATAAAAGCGATGCTCAATGCCGCCGCCAGCTTCCTTGCGGGCGATCCAAGACCGGTCCTGGCGGCCCTGCCAACTGAGGTGCAAACGACTATGGCTTTGTTGAGTTCTCCCACGGCATTTATTAGCAACTATATCGTCGGCACTGGAAATGGGCTTGTCAATCTAGTCCTCGCCGACCCTGAAGCGGTCGCCGAGGGCGTTGAAGGGTTTACAGTCGACGGGTTTATCAGAGCAATCGCCGAACCATATATCGAGGAAGGTAAAACGATCCTGGGGGCTGGAGAGCGCCTCATTGCCGCCATCAAAAAAATTCCCGGTGGGGGAGGCGGTGATGTCGCTCCCCTCGACAGAGCGCCCGATGATCCCGGCGCTAAATTGCCGGAAATCTCAACCTCCCCAAGAAAGAGGAAGGGGAACCACCTTCTCAATTTTCCAAATGGACCGTGGCACGGAGAGCCATTTTATTCGACTGATGGGAAGAAGTTTACTCGTAGTCCGCCTCTCCCATCACCCGCCAGCCGGACCAGTGATATCGATACCAGTGATATCGATGATGTTCAGTAAAATCAATTGATAGGGAGAGCCGTTGTTATTGAACCATCATTCTTTCAGTAGTTTTAAGGAGAAATAATATGCCAGAAACAGTAAGATTTACAGACATATGCACCGGTCACGGATGTTATCCACCTCGTGATAATGCTAGAGGTTCACCTAATGTATTCGCTAATAAGTTAGAGTGTCATAGGGTAGGAGATAAGTGGAATACTCACGGATGTAATGACGACCAAGCAACTATTGATTGGCTCAACCCTGCTCTACCAAGTGTACCGTACTTGAACCCGGACGACTACCCAAGCGACCCAAGCGGGATGGACTCCGGTCTTGACTTTTTAAACGAGTGGGTGAACCCGGAGTGGGAGAACCCACCGGAGACGGAAGAAGATGAGAACGGAGAAGTATGTATACCACACGAAGGTACTCAGGCGACCGGTTCACCAAATGTATTTGTTAACCGTAAACCATTAGCGAGAATTGGAGATGCAATTGACTGTGGTTCTTTAAATCTAACAGGTTCTAGGAATGTAATTACGAACGGTTAGTATAAATATAGTAGAACTTAGAGGAAAAAATAATGCCGCAACCAATAAGAACACAACGAGTTAGAAAATATAGAGACCTCGACCTTGATATGTTGATTCATCCGCTGACTAATGACGTGGTTGGGCGTTCTGATGTGGATGCTATCAATGGAAGTGTCATTAATATAATAAAAACTCAGCGTGGAGAACGAGTATTCCAGAGTAGATTTGGCTCAACGTTATATCATTCGTTATTCGAGCCTATGTCTACTGAAACACGAGTTACATTGAAAGACGCTATTGAGCAGGCAATTCGCACATTTGAACCTAGAGTAAACTTAACAGGAGTATTAGTTACCGCAGACCCAGACAGAAACGGTTACGATGTAACCATCGCTTATGTACCAGTAAATGAGGGGTCTCCAATAAACTTAAATTTATTTCTGAACAGATTGAGGTAGTAAAGATATGGCAGAAAATCCAAAAGCACTAAACTTGAGTAATCTTGAGTTTGGTGGAATAAAAAATAATATAAAAGAGTTTATGAAGGGACAGAACGAGTTCGTAGATTACGACTTTGATGGCTCTGGAATGAGTGTATTGTTAGACGTAATGGCATATACTACTCATTATATGGGATTCCATACGAATATGGCTATCAATGAAGCGTTTCTTGACACGGCCACCCTCCGAAATTCTGTAGTATCTCACGCAAAAAGCATTGGATATATTCCAAAATCAGTTACAGCCTCTGAGGCGATTGTCAAATTAACTTTCAATACGACTGGTTTTAACCCATCATATATCATTGTCGAAAAAGGAACACAATTCGTATCTAATATCAACGGAGTACCAACTACATTCACAAACTTAGATACAATAAACATATTCGCCGACGAGGGCGGAGAGTTCGCTGGAGAAATAAGACTACGCCAAGGATCATTAAAAGAACTAGAGTGGACTTACGATGCAGTCTCAGAAACACAAAAATTCTTCATTGATGATGACACTTGTGATAGGGGCTCAATCACGTTGACCGTTGATGATAAACCCTGGACGAATAATCAAATTCTTTCTGAACTAGATAGTACTTCCACGGTATTCTTTCTTCAAGAGGGATTAGATGGAATATCTGAAATTTACTTCGGTAATGAAATCTTTGGTAAGAGACCTCGTGATGGACAAGTAATTAAAGCGGTTTATCTAAGCACTGTTGGGGCCGAGGGTAACTATACATCGACTATTAATGAGCAAACATTTTCTCTTGTATCAACTATTGATTCAAATTATACAGCAGGACGAGTGACTGTAGCCACAGTGGATATATCTTCTCTTGGTGCTGAAAAAGAAACAACTGACAATATTAAAGAAACTGCCCCTAGGTCATATGAGAGACAAGATCGAGCAGTTACAGCCGAGGATTATAAAACAATTCTTGTAGAGAAATATCCAAACATTGAATCAATTGCTATTTGGGGTGGGGAAGATAATGACCCGCCACAATATGGTGCTGTCTTTATCTGTATCAAACCGAAACACGGATTAGAATTATCGCCATTAACTAAACAAAAATTAACAGACGAAGTACTATCCAAATACAATATATTAGCGATTAATCCTATTATTACTGCACCAGAATACACATATATTGACGTAGATACGACAGTTAAATATGACCCATTACTAACTGTATTGTCTGCTAGTGAAATTCAAACTAAGATTATCAATGGAGTAAATAATTTCTTTGAGAGTGAACTTACTCAGTTTAAAGTGACAATGCGATATTCTCGCCTTGTTAATACTATTGATACGTCTGATGATTCTATCTCTAACAACTTGACAAGTATTAAATTTTTTAAGGCGTTTTTCATACAAGCAACGAACACGGTTGGTAACTACATTTTCAAATATAACAATGCAATTACTCCTGGTTCTGTTGTATCTTCAGTATTCGGTAATACAGAAGCAGGTACGCAATTCGCACTACTTGACGATGGACAAGGACATATTCTCTTGTATGATATTATCAATGAAAAATTCTTAAACACTGAACAAGGAACTGTCGATTATGAAAATGGAATTATTGAGTTAATTGGATTCAAACCAGACATCACACAGACAATGCAGTTTCTGGATACTAACTCAGTAATTGGTTTGTATGCTACACCCCAATCAAACGACATTACTGCAATCCGAAGTAACCTTCTTATGCTCAATAATACAAGTGTTACAATGCAGAGTATTAATTGATGGGTGTAACAGCAAATGGCGAGTAAAAAAGACAACTTTACTAAACATCCAGCGAAGTTTTTATCAATCTTTGTTGAGAGAATGGTGCCCGACTATGTTCGGGCAGAACATCCGATGTTCATCACGTTTGTTCGCAAGTATTTTGAATACTTGGAAAGAGAAACGGGCGTAAATGGTGAACTAGGTGAATTCAACCAGATAACAGATTTAATTCAGAACATAGACGTTGACCACGCTCTCGACCAGTTTATTCCAGAGTTTGAGAAACAGTATCTTCACGGTACTCCTCATTCTGCTGTTGACCCTACTGTATCCACTACAGATAAGTCTTTCCTTTCAAAAAATGTTCAGCCAGTCTATAGACAAAAAGGTACTATTTCTGCTCTAGACTTCCTCTTCAGACGAGATTTCGATGAAGATGTTGAAACGGTGTATCCAAAGGAATGGATATGGAAAGCATCTGGTTCTGTATGGTATGAGCCACAGTGGATTACAATTCTAACAGACAAGGCCGCGGCCGAAGTTGGTGGCGAATATGAAGGTGCAACTGTAAATGTTCAGACCGCAGATACAGTCAGGTCAATATATAATAAAAAGATTATCGGCCAAGTCTCCGGAGCAACTGCTTTCGTCCATATGGACGAGTCAATATCTACCACAGATTACGAAAAATTACTACTCACAGAAGTTAATGGCGTCTTTATTAAAGATGAACAAATTTGGGAAGACGTAGGAACACAACTCAATGTTGTTCCTTATGTCGCAATCATTATATCAGAAGGCATAAGGACAGAGGGCGAATGTATTGTTAACGGGCATAGATGGACAGATAAATGGATGCACATTTCTGGTCATCCAAATGAAGTTCCCTTAGTTGCGCCACGAATAACAATTACAGGATTAACGTCTGGTGCCACTGCACAAATCTCAGGCTTTGACGTAGACTATACAAAATTAAATCTATTAGAAGTAGATGGTGACTTTCAACTCGGAGAAAAAATAGTTAACTCGGATGGTTTCTATTGGAATCCTACTCCAACCGAATCTTTCTGTACAACATCTACTGACTGGTCAGTTTTAGGCACCTTCGATAATATGATTGACTGTTTGGCGGCCCTGCATCCAGACGGATGGGATAAAGGTTCTCCTTACTATGGTGAATCTGCTTTTCTTGATTGGTATCCTCTTCTAGAAGTGACAACTGTACTTCAGGACGTAGAAAATAATATTTTAAATGGTATTAGTACTCCACCTACCACAAAAGAACATTGTGAGGCGTTAGTAGACGAGTCACAACCTTTAGTTGACACTGCCGTTTGGAAAACAAATGGTTATTGGATAGACTCTGCTGGTTTCTTATCTTCTGACAGAAAATTACAAGATAACGATTATTATCAGGACTTCTCATATGTTGTTAAATCAGAAGTTCCAATTCATACATACAGAGAAGTATTAAAGAAACTTGTCCACCCAGTTGGACTAAAACTATTCGCTGAATTCTCCTTCCGCTCTAGTGTTGACTTGAAAGTTGAGATGCCTCAAGATTATGTTAAGTTAATTGTTGCAATCTTCTCATACCTCGATGTTGCAATCGATATATGGGACCAAGAGTCAGAACAACACGGTACTATCGGCCACGCTCACACTGGTTTTAGTGTACATCTTGAGAAAGCCTTAGATGAGTATATCATTGAGGTGATGAGTAGATTAGACAATAGGTCCACACTCATTACTCCAAATAATTGGAATGCTCCCGGCGAACACTTTGGAGTAGATATTCAGTCCGAAGACCCACTGAAGATTGAATTATTCCTCGAAGAACAACTGATAACTGCCTGGAAAATCTGGCTTGAAGCATTTATACCCGAGGAAGAATATGCCAAAGAAAAATCTTATGGACATTTTGAAGCAAATAGAGAGAACACAATCGTTCATAAAGTCTATGGAGTTGCAAATGACGTTATCGATTCTGTAGAAATTCAGGCATTTGAAGCCAAAGGTGTAATATACTCACACGGACGTAAGAACGGATTTGCACCATTAGTTCAAATATCGGTGACCAAAGGCCTAACCGAAACTCAAATCAGTTCTTCAGGGGGTTGGCATTATAATGTAGGGACATCAACTTGGGAACCATATGATAATTGGTGAGACTGATGTATAGCCTAAGGACCCTTCATAAACAGAGAGAACTATTAAAGAGTTTTCTTAAATAAACGTATAAATAGTTCTGATTAAATAATCAAACTAAATAATTTTTAGGAGTTAGCAAAATGGGTGCAATTGTAACCAGTAAATTCAGAACACAGAACTTGATGGTTTTTATCGACCAGTTCAAAACTACTGGTTCTGCAGACGACAACTTCCTGTATCTAGGTTTTGGGCGGGCTGACGCTTGGCCGAATGATGCTCAAGGAAATGTCGAAAGTTCAGGTAACTTTACGCTACCTGACCCACTAGATGAAGATGAAAGTCAGTATTGGACCGACATTGTTGGTGCCAAGCGAATTCAGAACGATGACATTTCTCCGGTACTTCCTCGGCTTGACTGGGACACTGGAGACACTATCGCATTCGACGGAGATACCGCGGCAGGTATAACGGGAATCGCTGACCCTGGTCGTTCATTCGTATCAATAACAGGATATCACTCTACAGTAATGAACTCGGAATATCGAATTTATATGTGTACAGGTGAACCATCAACTGGTAAGTGTTATGTTGGTGGTGTTTATGACGGCGGAACAGCCACATCTCGTGCAACGTGTGAAGCGACTGCCGGTGGATTATGGCTACCTGCTGGTGCTTCTGACGAGCCAACAGGCTACACAGGAGATACCAATGGTCTTGTCGCTCAACCAATCAGTACGTCTGACAACTATGAATGGACATTCCTCTATAAACTAGGAATGAATGACATTATTAACACGACAACAAACGACTGGATGCCTGTTATTCATGGTGCTGGCATTATTGCGGGTTCAGAACAAGCAGACTTTGGAGATAGCGATGCTATCTATACGCAAAAGGTTCGCCACGGTCTGATTCACGTTAGATTGGAAACCGCTGATGGGTTTACTGAGGACGATGACTTTAGACAGGTTGGGTTGTTACGTGATCCAGAACTAACAGGTGGTGGAACGAAAGCTCAGGCGGCTGTATATGTCGATGCGGATACAAGTCTGGAAGCAGATAGTGGACAGTTAATCTATCTCGAAAACAGAAGGGCGATTACTCGTGCTTCTGACCAGGTTGAAGATTTGAAACTCGTAGTAGAATTCTAAAAAGTTTTTAGAGTTATACGAATAATATTTTAGGATAATAGCGAATGGCATATAACTTTAACACATCTCCATATTATGATGATTACAATGTAGACGATAGATTTTTAAAAATCTTATTTAATCCTGGTCGTGCGGTTCAAGCGAGAGAATTAACACAAATACAATCAATTCTCCAGAATCAGATGTCGGCTTCGGCCAATCATATCTGGAAGAACGGCTCGCCCGTAGTTGGCGGACAAGTTAGTGTTGCAAAGAGAGATTGGATGCAACTCGCTACAACCGATACTACTTGGTTGAATCGTGTTGTATATGGTGAAACGTCTGGTGCTGTTGCTGTTATTGAGCAACTTCACGATGACGAGACTCAGCCAGTCTATTACTACCGGGCGCTTTCTGGAACATTTGCTCAAGCAGAAAATCTATTCACTTATGACACAGTTTGTGACGGTGGTTTCGATGTCAATGGAGATTGTATTGACAACTCTTGGTATGACTCCACTAAACTCTATAAAGCAGGTGTCATTGTTGGCACTGGAGAAGCATTAGAGGCAAGAGTTGCTAATGGTGTTTATTGGTTAGATGAATTTTTCACTCCAGTCTTAGCACAAGCTATTTTCCTAGACCCACTTTCAGCAATTCCATCTTGTAAAGTCGGATTTGATATTGAAGAAGTTATTGTAGCATCTACAACTGACCCACGACTTCTTGACCCAGCATCTGGTTTCTATAATCAGAACGCACCGGGCGGAGACAGATATCAGAAAACTCTGAGTCTTATTAGAGAAGCAGATTCGAGCGTAGCAAACAAGTGGATGTGGTTAATGGATATAGACCTTGGTCTTATCACCACAAAATACGAGGCCACTGACTATTCATTGTTATCTAATGAGATGGCTCAACGAACTTTTAACGAGTCAGGCAACTATACACTTAATCCATTTCCAATCGAATTCAAAGCAGGCTCTGACGCTGACCATTATAAAATTAAAGTAGACCCTTCCAAAGCATACATTAATGGATATGAACACGAACTTTTAGTTCCTATCACAGTCGAGGCCGAACGTGCAAGAACTACTAGACACATAGCGAATGACCATTTCACTCCAGAATTTGGACCATATTTTGAAGTAGAATCAGTACAAGATATTAACGGCGTATTTAATGTCGTAAATAAAGAATATATTATATTCGTAACAGATGTTGGGCATACGTCTGCTAATACTACACCAACTACAATCGGTGTTCATAAACGTATTACTCACGTTACGCAAGAGGGATTGATGTATAGAATATATCTCGAAAATGCTATAGGTCTTGATGCAATTTCTCCTGCACTATACATTGTTTCAGAAGCAGATGTAGGAGTTTACGCAAAACTTTATCGACCTACTGGTGTTGCAGACAAGAAGGGAGTTAATTATCCTTGGTTGTATAAAATACATTCAAAAACAGCATCATTAACTCTTGGACAGGTAACATTTTCTACACAAAAAAATTCTACAGCATTACTATCTGGTGCTCTTGCTACTGTACCTGCAGTTTTCAACGATATGCACTGGGAAAAAGTTTTATATATCTGGGATGAATTTACAAATTCAGTTATACCACAATACGGAACTGTAGCCTCTGGTGATACTTGGACTGCTGACCTATCAGGAAATACGTCTGCACTTATTACTATTGTAGACCAAACAACTGGCACGGCATCTACAAATTTATCTGGTCATAATATTTCTATTATGGCAGATATGTATATGAGCAACGCATCGTGGAGAGCATTGTCGCACGGAGAAACATCTGGTTCTATCGTATTGGCTGATGATAAACTTACTATACCTCACGCTGTTACTGAAATTGTTTCTGTTATTGCACCAGATACCACTGACGTAACAGACAAGTTTACTGTAGAAGATGGTGGCGTAACCGATACTACATTCAATGATGGAGTTCTTACGTGGAATGATAGTATTAACGCAAGTCAGCCTGGTACCTATACAGTAACATACAAACATTATACGCACGGTAATATTACGACTGCAAACTATTTTGCTGTCAATTCATATACTGATGCTGGTATTATTTACGATGAAGTTCCAGGATATCGTGATACAAGCACTGTAAGTCGTAACCTTGCTGACCACATAGACTTTAGAGCCTCTGATGCCGATTACACAGTTGGTACATATTTACCTCTGCCGGGGTCTGCTATTTCTGTTTCTTATGATTATTATCTACCACGAAGAGACCGATTAGTAATTAACGATGATGGGTATATTAAAATCAAACAGGGATTTCCTTCTGATGATCCTATTCTTCCAACTGAAGAATTAAATGAATTGACCTTGTACAATATATTTGTACCAGCATACACTTATAATCATAGAAATATTAATGTCGCACACGTAAAAAATAAAAGATTTACGATGCAGGACATCCGTGGCATTGAAAATAGAGTAGAAAATTTAGAGTATTACACAGCATTAAATCTCTTAGAAAAATCTACTGCTGATATGCAAGTTATTGATACTGCAGGATTAGAGAGATATAAGAATGGTATGTTAATCGACCCATTCGCTGACCACGGTATTGGAGATGTTGTAGACGAAGCATATTATTGCGCCATATATCCAGAAGCAAGAATTTGTACTGTCCCGTATGAAATGTACGGTATGGACTGCGAAGGTGGTGTAAATACTAATATTAAAACAAATAATCTGACATATACTCTTGATTTCACAGTACAAGAAGGGTGGATTATACAGCCGTATGGCTCACAAGTAATTAACTTGAATCCATTCGCAAGAAAATCTTGGATTGGATTCTGTACGCTTACTCCACAATCTGATACGTGGTTTGAAGAACTTTATATGCCTGACGTTATTATTCAAAACGAAAATAACAATGCAGTACGCCAACAAGTAGAAACTTTTGGAACACAAACGAGATGGAATGCTTGGCAGACTGAGTGGTCTGGTTGGGCTGATATCGGTGGTAGAGAGAATGTTCGAGGCGGAGAAGAAATAATCACTTTCAGGAGTGACTCGGTCTTTCGGGAGCAATATCAAATGCGTGAAGCGTGGAGCACTCGGGAGACGTTTGCTTCTGGGGCTGGTCACGGAACTCCTACCCGCCAAAGAACGGTTTGGAGGGATATAACAAATACTGAAACTTGGGACCAACGTCAACAAGA